>ENA-UOOK01007200-UOOK01007200.1-fermentation-metagenome-genome-assembly--contig:-NODE-7200-length-10249-cov-6.810084_pt1 | contig 10249 bp, 6 predicted proteins | sample MGYA00245777_ERZ724023 | MGnify/ENA primary metagenome ERZ724023 (study PRJEB28704, sample SAMN03018312) | fermentation metagenome | biome: anthropogenic terrestrial biome; feature: soil; material...
AAGAACGGCATCTGCTGCTGCATGGGTATCTGAGTCATCTAAAAGGCCCATCCCCCCGTCTTTAGAAGTTAACACCATAAATCTTTAGGATAAAATAATATCGAAAACCTCTTAAAGCCCTACAAAATAGGGCTTTTTTCTTTATGAAAAAGCTTGCAAAAATATTTTTTCTATGGTATAATAATGGTGTTAATGGTGCTAATTTTAGGGGGGATAATTGTGGCGTATTTTTTGAAAAAGACCAAACTAAAGGGGCGTACTTATCTTGCCATATACGAAAGTTTCTACAATCCCGAGAAGAAAGAAACTGCTCACAAAAGCTACAAATCATTAGGAGCCCTTGAGACTCATGTGGAAAATGGTATGGAAGATCCTATTGCTCATTTCCAAAAAGAGGTAGACTACCTGAACAAGAAGAAAAGAGAGGCCGGAGTTAGGAAGATTTCGGATAAATCTCCGGTGCGCTATTTGGGATATTTCCCCTTGAAAAGCGTTCTGGAAAAATTGAAGATAAAGCGATACGTTGACTTCTTTAAACTCACTAATGATTTTGAATATGATCTCTTCGAGCTCCTTTCAACCCTTATCTATGCAAGAAGCGTTAATCCATGTAGCAAAAACAAAACCTTTCACGAAGTTCTGCCTAACCCCTATGAGTCTTATGATTACTCCTACGATCAGCTCCTCGATGGCTTAGTTTTTCTTGGCAGCAATTACGAAAAGTTTATAGAAATATTTACTACACAAGTTAAGACAACGTATGGAGTTGATACATCTAAAACCTATTTTGATTGCACAAATTTTTACTTCGAGATTGATCGAAAAGATGACTTTCGCAGGAAAGGCCCAAGCAAAGAAAATAGAAGAGATCCCATAGTTGGTTTGGGGTTATTGCTAGATAGCAACCAAATACCCATAGGAATGAAGATGTATCCTGGTAATGAATCGGAAAAGCCAATTCTTAGGGATGTGATTGACCAATTAAAAAAACAAAACAACATAGTAGGAAAAACCATCCATGTGGCCGATAAGGGCCTTAATTGTGCCAAGAACATTGCCTTTTCGAAAAAGAAAGGTGATGGATATTTGTTTTCGAAATCCGTTGTAGGTCTTCCGGAAAAGGAGAAAGTGTGGGTTCTTCTTGATGAAGGTTTTAAAGAAGTAAAAGACAGTAATGGGAAAATCCTGTACCGCTACAAGTCATGTATAGATAAATTCCCATATCAAGTAGAGATTGATGGAAAAAAGAAAACTGTAAAGCTTACAGAAAAAAGGCTACTTACCTATAATCCAACGCTTGCAGCAAAAAAAAGATATGAAATAAATAAAATGGTCGAGAAAGCCAAATCACTGACTCTATCACAGGCAAAGAAAAACGATTTTGGCGAAACCGGTAAATATGTGAAATTTACCGATGCTGATGGAGAAAAGGCGGTTGTAGAAATTAATCAAGCTGCTATTGATAAGGATTTAATGTTTGCCGGCTATAACCTCCTTGTCACCTCTGAAATTGAAATGAATGACCTGGATATATATAACACTTACCATAATCTTTGGCGGATAGAAGAATCCTTTAAAATCATGAAGTCCGACCTTGACGCTCGTCCTGTATTTCTACAAAAAGAAGAGTCTATTAAAGGACACTTTTTAATCTGTTACCTCACTGTCCTTCTAGAGCGTATCTTCCAGCTTAAAATTCTCGAGGATAAATATTCAGCCGCTGAAATCTTTGGCTTTATAAAGGGGTTCAGAGCAACAAACGCTGAAAATAAGTATATTAATACCACCACCTATTCCAATTTCATTGATGATTTATCAAACCTATTTGATCTCCCATTAACACACTATTTCTTATCAGAAACCCAAATAAAATCCATACTCAATTTTAAAATATAGTTTCACGTTAAAAGACCGCCACATTATTGTAGCGGTCTTCCGACTCCTGACTAATTAGCACCATTTTTGAATGTCTGATACCAAAGACAGGTTTAATTATACCATGAAACGCTGTAATCATGCGGTTTTTTTGCAGTTTTCTACCATTTATTATATTAAGGTGAATTGAAAAAGAAACTTCCAGAGTAGGAGGGTCCGACTGGAACTTACTTCTGCAGGAACTTCCAGTATATGGGTTGCTAAACTAAGTTCCAGCGTTCATAATCATTGTGTACCGCCAAAAGGAGACAATGGTATGAAGAGAAAGCACCTCCATGATAATACCCATTTAACTTTAGTTAAAATAGAAGAGCCGGCCCGCAGTTCATAAAGCGTGGGTTATGTGCTATTATCAAATAGAACACAAACCTTTCTGTTTGTAAAAACAGCTTTCTTGATAGGATTAAAGAACCAGTGAGAGCATGGCAGGAAGCATAAATAAACTTCATGAAATGCTCGGTGGAGAACTATTCTCAAGACTGTTCCAGGTTCTGTTGACTGACCGCAGCTCTGAGTTAGAGATATCCCGATTGTTTGAGTTGGACGCATCCGGCAATTCCCGGCTTAACATCTTCTACTGCGACCCGATGCAATCCAGCCAAAAAACCCATGTCGCAAACAATCATAACCATGTTCGTGATATCATCCGAAACTCTTATCCGTTGGATAGCCTTACCCAAGACAGCATTGACCTTATGTTTTCACACATTATTTCAACTCCCCTACTGTCGCTTGAGGATAAGCCTCCCTATGAGGTATTTTGCTTTTTTTATTGGGAGAGGCAGCAAGGTGTCTCAACATAAGCGAAATTCAGCGTGACGATGTCGTGCTGAAGCCAGGACTCGTTTTTAATAAGAAACTAGCTACCCCGTAGTCTTTGCGGCATTAATTTCCGGCGGTACAATAATAGAATTTTCCCTTGCCGACTTGTGGAACTTAGTCTAGCATTTTTTAAAAAAAGAAGATCTACGGGTCTGTTTGCTGTACCCATTTTTACCGTGTTCAAGCAGGGATCGCTCCCTTTTACACCTTAAGTGCCCGAAATTATACCCGCTAACCCTTCTCCCACCGTACTTTCGGGAATTTAGACTTGCAATTTTTCGTGCCGTTCCTACTCTGGAAGTTACTTTTTCAATTCACCTTTATTATATTAAGCTTCTTATATAATCTAAGCCTTTTGCCAATACAATTTTGTGTTCTTCATCGGGCACCTTACTCAAAACCTTGCCGTTGTCCTCAAGTGTAACACGCATTTTATATCCACCTGCTTTAAGAATATGAATGAATTCATCTATTGGATATGTATCCTCAGGAAATGGAATATGTATATGAGCCAGCTGAAATACAGGTTCCAAATTAGCTATGGGTTCATTCCCTTCGGTCATATGGTATAAATCCGCAAGTAGTCCTACTATCCAGTCCACATTTTGACAAACTTCTCTGGTTTCTGTAACATAATTCAATAAATTAGTTTGCTTTTTACAAAGAGGTTCAATCACAATTTTTACTTTATCCCCGGCTACCTCCGTTGCCATATCAAGAAAATTTAAGAACTGTCTTTTCGCAGTTTTCAAAAGATAGTCATGGGGGATATTTCGAGCTTTACCACTACCTAGAACAACTATCTTCCCCCCCAAACTTTTAATACGTGGAAGAACCTTATTAAGGTACTTATAAATGTTCGCCTGTTCTACATTTGGGCCTACTATCGGTAAGGAGGCTGGTAAAAAACAATTGAATACCTCCGGCTTCAAATTGAATTGTTCTATATTCTTGGTTAGGATACTAAATTTTTGATCATCTATTACCTCATACACCGGAGGTTCAAAATAATCAAATCCTAATTCCGAATATATTTGAGCATTACCTCCACTCCCAGAAAAACCAATTTTCATTTTTATTACCATGCCTTTCGCGAGCTCAAGGCGCAAAACGTAATGAAACGTTGCCTTTGAGCTTTTTTTATTGTAACTTAATTATTGAGAGAGCAGGCAACTACAAATCACGTGGAGGTGAGTGCGCTACTCTTTTATAGAGAAGACCGCATTATTATATGTGTAGGTTGTCCTTTCAAGCGCAAATAAGTGTGCCTGCGAGCACGAAGACTTATCTTTGTATAAACAAACTCGTTTATAAGCGGGACAACCAGTCAATGCCTGTTCCTCTCAATAATTTTTAGAAAGGAGAACTTAATGCTAAAAATCGTTTACCCGATTTGCTGTGGCATTGATGTCCACAAAAAGTTTGTAGTTGCCTGTATTGCATCTACTAATAATCAGGGTGTTACCACTTACACTAATAAGCGCTTTTCTACCTATACCAATGGTTTGAAACAGTTGTTGCAGTGCCTTAGCTCTAACTCCTGCACCCATGTTTGCATAGAATCTACGGGCAAATTTTGGATCCCTGTGTTCAATATCTGGATTGCTGATCTTTTCAAGCATAATCTTGTGGCAGGAAGCTTTATGCTACCTCTCCCTATCCGTCAATTACGCGATTTGATGCGTTATCGTTTTAAGCTGATAAACCTTCGCTCAAACGAGAAGAATCGGATACAAAATTATCTTATTGTATCAAATACCCAGTTTATGATAAAGCCTTGTAACAGGATCGATCGTCATTTCTTTCGGACGAGTGTTGAAATCACCGAACTCTGAAATGCGGGAAAGGATTTCCTTTTGTTGTACTAGCACACATGATCATTGCCTGACCTTTAAGGATGTACTTCTCCAGGTTTCGGATCTTTTCATAGCCTCGGTCGGTTACTAAAATAATGTCAGAGAAACCTGCATGCTCAAGATCTGTTAGGATCGTTTCCAAGCTTCGGGAGTCCGGAATATTCCCGGGAAAGGTTCGGTAATACACAGGCATATGCCCAGATAAGGTATAGACAACAACCTCAACCGTCTGCTCTAGTGGAAGCCGCTCCTTATTTTTTCCCCATTTGATATCGGCAAGGGAGCTGCCATAAGCACATCTTGATGTTGAATCGACTGCACAGACTTCATCTCGACCAAGCCGTGCCGCGCGTAGCTTTAGTAGAGCCATCCGATTTTTCTCAGTAATAGACTGTGTGAGTCTGGTGATGTAAGAGGGATTCAGTTCCCTTTCAGACGGAGTCTTTACCACCCTCTGCCAACGCACCACCCTATTATAGGTATACTTTGTGACATATGGAAAGAAGGCCAGTGTAAGGATATCGTCCACGATCTCTTTATTGCCGTCAAATACTTTCTCAAGATCCTGACGGATACCTGTCTTATTAGCCACCTGGTCAAGCAGCCAGATATCGCCATAAAGACGATTGGAATCATCTGCTTTATACACAGGGCGCCCTGGCTTACGGATACCGGTAAACTTTTCAGCTGCACTCATGTCCCATTCATCTGGAAAAATAAGTTTCGCACGCTCTTCTGGAGCAGCTAAGATGAACTGAGTGCCTGGTATAAACTTAAAGTGATCATCCAGAGTACCCCAGTGTACGTAACGATATTTTTTCTTCCCAGTTTTCGGATCGATAACTGGGGGTTGGGTGCTGGCATATGTATAATTTCCGATTTTGTGGGGTTTGACTCTATATCGACTGTTGGGATCAACTGGCCGTGCCATAGTACACCTCCTTATTTGTAGTATAATTATACTATAAATAAGGAGGAAATACAAGAAGAACTTCTTCAATGAATGCCCAATTTTCAAAGCATCTAGCTTGCTGGAGTAGTTTTTAGTATAAAGTAGTAAAAAACTCACGATTAGAAGGCATTATTACCAAAAATGCTTATCTCCGTGGAAAAAGATTAATGGGTTTTATTCGTAAATGAAAAACATCCTATCAATATAGAGCGAACTAATATCATCATTGCCAGGAGGAGCTACATATACGTATTTATTATTCATATCGTACAGACCTAAATCATAAGTTATGTAACTATCGCTTGAAGTATCTTCTATATTTATTTTAGTATCTTCTATTATTCCTGTTACTACATCATACACTCCAGTCGTAAAGGCTGTCCCACCGTTATTATTCGCCTCCACGCGGATAACTAAATACACTCTAGTCCTTTCGCTGCTCGGACCTGTAAAATCATACTGAGTTGCCCACTGAAAGTGACTCCCAGGCATTCGCACAGCTTTTCCGTTTGATGCCAACGGATCATCAACAACTTCAGTCCACTCACCAGGTCTATATAGGTGAAAAGATGATTCTTGTACGTCTAACCATTGTTCTCTAGGCAATCCTTGACATTCTACTGGTGGCATGGCTGGTTCAATATAGAATTCCCGTAAAGATTGTTCTAATTGGAAAAAAGTTCTATTGATCGTATTGATATAAACAACATTATGTTTTTTTGCTGTCTCTATGAAATCAGTGGCAGCTTCTGCAGGATCTGCTGGGCCTAAAAACTCCTTTCCTTTCTGCTCTGCAACAGATTTAAGCGTAAAGTAATTACCATTAATTATCCATAATAAATCAAAAGATAATTTTGCTTTTCGCACACGTGCTTCTAGAATATCATTCCCTGCAACTCTCTGAATTGCTTCATTAAATATCTTTGTTGCTTCATTCATATCTTCTAGCTTAAACCAAGGATCGGTCGTAGGCATGAATGTCTTCAAAAAGGTGTTTTCACGTTCAACACAAGCATGAATCAACTCTAAATACTCTCCTATGGACTCTGCTGCATCACCATAATATCCTTGCAAAAATTCGTTAATCAAAACTTCTTCATCTATCGAAGGATCCCACATTAAATGAGAGATAAGCCATGCTTTTAATTCCACAAAATCTCCTATTGTACATTTAGCATCTCCTTGTTCAAAAAGACCCATCGTGTTGAATTTTTCAAACAAACGAATATTTGGTGCCAGGACTTTCAAATTAGGATGTGGAAATATGAAATTACTAAAATTAGTTGTATAATCCCACACAAACAGTTGCTTTGCAACGTTACTCCAGCCCTTTATATCCTTGCAAAACTCATAATTTTGATCACTAGTTAATGGTTGAGCAAATGAGCAATTAATAGAACAAAGACGAATAAGTACATTATCCCTTGGTCTTACGTGTAACGGTGGTTTCTGAGAATAGTGGTATGCTAATGTTTCAACAAGAAAATCTGGGTATTGCTTTTCCACTTCTTCTGCAACATAATTCACAAAATGGATAATTGGACCCGAAGGGGAACCTTCTAACCTTTCCAGTTCAAGACACTTTTCGCATTGACACCTACTATTTTTATTATCATTTTGACTTACTGATATAATACCGGCACCCGGGTTTTCTTTAATTTTTTCAAGAACCCTTTGCGTAAATATTGTTTTTACTTCTGGATTTGTAAGGCATAATTGACCATCCCGTTGACCACCACGTCTCTCACCATTTACTAGTGAATACCATTCGGGATGATCTTCAAAGTATTCCGCTGCAGGTAAAAACTTATCAAAAGTATGGACCAAACCTATAATCGTATAATGACCACCATACTCCTCACCCATACGCATATGATGACCATTGTTTTTCAATCTAGCCGCAAAAACACCATCGTTTATTATATCACCATAAAAGGCTTCACGAAATTGAAATGGTGGAACATATACTTTGTCAATATCGGAAATTGTAAGAGAAGACTCTTTAGGTATATGAGATTCTTTGGAAGTCCACCACCTACAACCGACATACTCTTCTAGAAAAGTATAAACTGCATATAAACTTCCTCTTGGTCTGCCACCAGCAAGGTATAAATCATTATTCAAAGTCTTAATGACAATTCCATCTTGCATTAATTCCTCTAAACGCACATTAGGAAATTTCTGCTTGAATAAATCGTTGGGCCCTACTATGATTTTTTTAGCGGCTGGGCTTACCTTCTCAGCAGGTTTGACGGGAAAATGAGCACCAGTCACCTCCTTCAAGATGCTTTGCAATTCGCTAGCTGCTATCCTCTCTGAGCTAATAGCGTCACTAGCTACAACTATCACATAATCAGTTGTTCCATCTTTACTCAGCATCATACCATAGCAATGCCCAAAACAAATAGCTAACAGCAAGAAAAATAACGGTAACCGCATAAAACCTTTTTCCAAAAAAAACACCTCCAACAAATATTTAATTAATCACAACTACTGGCGAACGCCTAGTTGAAACTTTACCACCATTTATATCTTTACTTCTAACTACAATCAAATATAGTCCTGTGTTTACTTTCCTGCCAAAATCATCTAGGCCGTTCCAAATTAATAAATTGTCATTACCATGAACAGGGTAGTTATCTAAAGATATTTCTCTTACTAACTTCCCCTCCAAGTTAAACACTCGGGCTCCTATTATTGCTCCTTCACCATTACTAAAAGCAATTTGCAACCTATCTCCTCTAGTCGGACTAAATGGATTTGGTGAAACAAGAAGATAATCAATTATCGGCTCTGAAATTTCACTGGCATAAGTTATCTTTCTTATTTCCGAAGAGGTCATATTTTCATCATCATCATATGCTACTATACGCCAAAACAAAGGTAGGTTATTTTTTATTTCAATTTTATCAACATAAATACTAGAATCCATAGCGCCTGTCGCACTTATAAAAAAGTATTTGTCTGGCGAAAGATTCCACTTACCCAATTTTATTTCCTGATATGAACTACCTAAAACATAATATTGGGTAAAATCATAAGAACCATCAGATGTATTATACATACCAATACGAGCATTTTGCTTAGAATCAGAACGAGCATACACTGAACATTCATATTCGCCACTAGTTGCATCATCAAGCACATTTTCTAATAAAAGACGGATATTCCATCCTGAAGTAGGTAGCATAACTGCAGCCCTGCCATTAGAAGCGAAGATATCATCCGCCACCCGCGCATCTCCGGCCAAAGCAAACTTATCTTCTTGGAAAGTCTGATTAAATCCCATAGCCGATCCAGCAAAAGAAGTTTCTTCCCCAGATAATACTTCTTGTATTACTAATTCCGTTTCATCAAACTCTGGCGTCTTACTCAATTGGAAAACTATTTTAACCGCATCTTTTACCGGCTGCCATTCAAAAATCGGGCTAGTAGTTGTAAAAACGTTCCCATTTAATGGTGCTACTAATTTTGGAGTCCCTAGAGCCGGGGGGGTAAGAGCGAAGACTGAAAATTCAATTAGAGCTGTTCTTCCAGTATCAGTGGCTTCACTATCAATGCGAAAGAAATATTCTCCTTCTGGGACCAATTGATTTTGATTGTCTTTTCCATACCAAACAAATGAAACTAACCCAGCTGGATATTCTTGCCCCTCAATTAATGTAACAACTTCTTCCCCATTAGCAGCATTGAATACCTTAACATTAAATACAGCAGCGGCGCTTGCCTCAAAACTAATGGTTACTTTATTATTATTTCCGGCCAGATAGAACTCTGTACCGTCTCCTTCGAGCTCATTTAAATAAAGACGCAGAGGATCATTTTCAACAAATAAAAGTTCCTCGGGAAAACGGCCTGTTGAAGTATAAAAGCCTATATAGAATGCGGAATCGGAATCTACCTTTTCTGTCTTTACCAACAAGGTATTCCATCCGTCTGCTAAAGTTATTTCAATAGAATCCGTACCATTGCCAAGATGCTCATAAATCTTGTTTGCGTTAAGAAACAAAGCAATGCTAGAGTTACTTGTTATTTCCAATTGACAAGTAGTCTCACCGATCGATTTAATATAAGTATGAGCATATCCTAACCCATGTTCGCCAGGAATTTGCATTTCTCCATTAGAATTAGTTTCGTTTATGAGCCAACTCTTTCCATCAAATATATCATTTTCCGCAGGTAATACCTGAGCAGGATCTAATGGATTTTGGTTAAAATCTACATTTGGAAAAGAACCTATAGTAAGCCACTTGTTTCGATGATGTTCCTCCTGCTCCAGTTGCCCTACTGTATTATAAGTGCCGCAGAAAGAACCATTTTGTAATTCAAAATCATAGTTTGTCAATAAGACTTGGTCTATAAATACACGGTTAGTTATATTCGAAAGGCTCCATTGAAACCCAAATTTACCTGCCGGAAGCACCAAGTTATTAATACTTGCCCATTTCCAAATAGGGTATTTTGAACCTTGCACTGAAATAATAGTCTCTGGATCAAAAACCTCCTCAGCAGTTTCGATTTTTATTCCAAAGTTATGGGTATCGGAACTGTCAGAAATGGATCTCAAGTTAAAATTATACTCCCCTACAGGCAACTGAAGTGCCTCAGAAACAAACTTCAATCTGCCCCATCCAACAGTTCCCACAGAACCTCCAGGTCCAGCAAAAATATAACTACTAATCAG
>ENA-UOOK01007202-UOOK01007202.1-fermentation-metagenome-genome-assembly--contig:-NODE-7202-length-10245-cov-6.172915_pt1 | contig 10245 bp, 11 predicted proteins | sample MGYA00245777_ERZ724023 | MGnify/ENA primary metagenome ERZ724023 (study PRJEB28704, sample SAMN03018312) | fermentation metagenome | biome: anthropogenic terrestrial biome; feature: soil; material...
CAAATACCATAAATTTAATTGACGGTCTTGATGGACTTGCCTCAGGGGTTGCCAGTATAGCCGCCACCACGCTTTTATTTGCAGCGGCAAAATTGGGATATAATTTCATCGTGATGCAGTGTGCTATCATAGCAGGCGCTTCACTTGGATTTTTACCTTTTAATTTTAATCCTGCAAAAATATTTATGGGAGATACGGGTGCCCTGCTTTTAGGATACATGTTAGCTGTTACGTCTGTTTCGGGTATGGTTAAAAGTGTTGCGGCAGTTGCATTGGCTGTCCCGGTCTTTGCACTTGGGTTGCCCATATTTGACACAGCATTTGCAATAATAAGAAGATACATAAATAAAAAGCCCATAATGCAGGCGGACAAGGAACATCTCCACCATAGGCTTATGAGATATGGGCTTAATCAAAGACAGACCGTTTTAATAATGTATTTCATCAGCATGCTTTTGGGAATTGTTGCGGTAATAATAGCGGACACAGACCCATTCACGGGTATAGCGGTTGCTACAATAGTTGTAATAGTTGCATTTTTCTCGGCAAAAAAGGCAGGATTATTTGTAAGAAAGGAACAATAACAAACTCCCGGCCTTCCGGGTCGTGGGTTCTATTATAGGAGGCAAATCATGGATAAGATTAAGGTTTTGGTGGTGTTCGGCACACGTCCGGAGGCGGTAAAGATGGCGCCCATTGTGAAGGCTCTTAAAAAAGAGGGGGGGCATTTCATTTCTAAAGTTTGCGTGACTGCTCAGCACAGGGATATGTTAGACCAGGTGCTGAGAATTTTTGATATTGAGCCGGATTATGATTTGAATATTTTTGAAAGCGGACAGACTCTTACACAGATAACATGCAGGGCGTTAACAGGCTTGGAAGGAGTAACAGAAGATTTCAAACCTGATTTAATATTGGTTCAAGGTGATACAACCACGGTATTTTCAGGTGCTCTCGCTGCATTTTATCATCAGGTGAAAATCGGACACGTTGAAGCGGGATTAAGAAGCGGCAATCTATATTCTCCATACCCCGAGGAAGCAAACAGAATGATGACAGGAGTATTGACCGACTTTCATTTTGCTCCTACGGAAACATCAAAGAATAATTTATTGAGAGAAGGCTATGACGAAAATAAAATATTCATAACGGGAAATACATCCATAGATGCATTAAGCTGGGTTATAGATAAAAATTATAAATTTGAAGAAGAACTTATAAATAATATAGATTTTGAGAATAAAAAGGTAATAGTTATAACTGCTCACAGAAGAGAGAATATAGGTGAGCCCATGGAAAATATATTTTCCGCCATTAGGGATATTGTTTATGAAAATGAGGATGTGGAAGTTATATATCCCATGCATTTAAATCCAAGAGTGAGAAAAATCGCAAAAGAAGTATTTAAGGATATGGACAGGGTTCATTTAATCGAGCCCTTGGATTATCTTCCCTTTACAAATTTAATGAGCAGATGCTATCTTGTTGTAACTGATTCGGGAGGAATACAGGAGGAAGCGCCGTCACTTGGGAAACCCGTCTTAGTCGTGCGAAAAGAAACCGAAAGACCTGAAGGCATTGAAGCCGGAACCGCTAAATTGGCAGGCACTGAAAGACTAAATATCTACAATGAGCTGAATATATTAATCAATAATGAGGAAGAATATAAAAAGATGGCAAATGCGATAAATCCGTACGGAGACGGAAAAGCTGCAGAATACATTGTTAAAGCAATAAAGGATAACTGGAGATAAATAGGCTGGCATGCCCTATCCGGGGGCATGCCTTTTTTATTTTCCCAAAAAAATATTGACAAAAGATAAATATTGTATTATACTTCGAATATCAAATTATTTGATATTGGATTAATATATAAATCAAGATAACATGTAATCGGGAGGTAATGATGATTTTAGAAAAGGTTAAAGCAATCTTAGTTGAGGAATTGGATGTAGAGGAAGGTAGTATTACTTTAGAAAGTAAGATAAAAGATGATTTGGGAGCCGACTCATTGGACTTATTTGAACTTATAAGTAAAATTGAAGATGAGTTGAATGTAACAATTGAAGAAGATGATTATGGCAAGCTGATAACAGTCGGAGATATAGTAAATTATCTTAAAGAAAAAAATAATCAATAAACATTGACGCCGTTAAGGCGTTTTCTGTTAATTTAAAGGAGATTTATGATTTATACTAAAATATGCGAGATGCTTAATATAAGATATCCGATTCTTCAGGGCGGAATGGCACAAATATCAGATGCTGTATTGGCTGCGGCAGTGTCTGAAGCGGGAGGGCTTGGCATTATAGCATCCGGCAATAATTCGACCAAAGCGGTAAGAGCAGAAATACATAAAATCAGAGAACTGACGGATAAATCATTTGGAGTTAATGTAATGCTTTTAAGTCCTTATGCAAAGGAAGTAAGCGAATTATTGACGGAGGAAAAAGTACCCGTAATAATCACCGGTGCGGGAAACCCGGGCAAGTATATGAAAATGTGGAAGGAAGCGGGAATTAAGGTTATACCTGTTGTTCCGTCCGTAGCTTTTGCAAAGCATTTTGAAAAAGCAGGGGCTGATGCGGTAATTTGTGAAGGTACGGAGGCGGGAGGACATGTGGGAGAATTAACTACCATGTGCATAACACCTCAAGTGGCGGACGCGGTTAATATTCCCGTAATTGCTGCGGGAGGAATAGGTGACGGAAGAGGAATTGCCGCTGTATTCAGTCTTGGAGCACAAGGAGTTCAGATCGGAACAAGATTTCTCTTGGCAAAGGAATGCGGTGTTCACCAAAACTACAAAGATAAGATAAAGAAGGCAGGTGATACGGATACTGCGGTAACAGGGAGGAAGACGGGTCATCCCGTAAGAGTATTGAAAAACAGACTTGTAACCAAATTTAAGGAATTGGAAAAAAACAATGCAGATATTGACGAAATGGAAGCATTGGGAAAGGGAAGTCTTTATAAGGCTGCCGTTGAAGGTGATGTGAATTACGGCTCCGTAATGTCAGGTCAGATTGCCGGTTTGATTAACAAGGAGCAGAGCTGCAAGGAAATTATAACCGAAATGTTTGAAGAAGCAGAAAAAATTATGAAAGATTTAAAATATGCTGTAGGAGGCGGAAATGAATAAGACAGCTTTTGTTTTTCCCGGACAAGGAGTGCAATATGCCGGAATGGGAAAAGAATTTTATGATAATTTCAAGGAAAGCAGAGAGATATTTCAAAGGGCTGATGAAGCCTTGGGGTTTGACATAACTAAGCTTTGCTTTGAAGGATCCGACGAAGATTTAAGTATTACAAAAATAACCCAGCCTGCACTGTTAATGGTGTGTCTTGCCATGTATGAAGTATTAAAGAAAACTCAAAATGGCTCTGTTTTAATGGGAGGACTGAGTCTCGGTGAGTATTCTGCTTTGACTGCGGCAGGAGCAATGGACTTTGAAACAGCCGTACAATTAGTATATAAAAGAGGAAACTATATGCAGAACACTGTTCCTGCAGGGGAAGGTGGAATGTTGGCTCTTCTTGGGTGCACAGATGATGATGCAATTGCATTCTGCAATAGTATATCCGAAAGATATGGTTTGCTTGAGCCTGCTAATTTTAACTGCCCGGGACAAATAGTAGCAGGCGGTAAAAGAGGTGCAATAGACAATGCTGTCAATGAAGCATCCCGGTATAATATCAAGAGAGCCGTGAAGCTTCAGGTAAGCACACCTTTTCACACTTCAATGCTTAAACCTGCGGGAGACAGATTAAAGGAAGATTTGAGCAATATAAAATTCAAAAAGCCTGTTAATGACGTTATTTCAAATGTTGATACCGAATATTACGAAACAAATGATATGATTGCTGAAAAGCTTGAAAAGCAGGTGTATAACCCTGTGAGATGGGAAGCATGCGTAAGAAAGATGATTGCTGACGGAGTTAGTACATTTGTGGAAATAGGACCGGGAAAAACACTTACAGGTTTTATTAAAAAAATCGATAAAAATGTTAAGGCAATAAATATTGAAAATATTCAGGGGTTAAATTCATACCTGCAATTTGCGGGAGCTTAATATAGTATAGGAAGGAAAAATTTATGAAAACTGCCATTATTACGGGAGCTTCCAAGGGAATAGGAGCTGAAACAGCAAAAAGATTAAATGAATTAAATTACAATTTAGTTTTAAATTATAAAAGCAGTACCTCATTAATGGAAGAATTGATTAGTAATTTAACGAACAAAGATACTAAAAATGTAATTGTTAAATGCGATGTATCCGATTATGAGGATGCTAAAAAACTCATTGATGAGGCTTATGATAATTTCGGCACGGTTGATGTGCTTATTAACAATGCAGGAATTACAAAGGATAATATACTGCCTTTGATGACGGAAGAAGAATTTGATATGGTTGTTGATACAAACCTGAAGGGAACATTTAACTGCTGTAGGCATATTGCAAAAAGAATGATAAAGCAAAAGCAAGGCAGAATTATCAACATATCATCCGTATCGGGTCTTGCAGGCAATGGGGGGCAGGTGAATTACTCGGCTTCCAAGGCGGGAATAATAGGCATGACAAAGTCCATGGCAAAAGAATTAGGCAAAAAAAATATTTTGGTCAATGCTGTGGCGCCGGGGTTTATAAAAACTGAAATGACGGATAGAATTCCAGAGGATATAAAGGCTGAAATGATGAAAAATATTCCGCTTCAGAGACTGGGACAGCCTTCCGATATTGCCGATTGCATTGAATTTTTAATTTCGGACAAAGCGTCATATATAACGGGACAGGTCATCTCCGTTAACGGCGGATACTATATATAAACGTGGAGGTAAAAATGAAAAAAAGAGTTGTGGTTACGGGAATGGGAGTAATAAGCCCCATCGGTTCGGGAAATTTATTTTGGGAAAATGTGAAAAACGGAGCCTGCGGCATTGATTTTATAGAATCCTTTGATACTGCGGATTTCAGTGTTAAAATAGCCGCCGAGGTGAAGGATTTTGATCCTGCCTTGTATATGGAAAAGAAAGAGTCGAAGCGTATGGACAGATACAGTCAATTTGCCCTTGCAGCGGCGGATATTGCGGTTAAGAATTCAGGATTGAATATTGAAAATATTGATTCTGACAGATTCGGCTGCATTGTGGGAAGTGCCGTCGGGGGAATTCATACCATTGAGGAGGAGCATGCCAAGCTTTTAGCAAGGGGTCCCGGTAAAGTTTCTACATTCTTTATACCGATGATGCTGTCAAATATGGCATCAGGTCTGATTGCCGTCAAATATCAGGCAAAGGCTGTGAATATAAGCACTGTAACGGCTTGTGCAACAGGTGCCAATGCAATAGGGGAATCATACAAGCGAATTCAGGACGGAATCTGCGATGTTATGATTGCGGGAGGCTCGGAGGCTGCAATAACACCATGCTCAATTGCAGGATTTACGGCACTTACTACCTTATCGACAACAACTGATATTAACAGAGCATCGATACCTTTCGACAGGGACAGACATGGGTTTGTAATGGGAGAAGGTGCCGGAATAATGGTTCTTGAAGAATATGAGCATGCCGTAAAAAGAGGAGCAAAAATATATGCCGAAATTGCAGGCTATGGAGCAACCTGCGATGCATATCACATGACAAGCCCTGACCCAAGCTCGGAAGGAGCCTCAAAGTCCATGCTTAATGCCATAAATGATGCGGGAATCCTGCCAAAGGATGTAACATATATCAATGCCCACGGAACAAGCACCTTGTACAATGACAAGTTTGAAACTCAGGCAATTAAGAATATATTCAAGGAAGAATCGAAAAATATATTTGTAAGTTCGACAAAATCCATGACAGGACATCTGTTGGGAGCGGCGGGAGCTGTTGAAGCAATAATTTGTGTTAAGGCTTTGGAGGATTCATTCATACCTGCTACTATTAATCATGTGAAAACAGATCCCGAATTGGATTTAAACTTTGTGCCCAATGTAGGAATTATTAAAAAATTTGACTATGCATTATCAAATGCCTTTGGGTTTGGCGGACATAATTCTTCATTGGTTATAAAAAGGGTTAAGGGTTAAAAGTATGATATACAATATAAATGATATACAAAATGTAATTCCTCACAGGTATCCCTTGCTGTTAATTGACAAAATAATTGAATTGCAGGAAGGACAAAAAGCTGTGGGAATTAAAAATTTAACAATGAATGAATATTTTTTCCAAGGGCACTTTCCGGGAAATCCGGTAATGCCGGGGGTCTTGATTATTGAAGCTTTAGCCCAGACAGGAGCTTTTGCAGTATTATCCTCAGAAAAGTTTAAAAATAAAACAGTTTATTTCTGTGGGATTAAAAGTGCAAGATTTAGGAGAAAGGTAGTACCCGGTGATACATTGAAGCTGATTACCGAAATAAAAAAAATGAAATCAAGCTTTGGAGCAGGCACGGCAATTGCTTATGTTGATGATGAAATTGCCTGCGAAGCGGAAATTATTTTTGCTGTGGAATAAAAACCGATAAATAGGAGAAGACCTCATCACCTACCGATGGGGTCATTTTATTAATTATTTTTTTGTCAATATGTAAAGTTCTACATTTGTAAATAGATTATTGTTAAATAGGGAACAATCATATATTATACCTTAATATTAATTACTATAATAACATAAATATGAAAAAAATTTTCTTTTAGTATTTCTCTCAAAAATACAAACATATTGACAAATGGCACTTTTTAATTTATTATAAAATAATGTGGGAAAATATTATGTTTTTTAAAAATCATAAGAGGTGGTGATATAGTGTCTATTGAGGTAATCAAGGTAATAAAGGAGGCTGAGGAAAAGGCTGAATCAATTAAAAGAGATGCAGCAGTACAAGCAAAGTTAGTTATTACCAATGCTAATTCACAAGCTCAAAGTATTTTGGATGAAGCAAAAAAAACAGCAGAATCCAACAGAGCTGACGTTTTAACCAAAGCAGAATCCGAAGGTCAGCTTCTTTACGACAGCATTATCAATGATGCTGCAAGGGAATGTGAAGTGATTTCAAACATTGCAAACGATAACATGAACAGTGCAGCTTCAATTATACTGGAAAGGATAGTGAAGACCGGTGGCAATAGTTAATATGAACAAAATCAGCATCATAGGCTTAAACAGCATAAAAACCGAGCTGGTAAAAGAAATTATGGATTTGGGAGTTTTGGAAATAAGCTCGCAAGATTCTAAGCTTACAGATCCGGAATGGATTTCCTATGTGAAGAAAGACGGCAATGAAAATGAAGTTGCTGATTTGGATGTGAAAATTTCCAAAATTAACGAGGTATTGAATTGTCTCGAAAAATATGACAAAAGCAAAAGACCTTTATTTAATACGAGAAAATCCATATCATCGGATGAATTTAACAAAGCATTACAGAACAATGATTTTGTGTCTGAAAATATAACAAGGGTTTACGAATTAAATAGGTCCTTAAATGAATTGCATTCAGAGGAAAACAAGATAGAAGCCTCTATCTCGAGTTTAAAGCCATGGATTAAATATGATATTCCCCTGAATATGGCAGAGACTAAATATACAAGTATAATAACCGGTGCAATACCAAGTGTTGCCGATATAGAGAAGTTGAAATCCGACATGCTCCAAAAAACCGACAGATGTTTTATGAATCTCATAGATAGCGACAAGGATCAGTATTATTTCTCATTTATATGCCTTAATGATGAAAAGGAGGAAATTTATGACCTGTTGAAACAATATGGATTCAGCTCGGTTGTATTTAAGGATTTAGACGGTACTGCCGCGGAAAATATCATGCGGTATGAAAATAATTTAAAGGATATATCTATAAAAAAGGAAAGTATAGACAATGATATTACCGAATTAGTTTCCTTTAAAGAAGAAATTCAACTTTTCTACGATCATTTGGTTATTGAAAGAGATAAAAATAAAATACTGAACAACATGCTTAAGACAGATACTACTTTTTATATTGAAGGCTGGATACCGGAAGCAGGCAAAGATAAGGTTCAAAGTGTTTTAGACGAACACGGATGCTGGTATGATTTAAAGAAACCTGAGGAAGGTGAGGATTTTCCCATACTGCTGAATAACGGGTCAATTTCAGAACCCTTTGAATCAATAACAGAACTGTACAGTCTGCCGGCGCCGTCCAACATGGACCCTACAAGAATCATGACACCATTTTACATTTTATTTTTCGGTATGATGCTCGGAGATGTGGGCTATGGCTTGATAATGTCTTTAGGATGCTTCATTATACTTAAAAAGTACAACATTGAGGGTACGTTTAAGAAAATGCTCAAAGTATTTTTCTATTGCGGATTATCCACAATGTTTTGGGGAGTCATGTTCGGAAGCTGGTTCGGAGATGGTGTGGTTACAGCCGCAAGGGTTCTTTTCAACATCGACTTGAACTTGAAGTACCTGTGGGTGAATCCTTTGGAAGAACCTATGACAGTGTTGATTGTATCCTTTGCCATGGGACTTATTCATTTGTTTATGGGTATGGGTATGAAAGCCTACATGCTCATAAGAGATGGGCATCCATGGGATGCAATTTTTGATGTGGGATTGTGGTACCTGTTCATTATAGGTCCTATTTTATGGTTAGCAGGAGGCATGGTTATGCCCGGCTCGGGGATATCCGCCATAGGTAAATGGATGACGATTGCTTCAGCGGCAGGTCTTGTTCTCACACAGGGAAGATCTAAAACAAATATAATAGGAAAATTTACAAGCGGAATTTTGTCACTTTACGGAATAACAGGCTATCTCGGCGATGTTCTTTCATACTCGAGACTTCTTGCTCTTGGTCTTGCAACAGGTGTTATTTCATCTGTTTTGAGCATTATAGGCTCCATGGGCGGAAGCGGAATAGTAGGGAAATTGCTGTTAATAGTAGTGTTTGTATTGGGGCATTCGCTGAATTTTGCAATAAACGGTCTTGGCTCATTCGTTCACTCGGCAAGGCTTCAATATGTGGAATTCTTCGGTAAATTTTATGATGGCGGAGGAGACCCTTTTAATCCTTTCATTAAAAAAACAAAATATATTAAAATAATTAAGGAGGAAATTTAAATGGAATTAACAATGGGTGGTTTTTTAGCGATTTTAGGTGCTTCTGTAGCATCTTTGGCAGGAATCGGAAGTGCTATGGGAGTTGCTATTGCAGGTGAGGCTGCAGATGGTATTATTGCGGAAGATCCTAAAAAATTCGGTTCGACCGTTATGCTCCAGGCTCTTCCCGGAACACAGGGTATATATGGTCTTCTTATTGCATTTATTATTTTAAATAAAATTGGTCTGCTTTCGGGCAATATAGCTCCTTTGACCACTGTTCAGGGATTAATGTTTTTAGCTGCAGCACTGCCTGCAGGAATAACAGGTACAGTATCAGCTATTTATCAGGGCAAGGTTGCGGCTACAGGTATCATGATGATAGGAAAAAGACCTGAAGAAATTGCAAAAGCTATGGTATTTACAGCAATGGTTGAAACATATGCAGTTTTGGCACTTCTTGCATCATTCCTTATGGTAAATGGAATTCAAATTTAGGAGTGTATAAAAATTTATAATAAGGATGTGATGAAATGAGCATTGACAATATAACATCAAAAATTTTAAGCGATGCGGGAAATGCTGCTGATTCTTCTTTGACGAATGCCGAGAAAACAATGCGGGAAATAATTAATAATGCAAAAAGTGAGGCGGAAGAAATAATGAAGGCAGCAGCCGAGAAAGCACAAAAGGATGCGGAAGACTTAAAAAGCAGAAAGGTGTCTGCCGCAGAGCTTCAAGGCAGAAAGATGCTTTTATCTGCAAAGCAGGAAGCTATTAAAAAAAGCTTCGATGCGGCAATCGACAAACTTAAAGAAATGCCTGAAGAACAATATTTAAGTTTTTTGGCGGATGAGATTGTCAAAATTCCCGGTTGTGAGGGAAATTTAATTTTAAATGCCAAAGACAGGGAAAGTATCGGCAAAGGATTGATAAAAACTGTCAATGATAGATTACAAGCAGAAAAGGTCGTATTGAGCAATGATACAGTTCAGGCAAGCGGCGGATTTGTGTTAAAAAAAGGAAATGTTGCGATAAACAGTACTTTTGAAACCATTTTAGATTCAATGAAGGACGAACTTACAAATGAAATTGCAAATGCGCTTTTCAAATAATTTTCCTGCCTGAAAGGAGGAATGACTTTGGCAAAGATTAAGGACTCTGA
>ENA-UOOK01007203-UOOK01007203.1-fermentation-metagenome-genome-assembly--contig:-NODE-7203-length-10244-cov-2.862302_pt1 | contig 10244 bp, 6 predicted proteins | sample MGYA00245777_ERZ724023 | MGnify/ENA primary metagenome ERZ724023 (study PRJEB28704, sample SAMN03018312) | fermentation metagenome | biome: anthropogenic terrestrial biome; feature: soil; material...
AGCCGGAAGTGAGAGCTTGGACTATCAACAAGGGAGATAAGGCTCCGCAGGCTGCCGGTGTGATTCATACCGATTTTGAAAAAGGATTTATACGCGCAGAGGTTATAAGATATGAAGATTATATCACCCTCGGCAGTGAGGCGGCATGCCGTGCAGCGGGCAGACTTAACAGTGAAGGGAAGGAATATGTGGTGCAGGATGGAGATGTAATGCACTTTTTGTTCAATGTATAACTCAGATAATATTTAAAAATTAAAGGATATGAAAAGAATTTTTTCGATTTTAATGTTTGCGGCAGTGCTGCTTACTTCATGTAAAGACAAAGAAGTTGTATCAGCATTGGCTCCTGTCCCTGCACCGACCTGGTTTACCAATGAAGACTATTTTAATGAGAAAAACGGCATGTATGTCGAAATGCCTATCGATACCAACTGTATCGTCATGCTTGGTGATGATTATATGGACAGAGGTGAATGGCAGCTGTTTTTCAACAACAAAAAGATCAGAAACAGAGGTATTGCCCTTGACGGTACGGAACATGTAAGATACAGAGTTGACTCCATTGCAGTCAAACACCCTAAAATTATATTTGTAAGTGCAGGTATGAGGGATGTTCTTCACGGAGATGCCGCCGACAGCACAGTTAGCAGAGTTCTCGAAATCATGGACAGAGCCAAAACTCTGGCCCCTAAGACCGCATTATACTATCTCGGTACCATTCCTACCGGAAAAATGGATGCCGGACAGATTGCAAAAGTCGGTGAAATCAACACCAAGCTCTCTGAAGCTGCTCAAAACGGCAAATTCAAATACATAGATATTCCTGCAGTTGTAGTGGGAGACAAAGGGACATTGTCCGACAAATACACATGGAATGGTGTAAACCTCAATGGCGCCGGCTATGAAGTTTATGCAAAGGCTATTGAAGAATACATCGGTACTCCTGCACTAAATAAGGCCAATGACAGAAAATATAAAGAAATAACCGATTACTACAAACACAGAGTATCAATATTCAACTCTCTGCCTAATACATATAATTTTATCATCATGTTAGGTAATAGCTTGAATAACAATGCTTTATGGGTAGAGCTTCTGCCGTTTACGTCTGTTATCAATCGTGGTATCAGCGGAGACGTCATTGAGGGCGTTTATAACAGAATAGACGATATTGCAGAGGAGAAGCCCAACAAGATATATCTTATGATAGGAACCAATGACATCATCAATAACAAGGATATCAAGGTTTCAGAGCTTTGGGCATCATACGAAAAGTTGATAAAGAAGATCAGGAGCGATGTGCCGAAGGCATATCTTTATATTCAGAGTACTTTACCTCTTAATCCAAAATCGAAATACTATGAAGGATTTAATCCTAAAGTTGAGGAATTGAACAAACTGCTTGCAGCCAATACCGGCAAATACAATTATATTTATCTTGATATTGCCGAAAAGATGAAAGACGATAAAGGCGATCTTAAAGCAGAATACACGACGGATGGAGTGCATTTGAGTGCAAACGGATATTTCGTGTGGGCAACTCAACTTGCTCAAGGCAACAGAATGATAATTATGGATGACGTTAATAAATACGAATAATATGTACAGAACACATACATGTGGAGAATTACGTATTGACCATGTAGGTCAGACGGTAACTTTGGCCGGCTGGGTTCAGAGAACCCGCAAAATGGGCGGCATGAGTTTTATCGACTTGAGAGATCGTTACGGTATCACACAATTGGTGATTGACGAGTCTTCCTCAAAAGAACTGAACGATATGGCTTCCGGACTTGGAAGAGAATATGTCATTCAGGCAATCGGAGTTGTTGAAGAGAGACACAGCAAAAATGCCAAAATCCCTACAGGGGATATCGAAATCAAACTCACTGAAATCAATATGTTGAATGAAGCTCAGACTCCTCCGTTCACAATTGAAGACGAGTCTGACGGTGGAGAAGAGTTGCGTGCCAAATATCGCTATATAGACCTTCGCAGAAATCCTTTGAAAAAAGCATTAAGCTTGAGGCACAAAATGGCCCATGAGACACGTAACTATTTGGATAGCAAAGATTTCATGGAAATAGAGACTCCATACCTCATCAAATCTACTCCGGAAGGGGCCCGCGACTTTGTCGTTCCGAGCCGTATGAATCCGGGTGAATTTTATGCACTGCCTCAAAGCCCTCAGCAATACAAACAGCTGCTGATGGTGGCAGGATATGACAGATATTTTCAGATTGTACGCTGTTTCAGGGATGAAGACCTCAGGGCAGACCGTCAACCCGAATTTACACAGATAGACTGTGAGATGTCGTTTGTAGAGAGAGAAGATGTGCTAAATACATTTGAAGGACTTGCCAAACACCTGTTTAAGAATGTGTTGGGTATGGAATTCAAAGAGCAGTTCCCTCGCATGAGCTATGCAGATGCGATGGGCTTCTATGGTTCCGACAAACCCGATATCAGATTCGGCATGAAGATAAACGATCTTACAGGGGTGGCTAAGGGGCATAATTTTTCGGTATTCGATGATGCTCCCTATATCGGAGGTATCGTTGTTGAAGGTATAGCTTCTTATACCCGCAAACAGATTGACGAATTGACAGAATGGGTAAAAAGGCCTCAGGTCGGTGCCAAAGGGCTGGTTTATATAAGAATTTCAGAAGAGGGAATCAAATCGTCCGTAGATAAGTTCTTCACGCATGATGACCTCAAAAAGATTGCAGACGGCATGGGGGCAGGAGTTGGTGACATGATTTTCATTATGTCGGGAATAAAAACCAAGACACAGGTTGCTCTCGGAACACTTCGTATAGAGATGGGTAACAGACTCGGCTTGCGCGATCCTCAAGTGTTTGCTCCTCTGTGGGTGTGCGATTTTCCTTTGTTGGAATGGGATGACGAGACCAATCGTTTCTATGCAATGCACCATCCGTTCACCTCTCCCAAACCCGAAGACCTCGACAAATTTTACAGTAATCGCAAAGAAGACCTCGAATTGGTCTCAGCCAACGCTTACGACTTTGTACTGAATGGAACAGAGGTCGGCGGCGGCTCAATCCGTATCCACAACTCCAATATTCAGAAGAGAATGTTTGAAGTGCTGGGGATGACAGATGAAGAGGCTCAGTACAAATTCGGCTTTCTGATGAATGCCTTCAAGTTCGGAGCTCCTCCTCATGGAGGTATCGCTTTCGGATTTGACCGTTTCTGCTCTTTGTTCGGAGGACAGGATACTATCAGAGATTACATCGCATTCCCTAAAAATAATACAGGAAGGGATATGATGGCTGATGCTCCGTCAAGAATTGATGAAATGCAGATGAACGAATTATTTCTCAAGAGCGTTGCTCCCGAAAAAACCAAATAATAATGAAACCTTACGAAAATATAAAAGGTCCCTACAATCCCAATCAACCCAAGCCTGCAAAGAAGAAGCCTTTGGATTTGGATCAGCAGGAATTGAGTGAAGTGGGCAAAATCATCGCCATTGCTTCGGGCAAAGGCGGTGTCGGAAAGTCAACTGTTGCTGTCAATCTGGCCATTGCCCTTGCAAGAATGGGCTACAAGGTCGGGCTTGCCGATGCAGATGTTTACGGTCCGTCCGTTCCCAAAATGACGGGTACGGAGGGAGCCATGCCTGCTGTCGAAATCTATGATGTTGACGGCAAACCTCTCAATGAGGGGGATCAAATCCCTCCGGACAGTAAGGAAATAATCTTTCCTATCGAAAAATATGGCGTAAAATGGATGTCCATAGGCTATTTTGCCCGTCCCGATCAGGCTCTTATATGGAGAGGTCCTATGGCTTGCAATGCTCTGAAACAGATGATTTTGCAGGTGAGATGGGGAGAGCTTGACTTCCTTTTGATAGACCTTCCTCCAGGAACAGGGGATATTCATATCTCCCTTGTCCACGATATTCCTCTTTCAGGGGCTATTATTGTGAGTACGCCACAAGATGTGGCACTTGCAGATGTAGAGAAAGGGGTCAATATGTTCAGAAATGAAAATATCGACAAACATATTTACGGCCTTGTGGAGAATATGTCATGGTTCACCCCCGCTGAACTACCGAACAACAAATATTATATTTTTGGAAAAGACGGTTGCAAAAAGTTGGCGGAACAGAGCGGATATGCATTGTTGGGACAAATTCCTATCGTGCAAAGCATCCGCGAAGGCGGTGACCGGGGAACTCCTGCTGCCCTGCACGACGGACCTGTCTATGATGCTATGAAAGCAATTTCTTCACAATTGTTGAAATAAGCTTACTGTCAGCCTGCCCCGCAAGGGCCTTTGTGGCTGTTCCCATGACCTTTCCCATAGCGGCAGGGCCTGAGACTCCAAGTTGACTGATGATTTTAGATAATGCCTCCTCGACTTCTGATTCGCTCAGCTGTTTGGGGAGGTATTTTTCCAGAATGGCTGCTTCGGCAAGTTCATTGTCCGCCAATTCCCGACGTGATTGCTGAGCATAGATTTCTGCGCTTTCTTTGCGCTGTTTTACAAGTTTCTGAATAATTTTTACAATGTCGGCATCGGTAATCTCACCTGATGCCCCTTCGGCTGTTTTGGCAAGAAGGATGGCAGCCTTGATACCCCTGATGGAGGCCAAGGCTACGCTGTCCTTTGCTATCATTGCAGCTTTCAAATCTTGTTGAATTTGTGATTCGAGTGCCATAATGTTATACTTTAATGTTGTGTTATTCCGATATAGTCATTTCGTCAAGCAGATATCCGGCTCCTCCGAATTTGTCAACGATAAACAATACATATCTTATGTCAACGTTGATACAGCGTTGAAGTTCGGGTTCAAAAATAATGTCGCCCGACATTGCTTCCCAGTTGCCGTCAAATGCAAGACCGATAAGCTCTCCTTTGGCGTTGAGAACGGGACTTCCCGAGTTACCTCCTGTAATATCACCGTTTGTGATGAAGCAGGCCGGCATTTGTCCGTTGCTCATTGCATAACGTCCGTAATCTTTGGCGGCATGCAGCTCTTTCAGTTTTTCCGGAACGATAAATTCCCAATTATCCGGATCCTCTTTCTCCATTACACCGTCAAGAGTAGTGTAGTAGTTGTAAACCACGGCATCTTTCGGAGAATAAGGGAGGACAGTACCGTAAGTGAGTCTCATTGAGGAGTTTGCATCGGGATAAATAGCTGTTCCTTTACGCATTTCAAGCTGACCTGCAATATATTGTTTCTTGCCTTCGTAAAAATCGTTCTGGCTTGCAGCAATCTTGTTGCGAAGAGCAGGGACTATCTTCCTGTAAGAGAGTGAGTATTTGAGAGCAGGGTCATCCTGTATAGGATTAGCGGCAAATGCAGTCTCATCGGCCGATTCCTGTTTCGGTGCGTTGATAACGTTCAGTAATTTCTCTTTGGAAGCGAATATTGAGTTATCAAACATATTATCGACATATCTGTCGATATTTCCACCAAATTTCTCGTTAATTTCCTGATAGAAAGAAGGATGATAGTCTGCAGATACCTTATCGCGATAGATTTTGATCATTGATTTGATAATCTTCCTGTCGGTAGGTGCCGAATAGTCGGTATAGAATGCATCGATCAAATCCCTGATGTCCTGTTCAAGCTGCTTCTTATCCGCCGGAGAGGCGGCTCTTTGAAGAGCCTGGTAGTATCTGTTGATATAGAATGCGATAGAAGCAATCTCTGCGTTATTGAGAGTTTCACTCAGATAGCGGTTGACATAAGTGGCATCTTTTCTGTCGGCAATGGCTGAGTTGATTTTGTTCAAAGCTTCGCCATATTGTTTCTGTCGCGATTTTTTTTCGGATACCCATTTGGTAAATTCGGCTTCTTCCTGTGCACGGCGCTGCTCCACATTGAGTTTTGCAAAGGTTTCATTCATCCCGATCCATTTCTTCCATCCGTTTGAAGAGCCGCTGTATTTGCTTGCATACTGAATCTTGACTTTTGGAGAGGCAAGCATGTCTTCCATCATCAATTCCTGGCGAATGCCTCTTGTATAAATACTGATGGCATTGGTAATATCGCGTGTCTCGACAAGTTCCGATTGAGTCATGAAGCGGTTGGTACGTCCGGGATATCCCATTATAAATGTAAAGTCGTTAGGTTTCACCCCTTTGAGAGAGATGGTCAGGTGCTGTTTAGGCTTGTAAGGGACATTGTCTGCCGAATAATCTGCAGGATTGTTGTCTTTGTCCGCATATACTCTGAACATTGAAAAGTCGCAAGTATGACGCGGCCACATCCAGTTGTCCGTATCTGCACCAAATTTGCCGATTGATGAAGGTGGAGCACCGACAAAACGGACATCTTTGTATGTTTTGGACACTACCAGATAGTAGGCATTGCCTCCATACATCGAATAGACATTGGCGTTGAGGAATTGGTTGTTTCCAACAGCTTTCAACACAAGTTCGCTTGATATTGAGCGGAAAAGACTGTCTTTGACATGTTGATCATCTGCTTTCCTGAGAGCTTTTTCGATGGTTTTGGTCACATCCGTGAAACTTTCAAGAAAAGTGACCGTAAGTCCCTCTGCAGGAAGCTCCTCATTGCGATTCATGGCCCAATATCCATTGGTCAGATAGTCGTGTTCGACTGTGCTGAGCTTTCTGATGGAGCCGTAACCGCAGTGGTGATTTGTGACGAGAAGCCCTTCGGCAGAGATAATCTCACCTGTGCAGCCCCCGCCGAAATGGACTACCGCATCTTTGAGAGATGAGTGATTAATACTGTAAATATCTTCGGCAGTGAGCTGGAGACCCATCTTCTGCATCGTCTTGATATTCATTTTTTCGAGCAATGGCAACAGCCACATACCCTCATCTGCCCTTGCCGGGGTGAGGATAAGCAGAAAGGCCAATGAAAATAAAAGAGTGATTTTCTTCATATTTAAATATATTTGACTTATTTTTATCTGACACAAATGTAAACAAATGAATTCAAAAAGAGAAATACTGATTGTCCCCGACAAGTTCAAAGGGTCGCTGACTGCTGCTCAAGTTGCTGATTGTCTGGAATCGGCATTAATGAAAAGGATTGTAAATATTGAAAATACGAGGATAGAGAAGTTACCATTGGCGGATGGCGGTGACGGCTCTTTAGAGGTGCTTTCCAATGCAATCGGCACAGAAGGGCATATAGCAGAGGTTGATACATTTGATCCGCTGATGCGAAAAATAAAAGCGCCGATGCTTCTATTTGAACAAGATTATCGCAAGTGTGCATTTATCGAGATGGCAAAGTGCTGCGGGCTTACCTTGTTGCAGACGCAGGAGCAGAATCCGGAGAAGACCACAACATACGGGCTGGGTGTAATGATCAAGAAAGCGATTGAGCTTGGGGCGGTCAGGATTATTGTCGGGATAGGTGGAAGCGCCACAAATGACGGAGGAGCGGGAATGCTCGAAAACGATATTTCTTCTGACGGAGTCGAATTTCTGGTGGCATCCGACGTGGATAATCCGCTGCTGGGCCCGAATGGGGCGACTATGGTATATGGTCCGCAAAAAGGAGCTGACCGGGATATGCTTGAAAGACTTGAGAGACGAATGGAAATTTTTGCCGGGAAAGCAGAAAAGATTATGGAAGAGAAGGGTATAGACAAAGAGAGAATAGCGAGATATAGGACAATCCCGGGAGGAGGGGCCGCGGGAGGCATAGGAGCTGCATTTTACGGTTTTCTCAATGCCGAACTTGTTCCAGGCTGGAAATTGTTTGGGGAGATGGTCTTCCTCGAAGAAAAGATTAAAAAAGCGGATGCGGTCATTACCGGAGAGGGACGATTTGATTATCAGAGCCTTAGCGGTAAATTGATAGATGGAATAGCCTCTTTGTGCTCGAAATACAAAAAGGAGCTTTATGTGGTGTGCGGACAATCTCTTTTACCTCAGAATGTATGGAAAAAGGTGGGAATAAGGGACGTATATACACTGTCCGACATTGAACCAGATATACACAGGTCTATAAATAATGCAGGAGAGGTTATGAAGGGATATTATTTTCAGGCAGGATGCGATGAAGCGGGCCGCGGAGCCCTTGCAGGGCCTGTATTTGCAGCCGCAGTAGTACTACCGGAGGGATTTTATCACCCGTTGCTTGACGATTCCAAGATATTGAGTGAACATCAGCGTGAGGAGCTTAGACAAATAATTGAAAAAGAGGCTGTTGCATGGAGTGTGGCAGCCATATCTCCTCAAGAGATAGACAAAATCAACATTTTGAATGCATCAATAAAGGGGATGCACAAAGCTCTTGACGGACTTGATCTCAAGCATGGAGAGCTATCTATGATATTTGTGGATGGCAACAAGTTCAAACCTTATCTCAATATCGTCTCTCATTGTGTAGTCAAAGGAGATGGAAAAATGTCTTGTATTGCAGCAGCTTCCATACTCGCCAAGACACATCGGGACGAGTATATGAAAAATATTTCAAAAGAATTTCCACAATACGGATGGGATAAAAATGTTGCCTATCCCACAGCAGAACATAGAGAGGCCATAGAAAAATATGGAGTTACCAAATATCACAGACTTAGTTATAAATTATTACCGGATAAAGATAGATTGTTTTTTTAAAATAAATAATCTAAATTTGCAAGCTATACTTTTTAAGAAAAATCGAGAAAATAATAAATTTTAAATATTTGATTAAATGAAAACTTACTCCACAGAAAACATTAGAAACGTCGTTTTGCTTGGGGGTACGAGGTCCGGGAAGACCACTTTGGCTGAAACCATGATGTTTGAAGGCAAAGTCATCGACCGCAGAGGTACCGTAGAAGCAAAGAATACAGTGTCTGACAACACAGAAGTCGAACAACTTTATCAACGCTCTATCTACTCAACACCACTATATGCTGAGTACATGGACAATAAGTTGAATATAATAGACACACCGGGGGCAGACGATTTTGTGGGTGGCGTTATCTCTGCGTTTAAAGTTTGTGATACCGGAGTAATGGTTGTCAATGCTCAGCAGGGCGTTGAGGTCGGTACAGAGATTCTGGGTCGTTATGCGGAGCAATACAAGATGCCTGTCATTATAGGGGTTAATCAACTTGATGCAGAAAAAGCAAATTGGGAGAATACAATAGAGTCTCTTCATCAGGCTTTCGGAAGCAAACCTGTAATTGTGCAGTACCCTGTTAATCCGGGTTTGAGCTTTGATTGTTTTATCGATATTCTGAAGATGAAGATGTATCGCTTCAAAGACGAAAACGGTACAAGAGAAGAGTGCGAAATTCCGGCAGATCATAAAGATGAAGCTCAGGAGATGAAAGCTGCCCTTATGGAGATGGCTGCCGAAAACGACGAAGCTTTGATGGAGAAATTCTTTGAAGCGGGAGAATTGACGGAAGAAGAAGTAAACAAAGGTCTTAAGATAGGATTTGACAATGGGGATATTTATCCTGTATTCTGCCTCTCTGCAAAGAAAGATATCGGTGTCAAACGTTTGATGGATTTCATCATTGATGTGGCTCCGTCTCCTGCGCAGGATGTTGAAAAGAGCAAAGAAGGTGCCGACATCAAATGTAATGTTGCCGGACCTACTTCAATATTCGTTTATAAGACAGCTGTCGAACAGCATCTTGGTGAAGTGACCTATTTTAAGGTTATCTCTGGTAAAATTACTGAAGGTCAGGATGTTGTTAATCCGGAAACCGGTTCAAAAGAGCGTGTATCGGCCATTTATGCAGTTGCCGGAAAGAAGAAGGAAAAAGTATCCGAAATGTTGGCCGGAGACCTTGGATGTACAGTCAAATTGAAATCAGTCAAGACCAATCAGACTTTGAATCAGGCAGGTAATGATAATGTTGTCGCACCTATAGTATTCCCTCCTTCAAAATATCGTACAGCCATTAAGGCGAAAGTCGAGAAAGACGATGAGAAATTGGGCGAAATCCTCAACAGAGCCAATGCTGAAGACCCGACACTTGTTATTGAATACTCTAAGGAGTTGAAACAGACTATCTTAAACGGTCAGGGCGAACAGCATATCAATATTCTTAAATGGTATATCAATAATGTTCAAAAGATTGAAATAGACTTGTTTGCTCCACGTATTCCATATCGTGAGACCATTACCAAGGTGGCCGTTGCCTCATATCGTCACAAGAAACAGTCAGGCGGTGCAGGTCAGTTCGGTGAAGTTCATCTGTTGATTGAACCTATCGTTGAAGGTGTTGAAGCTAACAACCGCTTCAAGATTGACGGACGTGAAATGGTATTGAACATAA
>ENA-UOOK01007205-UOOK01007205.1-fermentation-metagenome-genome-assembly--contig:-NODE-7205-length-10243-cov-8.686298_pt1 | contig 10243 bp, 8 predicted proteins | sample MGYA00245777_ERZ724023 | MGnify/ENA primary metagenome ERZ724023 (study PRJEB28704, sample SAMN03018312) | fermentation metagenome | biome: anthropogenic terrestrial biome; feature: soil; material...
TTGCGCCGCCGTAGATCGGCTGCAGGGTGGGGGTCTCGAACTCCAGGTAGTCCCGCTCGAAGAGGAACTGCCGCAGGAGCGATATGATCCTGCTCCGGGTCCGGAACGTCTCGCGGCTCTCTTCGTTCATGATCAGGTCGAGGTAGCGCTGCCGGTAGCGGGTCTCGACGTTCTTGAGCCCGTGGAACTTCTCCGGGAGCGGGCAGACCGACTTCGTCAGGAGTTCGAACCGGTCGACCCAGATGGTGATCTCCCCCATCTTGGTCCGGAAGACGTGGCCGACGACGCCGATGATATCCCCGGCATCGACGTACTGCCGGAAGAGATCGAACTGCTCCTCCCCGAGGTCGTTCTTCCGGAGGTAGAGCTGTATCCTGCCGCACGAGTCGCCGAGGTCCGCAAAGATCGTCTTGCCGTGCTGGCGGACGATGTAGATGCGACCCGCGGTGCTGACCGTTTCCTCGCTCTTCTCGTGCCCGATCGTGGAGAACCGTTCCCTGATCTCCTCGACGGTATCCTTGCGCTCAAAGGTGTAGGGGTATACCGTCACCCCGCGCTCGCGCAACTCCTGTATCTTATCGATCTTTGTCGTATCAAAACAGAGTAGATCCGTATCGCTCATAGTGTAAACAGCTCCATTCGTCCTGCAGCCCCTGAAGCCCCGATCCCTCGCCGCCGTTTTCCGGGCCCGGGCTGGATGTTCATGGATAAATTCTGTTATAATGTTCCCTCCCGGTGATATTAATGTTTGAGTTAACGACTGTCCGTAGGACGGGAGTTTGAGAAAACGCGAAGCGTTTTCGAGCGGCGACGGGCCGGAGGGTGCGACGTTCTGGCGGAATGCGATGGTTCGTAGAACGACGGTTCGTAGAACCGGAGTTCGAGCACCGCCAGGTGCGAGTAACGACGGACGGCACGTCCGGAGTTTGAGAAAATGCGAAGCATTTTCGAGCAGCGGCGAGCCGGGTGCAAGAATCGCCCTCCGACAGTAAATAAGGAGACGACCGTCCCCGGGAGCCCGTCGCTGCCCGCACTGAGACGCAATGCGTAAGACGGTTATACGAGTTATCGTCTATAGTGTGAACATGGAGCAGGGGACGGAGCGAGCGGTGGCGGTAGAGAGGCTTGCCGCCGTCATCGCTGAATGCCGGAAGTGCCCCCTCTGGGAGAACACCCACCACGCGGTCCCGGGAGAGGGGAATCCCGGGGCCGACCTCATGCTCATCGGCGAAGCACCGGGGAAGCAGGAAGACCTCACCGGGCGGCCGTTCGTGGGGCGGGCGGGAAAACTTCTCGAAGGCCTCCTTGCGGGGATCGGTCTTACGCGGGACGACATCTTCATCGCGAACATCGTGAAGCACCGGCCGCCCGGGAACCGCGACCCCCGGGATGAGGAGATCCTGGCCTGCACCCCGTACCTCGAGGAGCAGATCCGTATCGTCGCGCCGAAGGTGATCGTGATGCTCGGCCGGCACTCGAGCAGGTACGTCCTCTCCTTCCTGCCGGTTGAGTTCGACCGGATCACGGAGATCCGGGGGACGGTCTACCCCGGCCTCCTCTTCGGCCACCCGGTCCGTCTCATCCCCACCCTCCACCCGGCCGCCGCGCTCTACAACCCTGCATACCTGGAGGCCCTGAAAGAGGATTTCCAGGTCATCGGGCGCGAACTCTTGGGAGCAGGAGGATCTGCGATACAGGACTGAGGAAAGAATGGCAAAAGAGCGATCATGTGGGGCGGTCGTCGTCCGGCAGGATACGGATCTCCAGTACCTCATCCTGCAGTATGGGGCCGGGCACTGGGACCTGGTGAAGGGGCACGGCAAGCGCGGCGAGAGCGAGGAGGAGACCGTACTCCGTGAACTGGAGGAGGAGACCGGGATCACCCGGGCCGTCTTCGTTCCGGGATTCCGCGAGGAGATCCACTACTTCTTCCAGCGCCGGAGCCGGACGGTCTACAAAGAGGTCGTCTACTTCCTGATCGAGACCCCGGAAGAGGAGGTGAGGCTCTCGGACGAACATATCGGCTACCGGTGGCTCCCCTATGGCGAGGCGCTGCACGCGATCACCTTCGGGAACTCCAAGCGGGTTGTCGCGAGAGCGCACGATCACCTGGCCGCGGTCCGGGACTACAAGACCGGCTGACTCTTCTTCTCACATCCCCCTGTCTTCCGGGAGGTCCTGCACCTCCTTCCCGAGGAAGTAGCTCACGACGGTCCTGATGGTGACGAGCGACCCGAGGATGGCCAGATCCTGGAGCGTCGGTTCGAGGATCGTCTTCAAGACGTCGGCGGCGACGAAGAACTCAAGGCCGATAAGGATGCGGGTGGTGAACGCCCACCTGATGCCCCGGTAACTCCGCTGCCGTATGCGGGTCTCCCGCCCCAGGAGTTCGACGATCGCGATCACCGCCCCGTAGACGATGAAGAGCGCCCCGAACGTCCCGAGGACCGTCCTCACGATCTCGATGAACGCCTCGAGCACCATGTCCGGCGGGGGTATCGACGGCGGGAAGTTAATAGGTTACCGGAGGCGTCCGGTCAGGCGCTCTCCTCCGGTGCCAGGGGGACGACGACGGAGAACCCGTTGTAGCGCTCGACCGTGACGGGCACACCGTAGACCGCCTCGATGGTCTCCGGGGTCACCACACCGGGCCCCCCCGCGGCGTGGACGACGCCGTCTTTTAGGAGGATGAACCGGTCGGCGTAGCGGAGCGCCATGTTCAGGTCGTGCATCGTCATCACCGCGGCGACGTCGTGCTCTTCCGCCACGCGCCGGACGATCCCGAGGATCTCCAGCTGGTTCCGGAGGTCGAGGCTGCTTGTGGGTTCGTCCAGGAGGAGCACCCGGGGCTCCTGCACCAGCGCCCGGGCGATGCTCACTTTCTGGAGTTCTCCGCCGCTCATCTCGTCGATATATCGCAGCGTCAGGTCCTCGAGGCGGAGCATCCGGATGGCTGATTCGACGACCTTGAGGTCCGCATCCGTTACGTTCCACCCGATATGCGGCCGCCGGCCGAGGAGGACGGCGTCGAAGACGGTCATCCTGCCCGCTTCGCACCGTTGCGGAACGTAGCCCACGTTCCGCGCGATCTCCATCCGATCCGTCCTGAGGAGGTCCGTTCCGTCGACAAGGACGGACCCGGCCCCCGGCCGCAGGATGGCGTTCATGCACTTTAAGAGCGTCGTCTTCCCGACGCCGTTCGGCCCGAGGATCGCGAGGACCTGGTGCGGTTCGAGATCGAACGTGATCTCCCGGATGACCGGAGCGCTCCGGTAGGTGAAGGCCACGCCGTCGACCTCCAGGATCATCGCCGATACCCCACGAGAAGCAGATAGATGAAGACCGGAGCGCCGAGGAACGCCGTGAGCACGGCGACCGGGAGGATGTAGGGCGCGACGATGACCCGGGCGACCGTGTCCGAGGCGAGGAGGAGGATTCCTCCCATGACGCAGGAGCCCGGGACCAGAAACCGCTGGTCGTCGCCGATGATCCTTCGGACCATGTGCGGGCAGACAAGCCCTACAAAGCCGATGACCCCGAGGAACGAGACGATCACGGCGGATACGAGCGCCGCGACGACCATACCGACGTTGCGCACCGTCTCAACGCTGACGCCGAGCCCCTTTGCCGTCTCGTCGCCGGCATCGATAGCGTTGTAGTTCCACCGGTTCGCGAAGAAGAAGACGCTGGCTCCGACAACGACGAGAGTCATGATCCCGAGTTCCTGCCAGGAGGCCCGGCTGACGTCGCCGAACGTCCAGAAGACGACGGCGGCAAGCTGGGTGTCGTCGGCGAAGTACTGGAGGAACATCGTCCCTGCCGTGAAGAGGGAGGAGATGGCGACGCCGGCGAGCACCATCACCTCAGGGGACGCCCCGCGCACCCGGGAGATCGCGAGGATCACCCCGGTGGCAAGGAGGCAGAAGATGAATGCCACGATCGTCGTCAGGTAGGGGTTGTTGAGGGTGACGGCGTCGGCAACCGTCGAGTGCATCTCTCCCGTGCCGAGGAGGATGACCGAGACGGCCGCACCGAAGGCGCCGGCGTTCGAGATGCCGAGCGTAAACGGCGACCCGAGCGGGTTTCTGAGGATCGACTGCATGGCGACCCCGGCAACCGAGAGCCCGACCCCGGCGACGATTGCGGCAAGCGCCTGCGGGAGACGAATATTCCAGACGATCCGGTCCGTGCTCGACACTTCGGGAAGCGGCAGCCCCGGGTGGAGAAACGCAGTTATCCGGTCGACGGAACCGTTCACGAGGGAGAGAAAGACGTCGTACGGAGGGACGCCGGCCGCACCGACCGAGATGGATACGATCAGGAGGAGAAAGAGGAGGAGGACCCCCCCGAGGATCCAGAGGTGCTTCTTCCGCACGTATCCCATGTAATCCGCCGGGATGGCCCCGCCTGCAAAGTGCATGCCGTCATACCCTCCTGTTCACGTTCGGACTCTCCCCGCATTGCGCCCTGCTTACAGCGTGATCCCGGTGAACCCGAGGTTCCCGTACTGGCCGTTCAGGTCGCTGAAGACCGGTTTGCCGAGGAAGAAGGTGTAGATCTCGTCCGCCTTCTCTGTCGGATCGACGTCGGCAAACCGGTCGGGGTACAGGGTCTTCCCGATGAAGTAGGCGTCGGCAAGCACGGTCTCGTAGTTCGTGCTGTAGAAGTTGTACGGGAGGACACCGTAGACCCGGCCGTTCTTCGACGCGGAGAGGCCCTGCAGCGCGGCATCGTTCTTCAGTTCGCCGATCGCCCCGCCGCCTTCCATCTGGGTGGTGCCGACGTCGATGAAGATGTACTCGGGGTCCCAGTCGACGATGGCCTCTTTTGCGACATCGGCGTGGGCCGTACCGAGGCCGGCTGCGACGTTCTTCGCGTGCACCCAGAGGAACGGCGGATAGGCCGGTTCGGTTGAGATGATCCCGTGGGCGCCTGCCGAGGAGATGCCGCCGACGTAAACCGCCTTCTGCTCTTCCTCGGGGATGTCGCCGGTCCGGCGCTCAAGGTCGGCCATCGTCTCCTTGATGTAGGCGATCACCTCTTCGGCCCGGTCTTCTTTTCCGAGGACCTGGCCCATCGTGCGGAGGCCGCCGTACATCTCGGCTTTCTCGGCGTCGTTTCTGAGCGAACCGTACGGGAACGCCACGACGGGGATGCCCGTCTTCTCCTGGAGTTTGTCGGCCTCGGCGGCACTCGTTCCGTACGCCGTTCCGCTCGAACCGGTCTTGAAGATGAGTTGCGGGTTGACCGCAAGGATCTTCTCGGGGTCGTCCTTGCCCCTGAACTCACCGATCAGGGGGAGGTCCTTGAACTGCGACCCATAGGCGAGAGCGTAAGGGCGGCCTTCTATCGCCTGCTCCTTCTTCTCGATGTCGTCGACGCCGACGACGAGGTCCTGGCCCTGCAGGTAGACGAGGTAGCGGAGGCACCCCGAGCCCGAGCAGACAACGCTCTCCAGGGGCGCGGGGACGGTGACGTTCCGGCCGAAGCCGTCGGTGATCGAGGCAGTCCGGTTGGTGTCGCCCGGAGCGACGGTCGGACCGGTGGTTCCGGTGCCGGTACACCCGGCGGCGATCATCAGCAGAACGAGGGCAGCGACCATGGCGGCCGCGAGCGATCCGGTGTAGCGGAATGGTGACATACCTGTACAAATACTCGTAACATTGTTTATTATATCTGTCGAATTGGGAAACACTCGATATGATTTAACTCTCATTCGTAGCATCATATACAGGCGAGCCCGTTTCCGGAGCCGGACAATTATTATGAGCGGTCGAACCAATCCCGTGTACAGGGACACCGGCATACCGTGAGGAGGAATACGTGCCCGAGAGGATGTTAACCGAACCCGAAGGCTATCGCCTGCTGGACTCGTGCGGGATACCCGTGCCGCCCCACCGCCTGGTCGCCAGCGCCGCCGATGCGCGGGCTGCCGCCGGGGAGATGGGCTACCCCGTCGTCATGAAGGTCGTCTCGCCGGAGATCGTCCACAAGAGCGATGTCGGCGGGGTGATCCCCGGGGTCGAGGGGCCCGGGGAGGCCGAAGAGGCTTTCCGGACCATCATGAGGAACAGCGCCGCCCGCGCTCCCGGGGCGGCCGTCACCGGTGTCATTGTCGAGAAGCAGATGCCCGCGGGGCTCGAGGTGCTGATCGGGGGAAAGACCGATCCGTCGTTTGGCAGGGTTGTCACGTTCGGCCTCGGCGGGAAACTGGTGGAACACCTGGAGGACGTTTCCATCCGGGTGCTGCCCATCACGGACGATGAGATTCGCGAGATGATCCGCGAGATCGAGGGCTACCGACTCATCCGGGGATACCGCGGGGAGCCCCCGAAGGACGAAGAGGCGCTTGTCCGGGTCATCGCCGCAATGGCGCGCACCTTCGCCGAAAACCCCGGAATCCGGGAGTTCGACCTCAACCCGGTGATCGTCTACGAAAAGGGGGCGAGCGTCGTCGACGCGAGGATCATCGTCGGGGATGCCGCCGGGGTCGGGACCGCCCGCGAGAGCGTCGGGGCGCCCCCGGACCTCTTCTTCCCGAAGTCCATTGCGGTGATCGGCGCCTCCGCAAGCCCGAACAAGGTGGGTTACTCCGTCCTGCGGAACCTGCTCTCCTTTCCCGGGAGCCTCTATCCGGTCAACCCGGTCCGGAGCGAGATCTTCGGGCGGAAGGTCTACCCCTCCGTTACGGAGATCCCGGGTCCGGTCGACTGGGCGGTCATCGCCGTGCCGGCCCGCTTCGTCCCCGGGGTGATGGAGGAGTGCGGGAAGAAAGGGGTTCGGCTCGCAATCATCGTCACCGCCGGGTTTCGGGAGACCGGCGGCGCCGGTGCCGAACTCGAGGAGAGAGTAGCGGCGATAGCGCGCCGCTACGGGACCCGGATCATCGGCCCGAACTGCCTCGGGGTCATGATGCCTCATATGGGGATCAACGCCACATTCGACCCGGTCTCGCCGAAACCGGGAGACGTTGCCTTCATCTCCCAGAGCGGTGCGGTCATCACTACCGTCGTCGACTGGAGCCTTCCGGAGGAGTTCGGGTTCTCAAGCGTCATCAGCGTCGGCAACCAGGCGGACCTCGGGTTCGAGCACTACCTCCGGTTCGCCGAGCAGGACCGAATGACCCGGTCCATCACCCTCTATATCGAGGAGATCCAGGACGGGCGCGGGTTTATGCAGATGGCGCGCGAGGTCGTCGGGAGGAAGCCGGTGGTCGCGGTGAAGTCCGGGTCGTCCCGGAAGGGCAGGGCTGCGGCATCGTCCCATACCGGGTCGCTTGCCGGGAGTTACGACGTCTACGTCGCGGCGTTCCGGCAGGCGGGGATGATCCCGGTCCGGAGCCTGCGGGACGCCTTCAACCTGGCCGAACTCCTGGCGTTCGGGGGTTACCCGCAGGGAGGACGCGCGATCGCCGTCACCAGTGCGGGGGGGTTCGCCGTCCTCGCCTCCGACTACGCCGAGACCCACGGTGTCGAGATGGTCGACCTCCCCGACGACGTGCTCCGCGAACTCGATGCGTTCCTCCCTCCGTTCTGGAACCACGCAAACCCCCTGGACATCCTCGGAGACGCCGACGCCGCCCGGTTCGCCGCCCTCTTCGACGTGCTGATCCGGCACCAGGATTTCTGGGATATTGCGTTCGTGATCGCGGTGCCGACCACGCTCATCGACCCGGCGCATGTTGCGAACGAGATCGTCCGGTTCTCCCGGAACACGGGGAAGATGGTGATGGGCTGCATGCTCGGCGGCGACAGTATCCGAAGCGGCCTGCGCGTCCTCCGGACCTGCCGGGTCCCGAACTTCGAGGAGCTTGAGGATGCGTTCAAGGCGGTGGGAAGCATCCTTGCGATCCGGACCGCACGGGCGGCAGGCGAGCGGCCCGTTCCCGTCCGCGACGACCGGTGTTCGGGCGCCCGGGAGTAGCGCCCCTTTCTCCCCGGTTCCCGGAAATCTTTTATATCTCTCATCCACATCCCGGCCGTATCGGAACGGGAAGCGGAACCTGTTCTCCGGGAGATGAATGCCGATGCTGTTTGAGAAGATTAAGTCCGAGATCCTTGCTCACAACTCCTACATCGTCGGGGCGGGCGGGGAGGCGGCGGTCATCGATCCGAGACGCGACTGCCGGATCTACGCGAGCGCCGCCGGGCGCGGGAACATGAAGATCACAAAGATCTTTGAGACGCACAAAAACGAGGATTATATCTGCGGCTCCCGGGAGCTCGCCCGCCCGACCGGGGCGGAGATCCTCCACGGGTCGCGGGAGGCGTTCGGGTTCGGCACCGCTGTTCGGGAAGGGGAGACCTTCAGGGTCGGGCCGCTCGAGATCGAGGTCCTGGAGACGCCCGGCCACACGGCGGAGAGCATATCGCTTCTCCTCCGCGACCGGTCCGTCTCCGACGACCCGCTGATGATCTTTACCGGCGACGCACTCTTTGCCGGCGAGGTCGGGAGGACCGATCTTGCCGGCGAGGACCGGCGGCGGGAGATGTCCGAGTTCCTCTATGCAAGCCTGCACGAGAAGATCCTCCCTCTTCCCGCCGGGGTGATCGTCTGCCCCGCCCACGGCGCCGGCTCGGTCTGCGGCGGGAATATCAGCGACCGGGAGTACACGACCATCGGATACGAAGCGGCGACAAACCGGCTGCTCTCGATGGATGAGGAAGCGTTCGTCGAGTATAAGATGGGTGAACAACTCTACGAGCCGCCGTATTTTGAGATGATGCACCGGCTCAACAGGTACGGCCCGCCCCTCATCTACAGCCTGCCGTACCTGCGTGCCTACTCGGCCCGGGAGGTCCGCTCTCTCCTGGAGCGGGGAGCACAGATCGTCGATATCCGGTCCCCGACGAGTTTTGCCGGCGGACATATCCCGGGAACCATCAACATCTGGCGCGGGGGGCTCCCCCTCTACATGGGCTACTACCTGAACTACGAGGACCCGATCGTCCTCGTGGACGATTTCAATCTGGACCTGGGCCCTGTGATGCGCCACTTCGTCCGGCTCGGTTACGACAACATCGCGGGATACCTTTCCGGGGGGTTTGCCGCCTGGTTCAAGCAGGGCGAGCGGATGGAGAGGACCGGCACCTGGTCTCCTTCCGACCTCGCGGAGCACCTGGACGATCCTTCGGTGTATATTCTCGACGTGCGCGAAATCGGCCACCGGGAGAAGGAGGGCCACATCCTGGGCTCCCACCACATCTACGTCGGATACCTGGAAGACCACCTCGCGGAGGTCCCGGGGGAGAAACAGGTCGTCGTTCACTGCGATGCCGGGTTCAAAGGAAGCCTTGCGGCAAGCATTCTCCAGAAACACGGTTTCGGGCACGTCATCAACCTGCTCGGCGGCACCATCGGCTGGGAGGCGGCGAACTACCCGCTGGTTAAGGCGTGATCTCGCTTCAGGGTCTCCGGGTATCTCCATAGCGGCCGGCGGGATTGAACCGCCCGTTGCCGGGGTAAGAGGGTGGGGGGAGTCTCCCTCTTCATTCTTCCGGGGGTCAGATCGGAAATCTGACGTCAAACGGGGCGAAGGTACGTGCCGGTTTTGGGAGGGGTTATATGGTTTCTGCAGGGTACAGGGATTCTCCGGGTGCGCCCTCTACTCTGCGTCGCGACCTGCGAAGAGATTGTCGGCCAATCCCCGTTCCCGGCGGCGACGGTAGCCATCGCTTTCATTATCGGGACGATTGTCGTTGTCGTAAGTGTGAAGCGCGGCAGAACGCCCTGAGAAGCAGGTGGAGCGCCATACCGGAAAGCGAGAGGTATAACCTGCCGCCCGGCAGCCCTGCCCGGATGACACGTTCCCGGGCGCACCAGCCGATTGGTCTTGCCCGCCTGCAAGATCCGGACTATATTCGCGTGCCTTCCTCGATAATCCTGACATAATCCACAAACATGTACTGTTTATATCGTTCTTTCCCGGTAATCTCCTCCACGATTCCAATCTTCTCGAATTTACCCACGAGGTTGGTTGCGGCCTGACGGCTGATCCGCAACTCCTCCGCCACCTGCCCTATCGTGATGATGGGGCGGTCAAAGAGCGTATCGATCAGTTTTATCGCGTGAACTACCCCGCCCTCAAGGGCGGGGCTTCCTGTTTCATCCCCCTCCCCAGCGGGAGCGAGTCCACAGGCTCGTCGGTGCGTTCCGCACCTGAAACCCAGAAGTCATCCTAAAAGTTTCCAGCGGCTGACGATTCCTATAGTTCAGAGCATTCTGTCGCCTCCCCGCGAAAAAT
>ENA-UOOK01007208-UOOK01007208.1-fermentation-metagenome-genome-assembly--contig:-NODE-7208-length-10240-cov-3.463132_pt1 | contig 10240 bp, 7 predicted proteins | sample MGYA00245777_ERZ724023 | MGnify/ENA primary metagenome ERZ724023 (study PRJEB28704, sample SAMN03018312) | fermentation metagenome | biome: anthropogenic terrestrial biome; feature: soil; material...
GGGGAACCCGATTTTACCGCTGTTGCGGCGATGTCCGATACTATGGCGATTGGTGCGTGCCGAGCTATTTTTGATTTTGGCTTTTCCGTTCCTCACGATATCTCTGTTGTCGGGTTCGACGGAATCGCGATGACGCGGTTTTATAATCCGGTCATTACAACCATTCGTCAGCCTTCAAAAGAAATCGCCCATCAAAGCGTCATTCAATTGCTTGGACAAATTGAAGGCTGGACCGAGGCAAAAAATATTATATTAGAAACGGATATGGTTGCAGGGAAATCTGTTAAGCGGCTTTTGTAAAATAGAGAATAAATGATTAATTCTTTATTATGAAGTATAGAGAGTGGGTGTAAATATGATAAACAGGGGGAAACGAGCAAGTGGCATTCTTCTTCCCGTTTTCAGCCTGCCGTCCCGTTACGGAATCGGCACTTTTGGAAAAGCGGCTTATGCCTTTGTAGATTGGCTCAAAGACGCCAAACAAAGTTTTTGGCAGATTTTGCCCCTTTGTATGACCAGCTATGGCGATTCACCCTATCAGTCTTTCTCCACTTTTGCCGGAAATCCTTACTTTATTGATTTGGAGCCTTTCATTGAAGAAGGTCTTTTAACCAGAGCCTGCTGCAGCAGGATGGATTGGGGAAAATCCCCGCAGTATGTGGACTATGAAAAGCAGTACAAAAATCGGTATCGGCTCCTTCGAAAAGCGTATTCAAAATCCTTACATCGGGAAAAGCCGGAATACTCCGATTTTTTGAAACAGCAATCTGTCTGGCTGGATGATTTTTGCCTGTACATGTCTCTTAAGCAAAGATTCAACCAGCATTCGTGGTTGGATTGGCCGGAGAATTATAAATTCCGTCGTATGGAAGCAATGGATGAAGCTCGGCATGAACTGCAGGATGAAATGGACTTCCAACGGTTTTTGCAGTATACCTTTTTCAAACAATGGTTTTCTCTTAAGGAGTATGCCAACCGGCAGGGAATAAAAATAATAGGAGATCTTCCTATATATGTGGCGATGGACAGTGCCGATGCATGGGTTAATCCTAAACTTTTTCAGTTTGACGAACGGCTCAACCCCACTCATGTGGCCGGAGTACCTCCGGATTATTTCTCAGAGGATGGTCAGCTATGGGGAAATCCTCTTTACAATTGGCCTGCTCACAAGGCAACAGACTATGAATGGTGGATCCGGCGCATTGCCCATACGGCATCCCTTTATGATACCGTGCGAATCGATCATTTTCGCGGATTTGCGGAATATTGGGCGGTTCCATACGGCTCCAAGACCGCTCGAAAAGGGAAATGGAATAAAGGGCCTGGCGCGAAGTTGTTTGCTGAATTAAAACATTGCATTGGTGAAACGGATATTATTGCAGAGGACTTAGGCGTACGATCCCGGGGGCTTGATATCCTGCTTAAAAAGACTGGCTATCCTGGGATGAAGGTGTTGCAGTTTGCGTTCAGCGCCGGGCAAGACAGCCTCTTCCTTCCCCACAATTATCCGAAAGAGTGTATTGTTTATACAGGAACTCACGACAATGCCACTACCCTGGAATGGTATAAAGAATTGCTTCCGGACGATAAAAAATTTGTGAATCAGTACTGCCGGGTTCCGGAAAATGCAGATTTCCCTGTGTTTTCCATGATTGAAACCGCCTTTCAGAGCATAGCAGAACTGGTTATTATTCCTTTGCAGGATTATCTTCTGCTTGGCGCGGAAGCCCGTATCAATATACCGTCTACGCTGGGCGGCAACTGGACGTGGAGACTTTTGCCGAAGCAGCTTGACAAAAGTCTTCAGAAGAAAATTGCAGCCATGACAAAAATCTATTTTAGAGACAGGAGCGCTGACGTTGAACAACAATAGCCAAAAACTAATAAAAACGGCAGAAACCATATTACATGAACGGTATTTCAAGGAATTTTCCTCCGCCGATGCCGAACAACTCAACTATGCCCTCAGCCGTGCCGCTGTTACCCTTATATATGATGATTGGCAGAAGCAGTCTGCTGATAAAGAAGCAAAGAAACGCGCGTTTTATATCTCCGCAGAATTTTTAATGGGGCGTGCTTTTTACAATAATCTGCATGCTCTCGGCGTACTGGATGAAGTAAAAAGTGCATTGGCAGAAAGAGGGACCGATTTTAATTTGCTGGAGGATATTGAGGATGACGCGTTGGGAAACGGCGGTCTGGGACGTCTTGCCGCCTGTTTTTTAGACAGTGCCGCAACCTTAAATCTGCCGCTTGATGGATATGGTATCCGCTACCGTTATGGCCTGTTCTGGCAGAAAATAGAAAATGGTTTTCAGACTGAGGTGCCGGATGCCTGGCAGCAATACGGTGATCCATGGTCGGTTAAAAAAGACGAGGAAAAAGTTACGGTGGAATTTGGAGACGGCCCCGTCTATGCTATACCTTATGATATGCCAATTATCGGTTATGGCGGAAAAACTGTAAATACTCTGCGGCTGTGGCAAAGCGAACCGGTCAATAAGTTTGACTTTGACGCGTTCAACCGCCAGAAATATGCCGATGCCGTAAAAGAACGGGATAAGGCTGAAGCCATCTGTATGCTTCTGTATCCCAACGACGATACTGATGAAGGAAAAAAGCTGCGTTTAAAACAGCAATATTTTATGTCCAGTGCCTCTATTCAGGATGTCATCCGCAAGTTTGTACAAAAGCACGGTACGGATTTTAACGCTTTTCCGCAATTTCTTTCCATTCAGCTGAATGATACCCATCCCACAGTTGCTATTCCGGAGTTTATTCGTATTTTAACTCAGGTATATGATGTACCGTTTAACAAAGCGTTTTCCATTGCGCAAAAAACCTTTGCCTATACTAATCATACCATTATGGCCGAGGCTTTGGAAAAATGGAATTGCCGTTTATTCAGAAAGGTTCTCCCGAAGATTTATCCTGTTGTTGCAAAAATAAATAAACGCTTGACAGCCGAGCTGACCAGGCAGGGTAAAATGCCGGATGAGATTGCGTCTTATCAGATTATTGACGGCGGCTTAGTTCATATGTCACGTATGGCCGTCTATTCCACATTTACCACCAATGGTGTTGCCAGGCTTCATACGGAAATATTAAAAAACGATGCACTGAAAAACTGGTATGATCTGTATCCTGAGCGGTTTCAGAATAAAACGAACGGAGTTACCCAGCGCAGATGGCTTGGTGTATGCAATCCGCTTCTTTGCAATTATCTGAACTCACTGGGAGTTTCTGATTTGGAAACAGACCTGATGAATATTCAAAAGTTGAATCGGTTTGCGGATGACAAAGAAGTTTTAGCACAATTGCATCAAATAAAATGCAGAAATAAGCAGACTTTATCCGATTACATTGAAAAAAGGGAAGGCGTGCGTATTAACCCGTCCTTTCTGTTTGACATACAGGTGAAAAGGCTTCACGAATATAAACGGCAGCTGATGAATGCGTTCTCTATTTTATATTTATATTTTGGGCTGAAAGACGGTTCTGTTAAAGATTTTTCTCCTACCGCATTTCTGTTTGGTGCAAAAGCGGCACCGGGATATTTTCGGGCAAAGGGAATCATAAAGTATATCAATGAAATAGCTAATCTGGTTAATAATGATTCCGATACCAAGGATCAGCTGTTTGTACATTTTGTGTCTAATTATAATGTTACTTATGCTGAAAAGCTGATTCCCGCAGCCGATGTATCAGAACAGATTTCAACTGCGGGAACCGAGGCATCCGGTACATCCAACATGAAATTTATGTTAAACGGTGCCGTTACTCTTGGAACCTACGACGGAGCAAATATAGAGATCGTAGAACTGGCAGGAAGCAAAAACAACTATATTTTTGGTAAAACCGTTGAAGAACTTGCTGCAGTAAAAGACAGTTATAACCCCATGGAAATATACGAACAAAATCCCAGAATTAGACGAGTGCTGGACACTCTGGTTGACGGTACGTTTTCAGACGGCGGAACAGGAATGTTTCAGGAACTGTATGATTCGCTTTTAAAGGGTGCCAGTTGGCATAAACCAGACCATTATTTTATTCTGCTGGAGTTGGAAAGCTATGTTGCAGCCAAATTACAGGCAAACCGGGACTTCAAAGACTGGGAAGCATTTACGAAAAAAGCGCTGGCGAATATGGCTGGCAGCGGCTATTTTTCCAGTGACCGAACAATAAAAGAATATGCGGAAGATATCTGGCATATTGGATAATCAAAAATGGCGGTCAGACGATTAACGGGTTTCTGACCGCCACTTTTCATTATCTATTTTGAATTAAGAAAACCTTGACAAGTTGCAAAAAAGATGTTAAGCTTTACTTAATCGCTTAAGTTGTCAGTGATTTATTCTTTTGGTTATTTAAAATAAGGATTGGCAAGGATAAGAAAAAATGAAACGGGTACTAATGAAAGATATTGCCACCAAAGCCAACGTTTCCTTGGCCACGGTTTCGTATATTTTAAATAATGTGTCAAATCAGTCTATCAGTCCGGAAACAAGAGAGCTGGTACTGAAAATTGCAAAGGAACTGGAATACAGGCCAAATTTAAATGCTCGTTCACTCGCCTCCAAAAAATCCGGGTTAATCGGTTTTTTTACGGTTTACGATAAAACTCGAGACAGCCCATGGAAGGATTTTCTGTATTTCAAATTAATGACTAAATTAGAAGCCTCATTAAAAAAACAGGGATTTCATATTTTGTATTTTAGCGTAGATGCCAAAAATCCGGAGCTGGATGTTATACAGCAGCGGGAACTCGACGGCGTTATCATTGTCGATGTCAACAAAGATATCTTTTATCATATATCCTATCACTTTAATACTCCCATTGTTTTAGTTGATAGTTATCTGGAAGACGACCTGTTTATTAAGGTGTTACCGGATTATCCTTCCGCAATTAAAAAAGCAAATGCATTATTGGAAGAAAAATCTTCTTTTTTAATTGCGGATAAGGCAAATAATGAAGAAGTACTGCGTAAAATAGCAGGATGCTCCGGATTAAAAAAGCAGGATATATTATTTGCGGAAAATCAGAAGGAAGTACTGTATTTTTTGAATAGGTTTCAGAATAAAAAAGGCATTATTATTAATGAATACTTAGCTATGTTAGCTCAGCCCTATGTTGTCCCTTCTGATATTGCCATTATATGTACCTGTGATTGTTCTGAACTGGTGGCTCCTGCTTTTCATCAGGTGAAATTTGTTCAGAGCAGGGCGGATGCGGCATCGGGAATATTGGTATCTCTTATTGAAAAGAAGGGAACCGATAAACGGGAAAGCTATCATTATATTTCTGTTATGTAAATAATCCTGATGGAAATGAGAAGAACTTTTCCGCAGGTTATTTTTCAGCATTACTTAAGCGCTTAAGCTACCGAAAGAGGTTTTTTGCTGTCTATTCTTTCATTTACCACAGCCGGTGGAAGAATAGAGTGAATATTTTCTGCTGTGGAGAAAGAGGATTAAAATGAAATCTGAAATTATTACCATTGAACACTTTCATGCATCCAAACTAAACAATGAACGTAATATCTATGTCTATCTCCCTCCGAGCTATCATACCAATCAGTGCAAAAGATATCCGGTGCTATATATGCACGACGGACAGTATGCTTTTGAAAAATCAGAAAATACCGGAGGTTCATGGAATGCCGGCGGCGTTGTAGACCGTCTGATTAAAGAAGGGAAAATGCAGGAAATCATTATTGTTGCTGTTCCTAATAGGGGAAGCGAGAGAGGGAGCGAATATGCCCATGAACCCATATCCATAACCAGAGATCTTAATATGGAATGCAGAGGTTTACTTTATGAAGATTTTATCGTCTACGATCTAAAGCCATATATTGATATGCATTTCCGTACGCTTTCCGACCGGGAAAATACTGCTTTAATGGGTTCTTCCATGGGCGGACTGGTTACTTATAATATAGGTTTTAGAAATCCTCATATATTCGGAAAGCTGGCTATGCTGTCTCCTTTTCTGGCATCTGTAGACCGTCACACGATGAAAAAAACTCCAAATTATAAACTTTTTTCCGGAGAAAACCCTTTAAAACTCTGGTTGGATATTGGTGAATATGAGGGATTTATTTTAGCGGATCATGTACTGGATTTTGCAGATGCTATGATTCGGCGCGGTTTGGTCCCCGGTAAATCCATGGCTTTTTATCATGTTCCGGAAGCAGCCCACTTTGAAGCCGACTGGGCCGAACGTTTACATGCACCGTTTATTTTCTTTTTCGGCGATATAGGGAGAAAAAAATCGGTAAAGCTGTTAGGCCGTAAAACGGCAGGACTAGCTGGAATGATCACTCGGATAAATACTGTCGTAGAATATGACAGCGGTTTTATAATGAGCGATTTAAACGGCAGTTATGTGTCCTCCGACCCGTCTGTTTTGGAAGTAAAACCGGACGGCGCCTTGATGCCCAAAAAAGAAGGTTCTGCCAAAATCACCTACCGTTCTGACGGGATTGAAACATCGGCGGAATATACTGTTGTGCCGGAACTGTCTGACATGGTAGAGATCAGCGTTACTGCGAAAGTTCCGGAAAACACGGAGGAAAGTGAACCGGTTACCATGAACGAATTCCGACTTCATAAGGTGAAAACTGGTTTATATGCAGGAAAGTTTGTTATTCCAAGAGACAGTGCCTTTGCTTTTAAATTTGCTCAGGGTGATTCCTTTGTCAATCCTGTGGTGGAGCAGGATTCTTTCCATCAGGATATCCCGTACCGGCGGTTTAAGGCTGCTGAAAATATGAACCTACATTATATTGTAGAAAGTTGGAAGGGGAAAATTTAATGGAAAGAATTGTTACTATTCCTTGCTTTCATGCGACAAAGCTAAACAACAACCGCGTTATCCGAGTTTATCTTCCTCCGGATTATGAAAAAGAAACTGATAAACGCTATCCTGTCCTGTATATGCATGATGGTCAGGGGCTGTTTTCACCAAATCCTTATTCCCAGCAAAGCTGGGATATCCATAAAACTGCGGATCAGCTGATTCGTAAAAACAAAATTCAAAAAATACTGATCGTCGGAATCGACAGCAACAGCAGCAGAGCGAATGAGTTTACTCATACAATAGGAAACGGCAGAATAAGTGCTTTGAATGGCGCTCCCGATATTATCTGCAAAGGGGAGCTATATGAGGACTTTTTAATCAACGAGGTAAAACCGTATATAGAAGCTAATTTCCGTACGCTTTCCAATAGGGAAAATACAGCTTTAATGGGTTCTTCCATGGGCGGACTGGTTACATACAATATTGTGTTCAGGCATCCCGAGATTTTTGGGAAAGCGGGAATTGTCTCCCCTTTTTTTGAGAGGCTTGATCTGAATGATTTATCGGATGTTCCGTTCTGCAAACAGTATGATAAAAAAGTTCCTGTTCAAATCTGGCTGGATATCGGTGAAGTGGAAGCCAATATTCTGGTTGCCCACGTAAGAAAAATGTACGATCATTTTATAAAGCTGGGTTTTCAGCCCGGGCGGGATTTGGCTTATTATTGTGTTCCTGACGCTGCTCATACGGAAACCGATTGGGCCAGCCGAATAGATGCTCCTCTGCTTTATCTGTTCGGGGAAAAAGGGAAAAAGGAAAAGGCGGAATTATACGGGCGAACCGTCATAGGATTGAAAGGCCCCAAAATACAGATAAATCCGGTAGTGAAATATGACAGCGGATTTGCCGAAAGCGACATCAATGCTTCTTTCATTGTGGATAATCCTGATGTGCTAACAATCGATCCGGATGGAACTATTCACCCGAAAAATGCTGGCACAACATCGGTTACCTATATATCAGATGAAATCAGGGCTACAAAAAGCTATACTGTTATCCCTGAGCTGTCAGAGTTTGTTGCATTGAATATTTGTGTTAAAGTTCCGGAAAAAACGCCTGACGGAACCTGTGTAACCGTAGGAAAACTCTGCCTTATACGGCTGTCTGAACAGGAATTCGGCAGATCCTTTACCGTACCCAGAGATACTGCCTTTCAGTTTACCATTTGCTGCATCGACAAAAACGGAAATACCCTGTATGAAAATGATACCAGCCACCGTAAAATCGTCCGCCGGTTCAAAGCTGATCAGGACATGAATTTACAATACAACATATCTCTATGGGCATGATAAAAGCCCCAAAACATTTTGTTGGAGGCAAGGCTGCGTATATACGGCTGTCATCCCATTTTCCTGCTCTGCATAATAAAACCTTTCGTTTGTTTTGGCTCAGCCAGGCTATTTCACTGCTTGGAACCTGGATACAGACCACTGCGCTGTCATGGCTTGTCTATACCTTATCCGGCTCCGCATTTTTATCCGGTATATCAGTAGCTGTCAGCGCCGTTCCTCTTCTGGTTTTATCCCCTTTTTCCGGTATTATTATAGATAGATATTCTGAAAAAAAAGCTCTTATTATTACTCAGACCTCTCTGTCCGTTATTTCTCTTACGGCTGCTGTTTTGGTCTTCATCGGTGCCATTGATTACTGGCACATTTTGTTGTTCAACTTTATTTCCGGCGCCGCAAACGCAGTGATAAATCCCGCCAGACAGACTTTGATATGCCATCTTGTTGGGAAAGATGACTTTATGAACGGTATCGCGCTCAATTCAGCCGCCTTTAACGCTTCAAGAATGATTGGCCCCGCTGTAGCCGGTATTTTGATGGATACAGCAGGAATACACATCTGCTTTCTGATAAACAGCCTTTGCTTTCTCCCTATTATCTGGTTTATGCTTCGGCTAAAACTGCCTTTTACAAAATCAGATCACTCCAGCGTCATAAACGATATGAAGGAAGCCTTACAATACAGCGGGCAAAACTTACTGCTAAAAAAAACATTGATGATTTCTACCGTGGTGGGAATGCTGGCCATGAATTATAGCGTGCTTACGCCGGTTTTGGTTTCCGATGTGTTGCAGTCATCTGGTACAGGCTATGGCATACTACTTTCCTTTATGGGTGTAGGCTCCTTGCTTGCGGCTATTATTCTCGCGGCCCATAACAAAATATCCCATGGGCTGAAAGCTTTAAAAGCGTTTCCCGCCTGTCTTTCCATTCTGTTTTTTTTGCTTGGCATCTGTGGACATGCGGGCTTTATTCAGTTTCTCTATGTACTTTACGGATTTTGCGTTACTTCCTTTGCCACTTTGTCTAATTCAACGGTAATGATCTATTCCGATACCGCCATGCGTGGAAGAATTTTGGGAATTTACACCCTTCTCTTTACCGGAATGAATCCAATTGGCGGTATTCTGGCAGGATTTCTGGCCGAACAATACGGAATTTCAGCCGCTCATTGGATTTTGGGCACTATTATTATATTTTTTACGGTTTTGATTTTTAAAGAATGGAGAAAACAACGATGAATGAGATACCTGTATATTTTAAAAAGCCAGGGAAATTAAACACGGAGCAGACGCTTATTATTGCTAGAGAAGCTGCTGCTCGAAACAAAATTAAGAAAATAATACTTGCTTCCAGCAGCGGAGAAACGGCGCTGCAAGCTGCTGAAATTTTCAACGGCACCGGTATTCAGGCTATTGTAACAGGTGTAGAAAATTACGGATGGATTTTAGATAGTGAAAAGCAGAAAAAAATGAAGCTTTCCGGGCTTACTCTTTTGCCCTGCGGAAAGTATCTTGCACCCGAGGTCGCCAACATTCTGCGCCGATTTTCCCAAGGTGTCAAGGTAGCTATAGAGATTGCTGCTATGGCCGGGGATGCTGGTTTGATCAATGATAAGGAAAAAATCATTTCCATAGGCGGTACCGGTTTTGGTGCCGATACCGCCATACTGCTTAGTGCGTCTTTTACGAAAAGCAAACGGGATTTTGATGTTTTGCGCCTTTTTTGTCTTCCGGAAAGACCGGATGAAGAGATCGTGGACAACTCCATGTTTTAGCTAGAAATATCTGAAAGAGTTTTCTGCTTACCATCACCTAAAAAGCCCATACAGGGATGTTCATCCCTGTATGGGCTTTCAAAATATTTAGTGCATTTATGCTTTAACCAGATAGATTCCACCGCCGTATGTAGGTAGAACTATTTCGGAAGGCTCTGCCTTTCCGGTAAAAAGATTATGAACCGATTTCCATGGCAACTGAAGTCTTTTCGATTCATCGGTATTATTAATCATTGTCAGAAGAGTTTCTCCTTGAAAAGTGCTGACTTCTTTTTTAGGTGCATTTCTAATTGTGCTGATTCCACTGGTTTTGGA
>ENA-UOOK01007209-UOOK01007209.1-fermentation-metagenome-genome-assembly--contig:-NODE-7209-length-10236-cov-13.205874_pt1 | contig 10236 bp, 12 predicted proteins | sample MGYA00245777_ERZ724023 | MGnify/ENA primary metagenome ERZ724023 (study PRJEB28704, sample SAMN03018312) | fermentation metagenome | biome: anthropogenic terrestrial biome; feature: soil...
TTTTAATAATAATAATTCTATTCAAATGTTATGTTTTGTCATGTTTTCATTGTTAGGTTTTATTAGGTTTTCATTATTTCCATTTTCAGGTTTTATCAGGTTATCGGTTTCTCATTTGAGTAGTTCAGAATGTTTGCCAAAAGTTGCCGAAAGTTGCCATTTTTTTACTCCTAAATTACTGCCAATTACTGCCAATTACTGCAAATTTCGCTGTTAGATAATGTTAGTTTAACATGATATGCTTAATAAGCTGTTTTAAGGCTCTCTAATCAATTTTTTTTATTTGTGGGGTTAGTACCCACATTTCATATTAAAAGCCTCCAGAGTGCCTAATATTGCCTCCTGTGGTGTATTATCCCTTGCTATTGCTATTTTAACTCCTAAAGTGAGCCCTCTAAGATTGGTATCTCTTTTTCTTTTCCTCTAAGAGTGAGAAAAGTTTAGTTTTTATTCTTTGGTTCTTTAAGTGTAGTAATAACATTTTATCGGTGTTTTTTTGTTTTTTATTTTTTAGGAAAGAGCGACCTCAGAGAGAGCTCTTTCCCTCTTAGATACTCTTAATAGTATCTTAATAACTCTTAGTATTTTTGAGCTTTCTGTTATCTTTTTAATTATCAACACTTTAGAAGCTGTTTACTCTGTTTACTTTTGCACTCAGGTCCATAATCTCTGCACTCAGGTCCATAAAAAGGGCTTAAAATTGCACTCAGGTCCATAATCTCTGCACTCAGGTCCATAGTTTACTCCCAATCCTTATTTAAAGTAAAAACTATTTTAGGCTCTCCTGTAGAGGCTGTTTTAATCTCATAAGAGAGGAGTAATCCCAGAGCTTTTACTGTCTCCAGAGCTTTCTCTGTATATTCTTTTACTTTCTTTTTACGGCTTTCTCTCATCCATTTCTCCGCTAAGAGGTAGTAGAGTTTATCCAGGTTTATCTCTGGCTGGTATCGGTTACTACTTAGCTCCCTCATTAGGTAATCTCTAAGCCTCAGAGCTATATCTGAAACATTATGAGAGCCATAGGCTATAATAGTACGTTTATTTATATCATTAGGGTAGAGGATAAATTTACTGTCTATCTGTCTCCTAAAAATAGGGTTTAAGAGTATTACCGTCTCTGTTTCCTTATATTGCTCTATATCTCCTACTCCGTAGCTTAGAGTAGCTCTATCTACATCTATAAGCCTCCTAAAAGCCTCATATTCCTTTTTAATCCATTCTCCTTTTTTACCTTTAGTGTTTTCTGTATATCGTATTAAAAACTGTTTACTATTAAGCTCTGTAAGTATCTGTTTTACGTTCTCTACATCTTTACCTCCTATAGTCTCTCCTCCTTTATACTCTTTAGTAAGCTCATAAAGAGTAAAGGCTAATTTAGGGGCTGGAGTATTTTTATCTCCTCCATATTCTACCAGCTCAGGGCTTAAATTCCCTGTATAATATCCCTCTTTTTTAGCGTCTGAGGTTTGGCTGTTTTCGTGGAGGAGTTTACATAAACAGTCTATTACTTTAGTCTCAGAGGGAGAGAGTTTAATACCCTCTACTATTTGAGTTACTTCTACTCCAGCTACTTCTATATCCTTTAAAGTTTCACTTTGTAAAATATCAAATAGGGAGGGCTGTCTGTCTTTAGGGTAATTGTATTTTAGTATCTGGTCTGTAAGGTGTCCAGAGCGTTTAAATTTGCCTTTTTCATCTCCTTTGAGCCTCTTCTCATATATTTCTCTTAGAGCATCTAAAAAGTCCTCTCCTGTTAATAAGCTAAGCTCGAGGGTTCCCATCTCTTTGCCTCTTTTATTCTCTATCTCTTCTATTTCTGCTCTCTTTTTATCCGCATGAGCAAGTAGTATCTCCATCTCGCTATCTGATGGTTTACGGTTTCCTGTTCCTAACTTAGCCTGTATTTCGCTTATTTCTTTTTGTAGCTCTTCTATTTTTTTGGCTTTTTCCATTATCTAAATTATTTAGTTTTATACTACTGTTCTACTTCTGTAATGTAATGTTTATGGCAGTAGGATTATTTAGCCTACTGTTTTGTAAATACTGTTTAGCCCTCTCCAGTATATCCTCACTATCCAGAGCTAAGCCTAAAAGAGCGTTACATTTAGTACATAGTAGCCCTCTTATATCTCCTGTAGTGTGGTTATGGTCTATTACTAAATAATTAGCTCTACTATCTGGGTTACTACCTACTCCGCAAATCTTACATTTATTACCCTGAGAGAGTAGTAGCTCCTCATAGGTCTGTAAGTCTATACTATATTTTCTCCTGAGGTGTGCCTGTCTGGTAGTGGTAGCTCCTTTCTCTGTAGATAAATACTTTTTATTGCTTTCCTTTTGGCAATCTCTACAAAGCCTCTGTAATCCGTCTCTCTCTTTAGCGTGTTTATTAAAAAGCTCCAGAGGTTTATCCGTCTTACATTTAGGGCAATATTTTAAAGTAGCTACTCTCATTGGTTACTCTCCTGTAAAAACTCCTTTAAGTTGTTTTCTGTAATTAGTATAGGTCTCCCTATCCTTTGTCCTTTTAGTTTGCCCTGTTTAATATAAGCTCTTACCGTCTGAGGTGTTACATTTAGAGCTTTAGCTGTCTCTGGTATTGTATAAAATTTAATACCCTCTATTACTGTAGCCATATCTTTTACTTTTTTGGTATTGGTTTAATATCTCCGTTCTTTTTTTCATACTTAGCTACTATCTCCTGTAGAGCTGTATTTACTACATCCTTAATAAGTACCCTATCCCAGTAGGCTATAGCCTTTAGTTTCTCCAGTAGATCCTCATTTACTATAAACGTGGCTCTGGTCTCATTATCTTTAGTTCCCTCCTGAGAGCTCTTAGTAATCTCCTTAGTCTGGGTTACTGGTCTCCCTCTCTTTGGGCTGTCTGGTTGCTCTCCTAATAGGGAGTTTAAACCTCCTGTAAAATCTTTCTTGCTCATATCTACAAATTTAATGATTATTTTGTTTACTTGGTAATAAATGTTTACTTTATTTTTAATATTTCTTTACTCAGAGAGAGATAATCCTCCGCTCCGTAGCTTTTAGGGTTGTATCTGAATATGTCTAAGCCCTGAGCTGGAGCTTCTGCTAAGGCTATGTTATCTCTTATCCTGGTATTAAATACCTCATCCTTAAAATGAGCCTCTATAGTGGCTACTACATCCCTGTTAAGTACCTTTCTCCCATCGTACTGAGTTATAAATACTCCTCCTACTTTTAGCTCTTTATTTAGCCGTTTCTTAATCTTATCTATTACCTCCAGTAGTTTAGTTAATCCCTGTAGGGCTAAATACTGAGCCTGTAGAGGTATAAATACCTCATCTGAGGCTGTAAAAGAGTTTATAGTAAGTAAGCCCAGAGAGGGAGGGTTATCTATTAGTATGTAATCATAGGAGGCTCTAATAGGCTCTATTAGCTCTCTGAGGATATACTCTCTCCCAGCCTCTCCGCTCATCTCTACCTCCGCTCCTGAGAGGTCTAAAGTAGAGGGTATTATATCCAGCCCTTTTACTATCTCTATAGGTTCTATATCATAATCTCCTCTTAAAGCTCCGTAAATATTCCGCTCCTGGTCTATTAATCCTAAGCTCTGGGAGAGGTTAGCCTGAGGGTCTAAATCTATTAGTAGTATTTTTTTACCCAGCTTATTAAGCCCAAAGCCTATATTTATAGCTGAGGTAGTTTTTCCTACTCCTCCTTTATGGTTACTTATACTAATTACTTTACTCATCTCCTTTAGGTTTATAGTTTATTAAAAAGTCTCCAGCCTCTCTCATAGCCTTAGCTATTACTGAGGGGTCTCTGGTCTCATCCATTAGCTCTATCTCCTCTATATCTGAGAGAGGGCTGTTAAAGGTTACTACTCCCTTAAAGCGTGGATAGGATAGCCTCTCTATTATTTGTCTATCTCCGTCCTGGTATATTGTGAAATCTTTACTCATGTTATTTTGTTTACTTAGGTTACTTAAAAAAACTACTACCAGAGCTACTACTGTTTTTTATTTTGCCTGTATTACCGTTAAAGGATAGGATCTCCTCCAGCCCTACTCTGCCTCCCCTGTTCTTTAGGATAGTAGTATAGAGAGTATCTGGAGTAATAGAGCCTATCTCTTTTAGTTCTCCCTCTGTGGCTAATTGCTGAAAATTATTATTCCAAAAGCCTACTATAAGGTTAGCTATCCTCTCTATATCTCCAGCCTCTCCTATTTTAGTGGGGTGTATTCTGAGCTGGTTTACTACCTCCCTGTTAAACTGAGCTCCCAGTATTATAGGTAGTCCAGTCTCTACTGCTACATCCTTTAGGGCTATACATATCTCCTTTATCTCCTCCTGCCTGGAGTAGGTCTTATACTTTCCCTCTGGGAGGTTTAAGAGCTGGATATAGTCTATAAGTATAGCTCCTGGCTTAGCGTGTTTGTGGAGGTATCTAATAGCCTCTATTATTGTATCTGAGTTATAGCTGGTATAGTGTATATTTAGCCTCTTTGTATCTATTAGCTCTCTAAAAAACTCATCCTTTTTGGCTGTAAAATAGTCTCTGCTCTGGCTCTTTATGTATTCTGTAGATCCTGTAGTAAAATAGCTCTTTATAGTTCTCCTATTATTAGAGCTTATCTCCTCATCCAGGTAAGTATTTAGGGTATTGATTAAAATACTATCTCCGTCCTCCTCATAACTAAATAAATAGGTTTCCTTATCTGGAGAGGCTGTAGCTATATTTAGAGCTAAGTTTATTAAAAACGTGGTTTTGCCATGAGAGGTGGGAGCTGTAAAAACACTAATAGCTCCAGAGGGTAATAGTAAAGGTTCTCCTCCTATAGTGTAGCCTGAGTTTAGGCTCTCTGGTTTACTAATTAATCTCTCTTTTAGCTCATTCTCTTTTATTGGTATCATTAAGCTACTAAACTCTGTAGCCTTATCTTTTAGCTTTACCTCTTTTACTTTGCTATCCAGTAGCTCCAGAGCTTTATCTGTCTCTCCTTTGCCCTGTAGACTGGTAGCCTCTGAGAGTAGCTTTTTAAACTCTTTAGCCTGAGTCTCTTTATCTCTGGTAGAGGTTAATCTATCTACTGTAATAGATAAGCTCTCCTCTGTTATTCCTAAGGTTTGTATAGCCTCCAGAGAGGTAAATAGTTTTTTATACCTATCTCTGTCTGTAACGTCTGGTATCTGGGAGGCTGTCTCTACTACCTCATCCAGTAGCCTATCTATATCCTTAGGCTGTAGCCCTCTCTCCTCCTCTATTTTGCCGTATTTATTTAGCGTCTCCTGTAGATTATACTCATAGTAAGGGAGAGCCTCTCTAATTGCTTGTTTAAAGCTATCTACTCCGCTCTCTTTTATTAGGCTGTCTGGATCTACTTTATCATCTCCTGAGCCTGGTAGCCTTGCTATGTAAATCCTGTTTACTCCCTCTCCCAGTATTACCTCTATTGCTGAGGTTATCTTTTTATAAGTTTCTACCTCTTTACCTGGATCTCTATCTAAACAAAGGGTAAAGCTCTTAGCTCCTCTTTTAATAGCATCCCTTACCTGTTCTGGAGCTATACTACTCCCTCCTGTAGCTACTACATTCTCTACTCCTCTGGCGGAGGCTGAGAGGCTATCCAGCTCTCCCTCTACTATTACTACATCCTTATCTCCCTTTATTCCTGAGAGGTTAAAAAATCCTCCCAGCCTATCCAGCCCTGTAGAGTTTAAATACTTTGGAGTAGCGTCTCCTACAGTTCTAAACTTAAAGCCCTTTACAGAGCCTCCGCTCCTGTAAGGTATAGTAAGCCTATGAGTAGATCCTATCCCTTTATTTAGTTTTACTACCTCATCTACTAAACTCTGGCTATATCCTTTACTAAGGAGGTATTTATAGAGCTTATCCTGGTCTGGTATGTAGCCCAGCTCCATAGCTTTTATATCCTCATCTGAGTAGCCTCTGGAGGATAAATAAGCCTTAATCTCATCCGCTCCTGTAGAGTTCTCTAAACAGTAAATAAAATAGCTATTACAGTCCTCCAGCAGTGTAGCCTGGTCTTTATATCTCTGGTAGCTCTCCTGGTTAAATTCTCCTTTAGGTAGCTGTAAGCCTACTACATCCGCTAAGGTCTCTACTGCTTTAATAAATTCTACTCCGTCTCTCCTCATTACATAGTCTACCAGGCTTAAAACGTCTCCTCCTTGCTCGAGTATGTAGCCTGGAGCTTTTTTAGTAACTACTGTTTTATCTTTTCTTTTGGTCTTAGGGCTGGTTAGATCCAGCTTTAAACTACTCCTCCAGCCTCCGCTCCATCTACAAAAACTAAACTCTGGGAGAGCTGTATCTATTACCTCAAACAAATTAGGGTAAAGTTCGTCTTTAATCCAGTCCGTTATATTACTCATATTCTTTATATTATTATGTTTATTTATGTTTTTCTGTTTATTAAAAAGGAGTTGATCCAGAGAGATAATATCTATCTATATTATTTACTGTCATTACTTTTATAGCTCCATTCTTTAACGCTAAAGCTATCTCTGTCTCCGCTCTATCCTCAGTTATAGTTATATCCTCCATTAGTTTAGTTGTTAATTCTACTTTTGTCCTGTGGCTCTGTAAGCCTATTATATCTTTAATTAGATCCTCTATTTTGAGGTTGCTTATAGTCTTTATAGTTTCTACCTTTGCCTCTGTGAGCTCTACTTTCTTTACCCTCTCTCCTGTATCTATGCTTACTAAATCTAAACTCTCTACCAGCTCCTCTAATAGAGGGTTAATAGCTACTAATTTACTGTAGGCTATCTCCTCATCTGTAGGAGGTCTCTCTACCAGGATAGGAGTAATAGGCTCTACTTTCCGCTCTGTAGTAGGGAGTTTTACCTCCCTTAGAGAGAGCCTCTTTACTTTGGTTATATCTGTAGAGAGTAGGCTCATTAGTACAAATTATCTATTAAAGCCTCTCCGCTATTCTGTAGCCTCCGCTCCTCATTTAGAGTAGCTGTATAAATTTGGGTAGTGGCTGGGTTGCTATGTCTTAAAGTCATTTGAGCCTGTTCTAAAGAGCCTCCTCCTCTGAGTATATTTACGGCTGTAGTATGCCTCAGGCTATGAGCTGTAAAGGCTCTCTCATCCAGTCCTATAGCTTTTAATCCCTCTTTGGCTATGTAGCTTATACTCCTGGTAGACAGTCTCCCTCCTTTACTGTTATTGCTTGTAGAGGTAAATAGAGGCTCTGAGCTGTTTACTTTGCCTCTGGTAGCTAAATACTCCGCTATAGGCTGGTAGCTCTTATCTGTAAGTAATACAAAATTATCTTTTTCATCTCTCCCTTTACCATGCACTAATAGCACTCTCTGAGATCCTTTATAAGCTATATCCTCTACATTGGCTCTAATAACTTCTATAGTTCTTAGTCCAGTCCTTAGGAGGAGGTTTACTATAGCGTAATCTCTTAGAGCTTTATCCTGGTAGTAAGATAGTAGGGCTGTAGCCTGAGCTGGGAGTAGTGGCTGTTTTTTAAATTGCTGTTTTCTCTTAGGGCTCTTTATTCCTTTGGCTACATTAGGATAGAATTTATTAGCCTCCGTCCATTCGTAAAAGCGTCTTACTGAGGTAATGTAAGAACCTACAGTTAAACTACTTTTATCTGAGCTTAGTAAATCTTGTTTATACTCTAATAGCTGAGGTCTGGCTATCTCAGAGAGTAAATATCCCTTATCCTCTACCCAGTTAAAATACTGTTTTAGCGTTCTCCTGTAGAGTAGCTTAGAGCTTTCCTTTACATCCTGAGAGGCTATAAACCTATCTACCAGCTCCTCTATCCTTTGAGGGTTTACTGTAGCTACATCCTGAGCCTGTCTTACTACTATATCCATACCTTAGTAATTTAATGTTTACTATTGTAAAGGTAATACTATTTTATTAATATTACAAGTATTACATAGTTTTTTTTACTTACTGGGTAAACATTATATTAAAGTTCCAGAGGAGGGCTATCTGGTAGAGGTCTCCTTAATATTATGCATTCTTGCACCCTACAAGCTGTTTTGAGGCTCTCAGGGAGATTATTATATCTTTTAGGCTATCTCCCCAGCTAATTAATATAAAGGGTTTAAAATGGGCTTAAAATAGGCTGTATTAAATTAGCTCATTTGTTGGGTTTTTATTTTTAAAAATAAGTTTCGCTCCTATAGTGGTTTATTTCGATATTAAAGTAACAGTAAGTAACACAAAGAGGCTATAAGTAGATAATAAAAAGATCCTATAGCTCAGTTTATTAAATATCTATTTTTATTCCTGTAGGAGTAATTATTTTAATGGAGGTTTCTTAGAGCTCTTTTTTACCCTTTTTCTCTTTTCGTTTTTCATTTCCTTTAAGGTTAAATTATAGCTACTAAAAACTACTTTAGGATCTCCTTTTATATTGGTTGTAATCTCATGAGAGGTTATTAATTCCATATTTTTAACCGTTTTATCGGTAAGATTTTAAGGCTAATTTAGAAAGATTAGAAAGCATAAGAGAGAAACTCTCTTAATAGATTAGAAACGACGAGTTAAATAGCTCCTCTTGTAGCTCTAAAAATGGCGATTAAATAAATAGTTCCTCTGTCGCTCTGAAAACGACAAGTTTATTATTCACTATCTCTTTTTACCTCGCCCTAATCTCCCCCCTTGTGGCAATCTTGGGGTTATTGTTGCAATCTTGTTAATATACTTTTTCCTCTCTTATGTACTTGGATTACTCGGATTCCTTTGCCTGAAATTCCTCAAACATTAAAGTAATCTTATCAATCATATTATTATACGCTTTTCGTGCCTTGTATGCCCTTATCTCTCTTTTTATTAGTGAGACTACACTACGAACAAATAAGCTCCCACAAGTCAAATAAATGATTGTGTGAATAACTGTATTAAAAATTGCTTCCATCGTTTCCATCGTGTTATAATTAAATTGTTATTATTATTATCTCATTCTATTAATTATAATATTTCTTTCCCTTAGCTGTTGCAATCGCTCAAGGAATGCACCTGTGTTATATTTTCCGCTTCGGATCGCTCGTATTGCACCCTTTACGTACCTGTCAGGCTCGCAAATGGTGTAATCAGGTGAAATACTTAACGGTTCATCAGGTAGCTTTATACCTGCAAAAAATCTTTCAAGTTCATCTGCTATATTTAAAAGTTCCTGTTTTGTCGATCTGTGAGGTCTTAAAGATCTATATATCTCAAGTACCCTATCATCTGGAACCTTTGTAAGTTCAGCCGCCCTTCTAAAGTTTTCTCCAAGCTGCTTTCTTCCATCTGATTCAGCTATCTGTGCCTGAGCCAAAAGCACTTCCGGAGTTATTTTTATATCTTCTGGCGTTATATTTCCATTTAAAACATCTTCCAGTTTTACGTCCTTTATGGTCTTTCCGGTCTTTGTCTTTACAAGTTCAGGTCTTTTCTGACTTAAAGGATAATCGTCCTTTGAATTTAAGTTTTCACCGGTTGAAAAAGAAGATGCACTGTTTTGAGCCGTTTTATTCACATTCCCGCTGGAATTTACGTTCTTTAAAACTTCGTTAACTATCTGTTCTATCACATCGCTATTAGCCATAATTTTCACCCCTATTCAAAAATTACTTTCAGTTCTACAGGTTTAGCACTTCTATCTACATGTTCAGTTTCCTTTATGTGAAGTATTGCTGCTTTTGCCTGATATTTAGGCCTTGCCATCTGATCATTCACAACTGGAACTGGATCCGGGGATTCTCCCTTGGCATATTTAGCTGCATTTTTTCCAATTGCCCTAAAAGTCTTCCTATCTATAAGCGGTGCCTGTGAAAACAGCTCTAAGTTGTTAAGAGGTTCAAGATCTTTCTGGTGAATAACTGTGGTACCCTTTGACTGAATTCCTATTCCAATGCCGGAACCACTGTATTCAGCTGCAGTATGGGCTATAAAAGCCACGTCAGAAGTATTTAAAACCCTGATAAACCTAAGGGAAACCCCCTCTTCTTCTATTCCTGCCAAAATCTCTCTCAAGACTTCATTGTGAGGTATTCCCACTATAGTTTCAGTCTGATATAATCCAAAAGCCGGTGCCAGACCTATTACAACCTCATCGCTTCTCTTGCCTTTTTGGGCCGAACCTGCATTCTCTATTTTCATATTTCCAACTTTTGAAGCAGGAGCACTGCCTTCCACAGAAGAACTATCCTGATTTCCACCAGATTGTAATTGCTCTACAACTTTTTGTACTATGGATTTTATTAATTCCTC
>ENA-UOOK01007210-UOOK01007210.1-fermentation-metagenome-genome-assembly--contig:-NODE-7210-length-10235-cov-3.548428_pt1 | contig 10235 bp, 6 predicted proteins | sample MGYA00245777_ERZ724023 | MGnify/ENA primary metagenome ERZ724023 (study PRJEB28704, sample SAMN03018312) | fermentation metagenome | biome: anthropogenic terrestrial biome; feature: soil; material...
GGGAGAGCAGGTGAAGGAACTTTGTGGCATGCATGGTCATCTGCTTGTGCTTGCCACTGTTGCGGTAGTCCTTCCAATCATAGGCCACCATTCCTTCGGCAGTGACGTCCTTGATGCGGGAATTGCCGATGGCGGCACGGTAGGCGTAGCGGCCGATGTACTCAAGCACCTGGTTCACGCCCTTAGCGGGTGGACGGCTGAACACGACCCAATCTTTTGACATCGCCGCTTTGCGGATATCTTTCGGGATGGCCGTTCCCGCCTTTCCCAATTCCTTGGTCAGGGCCGCCAGCATCTTTGCCCGGAACACCTTGGACAAGGCATGAACCGGAAACAGGAAGTTGCGGCTGCCCTTGCAACCCTCCAAGTGGCGCCATGCGCCGCCCCTGTCCACACCACCGCCGGTTACGATGCAATGTATGTGCGGGTGGTAGAAAAGGTTGGAGCCCCAAGTGTGGAGGATGCTTGTCATGCCCCCTTGCAACCCTTGCCCCCCGAAGAACTTTTGCAACGTTGCCCATGCCGCACGGAACATGCACGAGTAAAACGGTGCCTGGTTGGGCATGGCCAACGGGTGGAGGCAATCGGGGATGGTGAATACCACATGGAAGTATTTGACGCCGGGTATGACCTCTTCACGCCTCATCCCGATCCATGCCTCCCTCTCTTTGTTCTGGCACTTTGGGCAATGGCGGTCGCGGCAACTGTTGTAGCTGACACGTACTTCCCCGCAATCCGGGCACGCGTCCACATGTCCTCCAAGCCGGGCCGTACGGCACATGGCCATTGCCTTGAAAGACTTGCGTACTTGCGGCACTGGGCGGTAAGAGTCAAAAAAAACGTCGCCCCACTCCCGGATGATCTGCCCTACCTCATGCTTTGGGCGCATCACCGAAGATTGTGTCAACCAGCAAAACACAATTGCGCTTTTCGATCCTTGCCACATGGAGGTAAACCATCGTGGCCTGTATGGAGCGGTGCCCGAGACGGTCTTTCACGGTTTGGATGTCCTCACCATATTCCAAAAGGTGTGTGGCGAAAGAATGACGGAGAGAGTGGGTTGTAAGCCGCGTGTCAAGCCCGGCGCGCGACAAAGCCTCTTTAAGCCGCGAGCGTATGAAATGGTTGTCGATGGGCTCGTCAGCGCCGAAACGTTTAAAAACGAGATTCATGCTCGGGTAATGTTTGCGGTAGGCTTTCAAAACGGCCAGCGTCTTGCCGGAGATAGGCACGACCCTGTCCTTGCCGTCCTTGCCACGTTTGATGTGGACCATTCCCCGGTGGAAGTCTATGTCCGTCCACTTAAGGTTACATGCTTCAAATGCACGGAGGCCACAATCGTAGATCGTTGAAAACAGTGCCTTGGTATACAATTCACATGAACGGAGCAAATCCATTACCTGTTCAGTCGACATCACCCGTGGAAGCTTCTTGTCCCGTCGGATCGGCGGAAGGACAAGGCCGGGGAGTTCTTCATAACCCAAAATGCGGAGGTAACACTTCAATCCATAAATGAAATGCTTGAACTGGGCTTCGGCCGGTAAAGGCTTCCGATTCAGCATGGATTGCAGGTAGCCATCCAAATCCGCTTGGGTGAACTCCTCGGGAAGCTTGCCAACCTGGAGTACCGCCTTGTACAGTGCGTGACAGTAGTCAGTGATGCTACCCGCTGCATATCTGCTGATTTGCAGTTTGCTCGTAAAGAGCGCTACGCGACTTGCAAAAGCTGGTACCTTTGCAATCGCCTTGTCTGAAATTTTTTTAGACATAGTATTCATTGTGAAAGAATTGATGGCGGACACTAATAAAACCAGTCCGCCGTTGGTTCTTCACAAAAAATACAACATGAGAATGATAAAAAACAAATAATTAACAAGAAATCTGCATTCGCGCTAAATATCTTTAGCTTTTACGCGAATGCGGAAATTAGTACAACTAATAATTTCGGTATAACAATTGTGAATTGGTGGGAAAATTTAAGATTGAAGTAGGCCTGATAATGGCGGTAAAAGGAAAAAGAAGAAAGCAAATCTTCTTCCTGAAATATATATGTATTCTGATTTTGATAAGTCTGTCAGCATGTAAATTGGCCAGTGACAAACCCGACAACCAGGTTATATATTACAATTTTCCGGAGGGGGAGGTTGCTCATTTTACCTTAAGGAACAGGATTGGCATGGAGGTGCAGGTGATAAATTACGGGGCTACAGTAACACACGTGAAGGTGCCAGACTGGATGGGAAGGGTTGATGATGTGGTTCTGGGATTCGATTCGGTGCATAGTTATTTAACAGGCCCTAATCCCTATTTTGGGTGTGTGGTGGGCAGGTATGCGAACCGGATAGCAAATGCCCGATTTATTTTAAATGGCGACACCATTGAGTTGAATGCAAATAATGGTGATCATTCAATTCATGGAGGGAAGGAAGGATTTAGCCGAAGAATTTGGAGTGTTGAATCGTTCACCGACTCGACGCTGGTGTTGTCCTATTTTAGTCCTGACGGCGAAGAAGGTTTTCCCGGGAATTTGCAGGTGAAGCTGACTTATGCTGTCACTTCAGAAAATGAGCTTATTATTGATTATCAGGCAACAACCGATAAAACCACTGTTGTCAATCTTACCAATCACAGCTATTTTAATTTATCAGGTGGGAAAGAATCTACCGTTCTAAATCATGAGCTTTATTTAAATGGATATCAATATACTGAAGTTGATTCAGCATTAATTCCAACCGGTAATATTGTAGAACTGGAAGGTGGTGCTATGGATTTTTCCTGTTTCTGTCGAAAGAGAATAGGTCAGGATATAGAACAAGTTGAAAATGGATATGATCACAATTGGATTTTAAATAAGTCGGATGAAAGACTATCACTCGCTGCAGTTGTATATGAACCATTGTCTGGTCGGGGAATGGAGGTGAAAACCACCCAGCCCGGAATTCAGTTTTATTCCGGTAATTTTTTGAAGCCTACAATAGTTGGGAAAAAGGGGATTTCATATCAGAAGTACGCTGGAATTTGTCTGGAAACACAACATTATCCAGATTCCCCAAATCATCCGCATTTCCCTTCCACTATTTTAAAACCGAATGAAGAATATAAACAAACAACCATTTACAGGTTTTTTACCTGGTGATGGATTTGAAAAAAGTTGATAATAATAATACATATGTCATGAAAAATAATACAATTTTCTGCTTATTAGCAATTATAATTTTTGTAGGATGCAAAGCTCCGACGTCAAAATCTGTTTACCCAGCAGAAGAATGGGAAAAGAAAGTGCCGGGAAAGATGGGAATGGATATGTCAGTTTTGGTCAAAATCGATTCTCTGATGAAAGTGTCTGAGGCGAACGGGGTATTAATTTATAAAGGCTACCTGGTTGACGAATGGAATTATGGCGGCCCCGCCAATCAAACATATGAAGTTCAGTCAATAACCAAGTCTATCACTAGTACTGTTTTGGCCTTGGCCCTTTACGACGGGCTGATTCCATCTCTTGACGCTAAGGTAAAAGACTACTGGCCTGATTTTGAGGTAGGACCATATACCAATGAAATTACGTTCCGACATTTAGTTACGGCCAGTTCAGGTATTAAATCAACCATCACAAAAGGGACGTATTACGATCCAAATAATATGAAACCAGGGATTGAAAGCCGGTATCATAACGATCATTTTCATCAGCTTGCTGCTGCGTTGACCTATATATACGGCAAAGAGCTTGGAGAAGTTTTAAAAGATAGGATTTTAGTTCCCTTGCAAGCTCAGGACATCATGCGATGGGGATACCACAAGTCGGAGGGAGTAACGTGTGCAAATGGAAAGCAAGTTAAAATAGTCGGTGGTTATGCGTATTCCCACTGGACGGCGCGCGATTTAGCACGTGTAGGATACCTGTATCTCAACAACGGAAAATGGAAAGGAGAACAGCTTCTCCCGGCTGAATATACAAAAGAAGCCAGAAGGCCGATCCCTATTCCTGTTATGGATAAGAATCCCGATGCTGATCCGGATCAACGATGGAACGGGGAATATGGACTAGGATGGAGAGGAATGCCTTGTGCCGAGGGGAAAACACTCTGGTATATGAGTGGCAATGGCGGGCAATTTTGTGCTGTTATACCCGAATATGAATTGGTGATGACCAAAATCAATAGCTATGCAAAAAGACCACACAGGGGACTTGAGCAATTTGATGACCTCCTCTGGAGAATTTTTGACAAATAGGAAAATAACAATCGATATAGCAGTAAGTAACTAATGATAAACTGAAAATACAAAAAATGAAAAAGAATTTAAAAAAGTTAAGTGGTTTTAGAAGCCGCAGAGAAAAGAGTATATTTCAATATGTTTTGTTCTTGTTTTTAGCTATGCATATAATTATCTCAGGGTGTAAAAACGAAGTACTGGTTAACTCCTCCGATGTCATCTTACTTGTCAATTCGAATTCAACATTGAAATCAGTTGCAATAGAAAAAGTTGTTCCATACTTGAATCATTTCGGAGTTAAATTTAAAACAGTCGATATCGCAAAAGAAGAAATTCCTTCAGAAACAACCAATTCTGCTCTGATTATCATTGGGCATTCAGAAATAACAACAAATAATGGCAATGGCTTAGCTACTCAACTGGAAGATTACCTAGAGCGATGTCAGTCGGAAGGCACAGGTATTTTAAGTTTTGACCCTCTTATGCCAAAAAGCTTATTAACACAGCCAAATGAAGAATCGGAGAGGGACACTAATGTTGGAGAACTTCTCTTTTCAGATGAGAATCATTACATTACAGAATATCGTCAGGCAGGAGAAAAACAAAACCTGTTTGGTTACATGTCCATTCCTAAATTGTCAACTAAAGCGGGACAGGTTTTATTGACTGGAAATGACCTTCCGTTGTTGGTCGTAAACAATCAGCAAAAAGGTAAGGTTGCTCAATGGACCAGCACGGACTGGATGTACTATTCCATTCTGGGCCCATTGGGAGGACTTGATGATTGCCTGTGGAAATCCATTGTGTGGGCAGCCAGAAAACCTTTTGTTATGCAATCTATACCCCCAATTGCAACAATGCGTGTCGACGATGTGATGGGGACTGGACGGCAACAATGGGATGTAAGTCCTTTCCAGTGGGTAAAAATTGCAAACAAATATGGATTTAAGCCCTGGCTGGGTTTGTTTAATTACAATATAACTCCGGAAGGTGTGGAAGAATTAAAAGAACTTTTATCTGCAGGATGGGCAACGGCAACTCCACATGCATTTGGAAGACCCCCCAGAAAAGAATCGGAAATAGAAACAATTGTCAATATTTACAATCCTTATTATGCGCCCCAGATGGCAGCAACTCATTTTGTGCCAGATTACTGGCACCCCAATGCGATACCCTATTTATCTGAGTATTACGATGAATTTATCTTTTTTGATCACAATAACCAGAAGCCATGGCCAGATGAAACTGCTCAGAAAATTCTTGAGGCAGTTGATAACTGGTATCACGATACAGGTCTTCCTATGGGAAAATATTTGGTTCCTCACTGGGGGGAAATCAGTTCAAATATGATTGCCCATGTATATGATAAGTGGAATATAGAATTTACAAGTATTCGTGAAACTGATAAATCATGGGGCCAACAAATTCCGGAATACAGGCTGAGAGAAGGAGAAAAACCTGTTCGGAGTGCCCCTTTCAGGTTATATGATGAACCTGTTATAGGAAAATCAAAAAAAGGCATAACTACCTCAAGAGCATCCTATAATGTAGATTTTAAAGAGTTTGAAAGCTATAAGTTTTTCGATTTTTCTTCCACAATTAATGATATTACCGGCTATGAATGGATGCCCGATAACAATGTGGAAGCAACAGCAGAAAGAGGAATTAAAACCCTGGGCAGGGGGCTGGAGGCAAAAGCTCTTGCCGTATTGTTTACACATGAAACAGATTACATTTACAATATTGAGCCAGACAACTGGGATAAAATTTTCAAAAAGGTAAGTGAAGGAATATCCAGGTATAATCCCGTATTGTTAACAACTGACGATGCCCTAACCATGTTGCGTGCTTTTAACACTTCCGAAATCCAAAGTTCCAACTTCAACAAAAAAACAGGAGAACTTACTGTAAAAATGACGGGAGAAACTGATATTGAAACCAACGTATTTGTATATACCGAAAAAAATGGAGGTATCATAGAAAACCTTGTTTATATTCCGGTATTCAAAGATGAAGTAAGCAAAGTCTGGAAGAATAATTGATAAAATGGGCTGCAATTTAAGCAGCTCAATAAACTTCCTGTTATAAGAATTAGTGGCAGTCAGTTTATCGGTTTCGTGATAATATTTTGAGTGGTTAATAAAATTTGTAATTATTGAAAAATGAAGTCAGTTAAGTTTATAATCGTTTTTATGGCAATCCTATTGATTGCGCTACCGGGATGGTGTCAGAAAGATACTTGCGCCGTGCTAACAGGAGCTCCGCTTGGAGAAGACTCTTATAACACTGTGAAACATATATTGGAGCAATTTCTTGACTGCTATGTTAAAGAGATTTCTTTGGAAAAGGATGAAATTGCTACTGCTGATTTGTCGAATGTGAAATTCCTGTATTGTGCAGGAGGTCCTTATCTCGATTATCATCCTTCAACAGCTGCGGCAGACAACATTCGTCGCGCAGTTGCTAATGGAATGGGGTATTTTGGAACATGTGGGGGTAGCCTGATAGCTGTAGCATACACTCCCAGTTCGCGGGAGAATCAGTTTTCCTTATTTCCTGGATACCATCCATTTGGTGGAGGAACAGGAATGAGGTCTTATAACATGAACCTCCAACATCCGGTAATCACAAATTCTTCTGTTGCCAACAGTTTTTCTCAAATTGACAGTATCCACTACAACGGGGGGGGCAGTGATTTTTGTCCGTATGTTCCTGGTTTGGTAAATTGGATCATAGCCAGGGATGTGATTCGCAAGACTCCGGCTTTGACTTGTACAATGTACGGTAGAGGAAGAGTCTTTCTGTCGGTTGCCCATCCTGAAAGGTCGTATATTCCTGAAACCTGGAAATTTGTTAGGTTAGCGGCAGAATGGTGTCTGGGAATGTCAGATCCCGATGAGAACAAGGCACCCACGGTTCATACACATATTCCATATTCCGGCCCGGTCAACAAGGAAATAATGTTTATGGCAAACGGTTCTGACGATCCCGACGGCTATCCGATTGGTTTTATATGGGACTTTGGTGATGGTTCGGATCCAGCTTACGAACCTGTTACTACCCATATTTATTCAACACCGGGGAAATACAAGGTTACATTAATAGTTACCGACGGTGTTAAGGAAAGTACCCATTCGCAAGATGTGAACGTGAAGCCTTACAATTCTAAATGAATGAAGACATGTTATTCGATTATCTAATTACGAAATCACTGTTGTCCGATAAAACTTTTTTCTGAAGAAGTACGAGGGCAAATCTGAGTTTGCCCATCGTACTAATAATTGTAGCTTTGTATTTAGCACAAAACAAGACTACAATGAACAAAAGTACTTATTTTTTCGGACAATCGGTTTTCGGACAGCTCATATCTATGATAGATTCAGGAATCATCGCTCGAAACAGCAAACGCCACAAGGCTGATCATTACGTGAAACGTTTCATGGCCAAGGATCACCTCATAAGCATGTTATTTTGTGTTTTCGCCAAATGCTCCTCCCTGCGAGAGGTGGCGGGCGCGATGCTCGGTCTTTCAGGCAAGACCAGGCATTTCCAACTCGGCCACATACCCTACAGGAGCACATTGTCGGACGCCAACAAGCGCCGGAGTGTTGATTTCTTCTCGGGCGTGTATCACGATTTGCTCCGCGAGTATCAACACGTGATCTCGGACACCCGGTTCAAGGCCGTGTTGAACAAGCAGGTCGAGATCTTCGACAGCACGGTCATCAGCTTGTTTCAGGACATCCTGAAGTGCGTCGGCAGAACACCCTCTAACGGTAAACGCAAAGGGGGGATCAAGGTGCACACCGTCATCAATGTGGACGAGCCCGTTCCCAAGATGGTATGGTTCACGTCCGCCGCCACGCACGACCACGCGCTGTTGAAGAAACTCAGCCCCGACGACAACACCATTTACGTCTTCGACAAGGGATACAACGACTACAAGGCCTTCAAGCTGTTCGGTAAGAAGGGAGCCGGCTTCGTCACCCGCATCAAGGACGACGCCGTTTACAAGGTGGAACAAGAGCTTCACGTTGAAGAATGCATTCATAGCGGCGTGCTGGAGGACACCATCATAGAGGTGACCGTCAAGGAGGGCGATGGGCAGGGCAAGCTGATGTTGCGCAAGGTGGTGTTCTACGACAGGGTGTTGAAACGCAAGTTCGAGTTCCTCACCAACCTGTTCGACCTTCGTCCCGACATGATAGCGGCCTTGTATAAAATAAGATGGCAAATAGAGCTGTTATTCAAGCAGTTAAAATCAAACTTCCCCCTGAAGTACTTCCTCGGGGATAACGAGAACGCGATAAAAATACAGGTATATTGCGCTTTGATCGTGAACCTCTTGCTCACGGTTATACAGAAGCGGTTGAAACGGCCTTGGGCATTCTCCAACCTGGTGTCATTTTGCAGGATACACCTGTTTAATTACCTGCACTTGATAAAATTTTTAGAAAACCCGGAACGAGATTGGCAACGAGATGACCAGGATTTAAAGATGCTTACCCTTTTCAGGGGGGCTTACTTTTGAAAATAGAAAAATTATAAAAAGCAACGACTGATAATAAGCCGGTTAAAAGTAACGAAGAATCAAAATCGGTTTTTATCGGACGGCAATGTTACTAAATATACATTAGAGTTAATATTTATCGCCACTAATTTGACGAATTAACTCTCGCAAACGTTCAGCAACGGGACCAACCAATGATGGGCTTACAATATTTAGTTATCCAAACTATATAATACTTGATGTCATAACGCGTATGGGAACCACTTTTGTATGATTACATAGCTTTTTTTACAAAAGTAATGAATATTCTCCGTCTAAAGGCGGGGGATTTCACCCATCCCTGAATTATAAATAAGAATAATAACAGATAATTAGCTGGTTATAAATTAGAATGATAAAAACCGTTTTTTATCGAACGCGGTAATATGTAATAATTTAAAACGCTATTGCACCAATGTAAAATAAATAATAAAATTATGAGAAAAATTAAAGTAGGTTATGTTTCATTTGGAACAATGTTTTATGAACCAGCTAATTTGCAAATGATTAGCAAAAAAGCAGAGAAGCAATTAATAGATGCCGGATTGGATTTAATCGTCACTGCTCCAGTATACGGTGAAGATAAGGAGCCTGAAAGAGCAATCCGGGAATTAAAATCAAAAGAGTGGGATTTTCTTTTCGTGAATATCCTTAACTGGATCGATACGCGAGGCGTATTCCGAGTGTTACATGAATTTCGTAACGAACCGATGATCCTTTATAGTTTCGGTGGTTTTACTGATCACAAAGGAGAGTTCGGAGAGAAAGGTACGCTTATTTCGCCAGCTGCGGGTGCAGGAACCACTTCATTGCGTTTTCCAATGGAACAGTGGGGTATCAAATTTAAATATCTTTTCAATGCTCCTGATGCTCCAATGGATATAGAAGGAATCTTGTCTTTCGCCAAAGCTGCTGCTACCATGAAACGCTTGCGTTTTGCACGCTTAGGCATGATAGGATATAACGATATGGGATTGTATTCAACTGGACTGAATCCTACAAAATTAAGAGGAATGATAGGTCCCGAAATAGAAAGCATGGATATGCTACAACTCCAAAGAAAAATGGATGCAATAACCGACAAAGAAGTAAAGACTGAAGCAGAGCGCATTTCCAAAGACTGGGAATACCCACTCGGAAAACCCGAACCTGGGATCATTGAAAAGGCCCGCAAAGAGGGGAAAAAGGTAAAATTCATTTATACCATTGTTAACTTCCAGAATCCTGGCGGTTCTACTATGACTCTGGAAAGACGAAAGAAACTTGTTGAGATTTCACACAAGTACTCCATTCCCATCTTTGAAGACGATCCGTACGGGTACGTACGATTTGATGGCGAGCATTTGCCTTCTATATTCTCCCTTGACGATGCTGGCGGAGTGATTTATGCCGGCTCTTTCTCGAAGATCCTCTCTCCAGGGAGCCGCATTGGATGGGTTACGGGTTCGAAGGAAATAATTAGAAAGATGACCGT
>ENA-UOOK01007212-UOOK01007212.1-fermentation-metagenome-genome-assembly--contig:-NODE-7212-length-10232-cov-4.373784_pt1 | contig 10232 bp, 8 predicted proteins | sample MGYA00245777_ERZ724023 | MGnify/ENA primary metagenome ERZ724023 (study PRJEB28704, sample SAMN03018312) | fermentation metagenome | biome: anthropogenic terrestrial biome; feature: soil; material...
GAGAAGCAAGCAAACCCTGGCCATTTTACTGGTCAGGGTTTTATTTTGGGGTAATATTAGCATTTCTAGACCACCAAAGGCGTAATGTGTTATTGAAGATATTCTTTTTAAGAGGTTATTTTTATGAAATTAAGTGAAATAATGAGTGATAATCTTATAGTATTGGCTCCGGGGCATACCATAAAGGAGGCCAGCCAGATATTCTTGGATCACCAGATAGATGGTGCACCGGTAGTCAATGAAAAAGGTGAAATGTTAGGCCTGCTAACCAAAAACCATATTTACCGGGTGATGGCCCGGGGCGAAAAGCCGTCGACCCCGGTCCGAGAGATAATGAAACGGGGCCTTATCCTGGGTCATCCGGATGAGAAAGTAAGAGATCTCATTAAGACTAACGTAGGGCGGCTGCCAGTGATGGACCAAAATATTGTCGTCGGGATGGTTACCCGTACTGACCTGGCCCGAGCCTATTTTGACTCATTCAATTCCATTTCCAATGAATTCTCAACCATATTAAATTATATTCATAACTTAATTATTTCCATTGACAGAAACGGCAAAATTAATGTGTTAAACCGGGCCGCTGAGAAATTTCTGGGGCTAAAGAGTGCGGCAGTTCAGGGCCGGGATATCATGAAAATAATCCCCAATAGCGGGCTAATGGAAATCCTGGAAACGGGCTGCAGTAAACCTGCCCAAAAGATAGAATTAAATAACAGCACGTTTATCTCGAATCGTTCCCCAATCAAAAAACACGGTGAGCTTATTGGTGCGGTGGCAGTTCTGCAGGACATTTCCGAACTAGAAAGCATATCCAGGGAATTGGAAAATGTAAAAGAATTAAATGAAGAGATGGACGCTATAATAGAATCCTCCTATGATGGGCTTTATCTAACTGATGGGCAGGGAATTACCCTGCGGGTCAACGAAGCCTTTGAAAAACTAACTGGAGTTCAAAGCAGAGAAATGATAGGACGTAATGTTGAAGATTTAGTTGTCAGGGGAGTTGTTTCCGAATCGGTAAGTACCCTGGTATTAAAAGAACAGAGGCCGATAACAATAATGCAGAAGACCATAACCGGGAGGCTGGCGTTGACCACCGGAACCCCCATTTTTGATAGGAAAGGAAAAATATTCAGGGTAGTTTCCAATGTCAGGGAAATAACCGAGTTGATGTGGTTAAAACAACAACTGGAGCAAGCACAGGGATTAAGCAGACATTATGAATCCGAGCTGCGGGCCCTGCAAATGCAGTATTCAGGTTCGGAGAAACTCATAATCAATTCTCGCAAAATGAAAGATCTGCTGGATACAGTTATCCGCTTAGCTCAAGTTGATTCGACTGTATTAATAACCGGTGAATCAGGAACCGGCAAAGAACTTATTGCTGAGACGATACATAATAACAGCCTGCGGAAAAACGGACCATTTATAAAAATAAACTGTGGAGCCATATCCCACAATCTACTGGAAACAGAATTGTTCGGATATGATACCGGTGCCTTCACCGGGGCTAAAAAAGGTGGCAAGGCAGGTTATTTCGAGCTGGCCAATGGGGGTACTCTTCTATTGGACGAGATAAGCGAGCTGCCTTATAACTTACAGGTAAACCTACTGCGGGTAATCCAGAGCAAGGAACTTATCCGGGTAGGGGGAGAAAAAACAATACCTATCGACGTCCGCATTGTTGCAGCTACCAACCGCGATATACTTGGGCTGGTCGAAATAAATGAATTCCGTGAAGACCTCTACTACCGGTTGAATGTAGTTCCGGTTGAGGTTCCGCCTTTAAGGGAAAGAAAAGAAGAGATTCCGGTTCTGGCAGCCCATTTTGTCCAAGTATTTAATAAAAAGTATAAAATGGAAAAACAATTAACTACCGATGTGATTGATATTCTTATGGAATATGATTGGCCCGGCAATGTCAGAGAGCTGGAGAACATTATGGAGAGACTGGTGGTCACCATACCAGGAAATATCCTATCCCATGAAGACCTTCCTTTACATCTTAAGAATAATGCCGCCAATAAGCAAGAAAATCCCAAAATATCGCTCTCAGGAATCATGCCGCTTCGGGAAGCAGTTGAAGTTGTAGAAAAGCAGCTGCTGGAAAAGGCCTATTCTCGTCATAAGGTTACGCGGGAGGTGGCCAAACAATTGGAAGTAGATCCGTCTACAGTTCTAAGGAAAGCTGCCAAATATGGAATATCTCCCGGTGATGGTACTAAGTAGATTGAATTCGGAGTAATTATAAGCTGCTGCCCCTAGGTTAATTTAAAGAAATAACTAAAAATGAGGATTTTGCATAATTCAAAAATCAGTGAAGGTGACCTCAGAAAACACAGTATATAGTATTCTCATTTTTTTGCACCCATCATATATTGAACGACTTTTTTACGAAAGTTAATTATACAAAAGTATTGAAAATAAAATAAGAACAGTAATTGACCTATAAAAGGGTCTTTTTTTATTGCCTGCAGAGTGTATTCACATTAGCAGTCTGCAAAAATGCCAGGAGTCTGTAAAATAAACACTGCAAAATTACCTGTAAATAATCAGCAGAATAACTAGTAATTGACTTCACAATGCCATCATATTGGGAAGTTGTATAAATCTATGACCAAAGAACTGCACAATTGCAGTGCGCTGCCCCAAAATTGCGGTGGGTACAGGCAATAATGCGCTGGCAAAACGCAATGGACAGGATAAGAAAAATCAACCATATGCCCGGGAAATAGGGCTTTATTACCCTGGCACATTACTTGCGAATGATAGATGCAGAGAGATATTTAACCTCTTACATTACAGTCCCGGTTAACGATAGGGGGTGAGCGCAGCCATTGAGAATGGCTCAAGTGCTAAACCGAATTATTTGCCAGAAACCTATTCTCGGCAACGAAGGAGGAGAATTTATGGAAAGGATTTTACCTTTTAGTGATGAGCACAAAATGTTTCAAGAAGCTTTTTCGAAATTCGTGGCTTCTGAAATGGTGCCCTATTACAATGAGTGGGAGGACAATGCCATAGTCTCACGGGAAGTCTTCGAAAAAATGGGAGCTTTAGGTTTCCTATGTCCATGGGTAGATGAAAAATATGGTGGCGCAGGAGCAGATTTTCTCTATTCAGTTATGGTTGCTGAAGAAATTGCCCGGCAGGGATGCAGGGGCGTCTTTGCATGGCTGCATAGTGATATCGTAGCTCCCTATATAGGCACCTATGGTACCGAGCAACAAAAATCCAGGTGGCTGCCCGGAGTTACCAGCGGAGAGAAAATCTTGGCAGTTGCTATGACGGAGCCGGGAGCTGGATCTGATCTGGCTGCCATGCGTACTCGGGCGATAAAAGACGGTAATGATTATGTAATTAACGGCTCCAAAACCTTTATTTCCAATGGGGTATTAGCGGATCTGGCGATTGTGGCCGCCAAAACTGATCCAAGTGCCGGAGCCAAGGGCATAACCCTTTTTGTGGTGGAATATGGCACCCCTGGTTTTGAAAAAGGCAAGCAAATACCAAAAGTAGGATTACACGCCCAGGACACCGCGGAAATGTTTTTCGAAGACTGCCGCGTACCTGCGGATAATATTTTGGGCGGGGAAGGAAAAGGATTTAAATGCTTGATGGAGAAACTGCAGCAAGAGAGAATTATGGTTTCTCTGGTGGCTCAGGCATCGGCTGAACGATGTTTGAAATTAACGCTTGACTATGTAAAAGACAGAATAATATTTGGCCAGCCGTTAAGTAAATTTCAGAATACCCAGTTTACCCTGGCGGAGATAGCCAGCGAACTTCAGGTTGGAAGAAGTTTTATCGACCAGCTGGTTTTGCAGCACATGGCCGGTAAAAACGTGGTTCAGGAAGTAAGTATGGCCAAATATTGGATCTGTGAGATGGAAAACCGGGTGGCATCAAGATGTTTGCAATTATTTGGCGGTTATGGCTACTGCAAGGAGTATGAAATTTCCAGGATGTGGACGGATGCAAGAATTCAGACCATATATGCAGGTACATCCGAAGTAATGAAATTGGTTATTAGTCGAGGCTTGGGACTCTAGTTTATCAGGAAGGAGCAATAGACCATGAAGATAGAGGGAAAAACTGCCATCATCACCGGTGGCGCTTCAGGACTGGGAGAAGCTGTATCCCGAAGGCTAGCTCTATTAGGAGCCAAGGTGGTGCTGCTGGACTTAAATGAAGTTCGGGGTAATGCTCTGGCAAACGAACTGGGCGATAATGTCGCTTTCATAAAGACAGATATATGCAGCACTGAAGAAATCAAGCAAGCCATTGATTTTACGAAGGATAAGTTCGGGCAGATCGACATCGTTGTGAACTGTGCGGGGATATCTTCTGGTATAAAAACTGCCAGTAAGAAAGGACCGCATGATCTGGACTACTTTAAAAAGGTTATTAATATCAACCTGGTGGGAGTCTTTGATGTAATACGTCAGGCTGCTTATCAAATGCTGCAAAATGACCCTAATGATGAAGGTGGAAGAGGAGTCATGATCAATACCGCATCAGTGGCAGCTTTTGATGGTCAGATCGGGCAGGTGGCTTACTCGGCCAGCAAGGCAGCCTTGGTGGGGATGACACTGCCAGTGGCTCGTGACCTTTCTGGCGACGGCATCAGAATGTGCACCATCGCTCCCGGACTCTTTAACACACCAATGATGCAAGCACTTCCTGAACAGGTTCGAATAGATCTTGCCAAAACAGTTCCCTTTCCGCAAAAGTTAGGCGATCCTGATGAATTCGCCATGTTGGCTCAGCAGATTATTGAGAACCCCATGTTAAACGGTGAAACTATTCGCCTGGATGGGGCCATTCGTATGACCCCCCGATAGGTTAGGCATCATTAAGGTGCGTAAAAGGAGGAGTAAACATGAGAAAAGTTGCTGTGTTAGGTGGAGGGCATAGTAAATTCTGTTTTAACTCGCCCAAAACATCAGTAGAGATGTTATCCGAGGTAGCTATAGATGCCATTATGGAATCAAACCTAAAACCCCAAGATATTCAGGCCATAAATGTCGGCAATGTTCTGGGAGACTTTTCCGAAGGGCAGGGAATGGTACAGTCGTTCTTTGCCAACGACATTGGCTGTTTTAATGTTCCCGCCACCAGGTTTGAGGGGGCCTGTGCGTCAGGAAGCCTGGCTTTAAGGGATGCTTTCATATGGGTAGCTTCGGGCTACTATGATATTGTACTGGTAGGTGGTGTGGAAAGAGCCACGGCCATGGGGACAGCTTTAGCCACACGCACATTTGCAATGTTTGGAGACAGCCGTTACGAGTTTCCATCTGGCTTTACCTTCCCCGCTGCCTTCGCCTTACTGGCCCATCTTTATGCTGATAAATATGGAATACCCCTGGAGCGGCTTAAAGAACAAATGGCAACGGTATCAGTTCAATCTCATGAATATGGTATGAAGAATCCTAATGCTCAGATTCATAAGCTTATCACCAAAGAGGATGTGCTTAATAGTTTCATGGTGACCACACCCATACAATTACAGGATGCCTGTCCGTTCACGGACGGAGCAGCTGCCATCATCCTGGCTTCTGAAGACGTGGCGAAAAAATTCACCAATAAACCAGTCTATATCACCGGAATCGGTCAGGCCTCCTCCGGCAAATTAAGTTCTCAGTATAGGTACCTGCCCAGGCTTCGGGCCAGAGAATTAGCGTCAGAACAGGCCTATAAAATGGCCGGGTTAACTCCGCAGGACATAGATGTATGCGAACTGCATGACTGCTTTAGCATGGCGGCCATAATTGCAGCTGAAGGATTAGGGTTCTTCGAATTTGGTACGGCCGGAGAAGCCTGGGAAAAGGGTGAAACCAGACTGGGAGGCAAGATTCCCATTAATATCTCCGGGGGACTGAAATCCAAGGGCCATCCTATCGGAGCTACGGGAATATCCCAGGCCTATGAACTAACCCATCAGTTACGCGGCCAAATGGCAGACCAGGGCAGACAGGTCGATGGTGCCAAATATGGGCTTATGGATACGCTGGGTGGAGATGGAGTGCTGGTTAGCATCATCTTCTCCGCAGTATAAAGGAGGTTTTAACATGGAGTATAAGCTTATTTTTAAAGACTATAGCAAAGCCCTGAAAAAGGATAAATTACTGGGACTGAAGTGTAATGATTGTGGGACGATTACTTGTCCGCCCATGATGGTTTGCCATAACTGTACCAGCATCAATCAAGAAATAGTCGAACTAGCCGGTAACGGAAAAATTGTTACTTTTACCACCTCCTATATTAATTCTGAGGGGCGCGAGGGTGAGATTCCTATTACCATTGTAATGGTTGAACTTGATGAAGGGCCCTGGATAATGGGGAATCTAATTGATATTGATCCTAGAACTATCAGCATGAATCTTATCGGCAAAAGGGTCAAACTGGGGCACAAAGTATTCCCCGGAGATAAATTCTCCGCCGGAGATGCTGCCCGGCCGGTATTTAGCTTTTCCGCCTGATTGACGTAATAGGGATGACTCGGAAAGGGGAGAAACTAATATGTTAAAGAAGGAGTATCAAAAAAAGCTGATATCCATCGAGGAAGCGGCCAAAACTGTTCAATCAGGCGATGTTATCGGGGCTGGCCTGGCTATTGGATCCTGCTCGCCCGACATGTTCAACGCCATACTGGATCGATATGAAGAATTAGAGGATGTAAGAATATTAGATACTATTGGGCTGCGCCCCTGTAAATTATATGATCCGGAATTCATGTTTAAAATTGATGGTCATATTAATTATATGCCAGCTTTCAGTATTGCTACCGGCAGGAGGATGAATAATGCCAAGCAGGCTGATTTTTACCCGGTAATGAGTATGGACCTGGCCGATAAGGTTTGGCATAAATCGGATGTATTCATTGCTATGGTCACTCCACCTAACGAGAATGGCTATGTAAATCTCGGCCTTACCAATTTCTATACCATGGATACCATTCGGGAAGGTAGAGCATCCGGAAAACAACGCGTTACCATAGGGGAAGTAAATGATCAGATGCCGATAATCTACGGAAATAACTGGATGCATATTTCGGAATTCGATTACTTCGTGGAAAACTCAACCCCAATCCCCACCTTTGGCAGAGGTAATCCTACAGAAGTGGAAAAAAGGATAGCTGCCTATGTGCTGGATTTGATCAATGATGGAGATACTATTCAAATGGGCATAGGCGGTATCCCAGAGGCGGTCGTCAGCGGTTTGGAGGGAAAGAAAGACCTGGGAGTAGTAACGGAAATGTTCCCTATTGGTCTGCCCCAACTGGTGGCTAAAGGCATCATTACTAATAACCGCAAGCCATTTCATAAAGGAGTCACAGTGGCTACCTTTTGTATGGGAGACGAAGAAATGTATAAATACGTGAAGGAAAATCCAGCCTGCGAATTTTATCCTTCCTCATATACCAATGACCCGGCATTCATCGCCCAGCACCCCAATATGGTAGCCATGAATATGGCCTTAATGGTCGACCTGAGCGGACAAATCAATTCCGAGGGATTGGGTCACACTCAGATCAGCGGTTCGGGTGGGCAGTTTGATTTTATGATTGGTTCCTTCTGGTCAAACGGAGGGAAGGGGATTACTCTGGTGAGTTCTGCCCGAGCAATGCCAGATGGTTCGCTGTCTTCATCCATAGTCCCTGAGTTGCCTTTAGGTTCACCGGTTACCGTTCCCCGAACGTATGCCCAGTATGTAGTTACCGAATATGGTGTAGCTAACCTGAGATATAAATCCAGGACAGAGCGTGCCAAGGAACTAATTGCCGTAGCGCATCCAGACTTGCGTGGGGAACTGCGTGCGAAAATGAAAAAGAATTTCTACCCATTTGCCAGTATGAAATAGAAAGGCCAGTACTCCAATAGCTATTTCGCTTTCGAAAAAATGATATAAGCCCCCTGTTAGGTGCAAATCTGCCAGGGGGGTTTTTATTGTTCATCAGACTAAAAAGTCAACATCGATCTGACTGCCCGGTTCGTACATATGTTTGAGAGTAAGCGGCGAAACCAAATTCCAGATTATACCTCATTGAAACTGTTCTACAATACAGTTCATCCGATACAAATAAAGTAGGGGTACTTGCAAACAATTGGGATTAGGTGCAAAAGCACCACAAAGGGGGAGTGAATGTGGAACTGATGGCAGAGTACAAAAGCAAGCTGGTGTCGGCAGATGAGGCAGTAAAGGTAATCAAATCAGGCAATTGGATTGAATACGGATCATTTGCGGGTCGGGTCAGGGATCTTGATGAAGCCCTGGCCAAAAGAAAAGACGAGTTAAAAGACGTAAAAATATGGACAACGGTCAATCCCTATCCTTCTCAAGTAAATATTGTAGATCCCACGGGAGAATCATTCGTATGGCACACATGGCATGCTTCTGGCGGCGACAGAAATATTGCCAAAGCCGGGAAACCAGTCTATTATTCGTCCATCAAGTATTCTGAAGTGCCACGTTACGTACGGGAAAGAATAGAACCTCTTGATGTGGCCATGATTCAGGTATGTCCTATGGATAAACACGGGTATTTTAATTTTGGGCCGCAGGTCAGTTTTACCAGGGCAATTTGCGACCGGGCCAAAGTCATTATCGTCGAAGTCAATGAAAAACAGCCGCAGTGTCTCGGGGGTTACGAAGAATCTGTGCATTTATCGGAGGTTGACTATATTGTGGAAGGCAGCAACCAACCTATGCCCCAGGTCGGTGCTCCGCCTTCCAGCGAGGCGGATAATAAGGTAGCGGAATTGATCCTGGAAGAAATCAGCGATGGCTGCTGCATCCAGCTGGGTATCGGGGGGATGCCCAATGCCATCGGCATGGCCATTGCCGCATCTGACTTGCAAGACCTGGGCTGCCATACCGAGATGCTGGTCGATGCTTATGTGCACATGTCTGAGGCTGGTAAATTGACCGGGAAGTACAAGGGGGTCGATCCGGGTAAAATGGTCTATACATTCGCCCTGGGAACCCAGATACTCTATGATTTCATTGATCAAAATCCCAAGTGTGCCGCTTACCCGGTTAACTACACCAATAAACCCTCAATCGCAGCAATGAACGACAAACTCATTACCATCAACAATGCAATAGAAATTGACATCTACGGGCAGGTGAATTCTGAAACTTACGGAACCAGGCATATTAGCGGAACCGGAGGCCAATTGGATTTTGTCCTGGCTGGTTGGGATTCCAGGGGCGGCAAATCATTTATTTGTATGCCATCTGCCAATATAGGCAAAGACGGCAAAATACAGACCAGAATTGTTCCCACCTTAGCGACGGGAGGAATTGTAACGGATCCCCGGTCAGTTGCGGATTATGTAGTAACCGAATACGGTAAATATGCAATGAAAGGCATGTCAGTATGGCAACGGGCCGAAGGGCTAATCAACATTGCTCATCCGGAGGTAAGAGATGATCTGATCAAGGCGGCAGAGGCTCAGGGCATCTGGCGGAAAGTAAATAGGATTAACTAACTCTATGCGACGGTAGATTGTTAAGAAGGAAGAATCAAGATACAACCGCTTTGAGGTGAAAAACCTGAAAGCGGTTTGTGGTTTATGGACTATAATAGCCCTAAGGGGGCAGCAGGTAAAATGAATCTAAAAGAACAAGCAAAAACTCTAAAAATATATATACCAGCGCTATTCCTAGCAATGAAAAAGAAAGAAACCCCCTTTATGGCCAAAATAATTGCTGGGATAACAGTAGGTTATGCATTATCACCAATTGATATCATTCCTGATTTTATACCCGTGTTGGGGTACCTGGATGACCTTATTATTTTGCCTTTGCTGGCGGCATTGGCCATTAAACTGATCCCGCAGGAGGTAATGGATGTATGCAGGAACGAAGCAGAAGATTTATGGAGGAACGGCAAGCCCAAAATATGGTATTATGCGATCCCTATAATAATTATATGGATTGCGATAGTAGCCATTGTTATATGGAAGATTGTTGATTGGTTGTATTAAGGCCCTTGACAACCCCGTCCTCATCGCTGCCTCGCGTTACCGGTTAATAGTAGCACGGGGCAGTTGTCATGTTCTGGAAAGATAATTATGAGCTGAATAAGAGGAAACAGTATCCATAACAGCGAATAAACGCTATTTTAGGGTCTGGTTCAAGGTATACTGCCGGGTCTTATGCACACTGTTGGAGGAAGCTCTAGGGCGCTTGGAAAAGGCGCTCAGGGGATAGGAGGAATAAGC
>ENA-UOOK01007213-UOOK01007213.1-fermentation-metagenome-genome-assembly--contig:-NODE-7213-length-10232-cov-3.397956_pt1 | contig 10232 bp, 11 predicted proteins | sample MGYA00245777_ERZ724023 | MGnify/ENA primary metagenome ERZ724023 (study PRJEB28704, sample SAMN03018312) | fermentation metagenome | biome: anthropogenic terrestrial biome; feature: soil; material...
TTCAATAATATAACATACTGACCATTGTTTTGTCCAATTCTGCTCTTAAAACAGGAGAATGTTATTTTAAAAGGAATGAAAATGAGGTAATATTAATTATTAGTAAGTTAGCATTTGTTGTATAAGAGATTACCCTTACAATTAGTCATAGCTTTTAATCTGCGTAATCTATTAATCCCGGTTAAACGGAGGCATCATGAAATTAGCGGTCAATTTTTCCCAAGCTTTACTTAGTCTTTTTGCCGAAGATCCTGATCTACCGGTTGATTTAGTTAAAGTCCCTACTATACCATTTCCGGAGTGTTTTTCCCAGTTCGATCATGGGAGAGTCTTCCGTAAATTGTTGCCCCATCCGGCCCAACCGGGTGTGATATCGTTAGGGCATCCTTCCCCAAAGGAACAGTTCAATTCGGTATTGGCCGTGTTGGAATTAGCTAATCTCAGGTGAGTTTCGGATCTAGAAAGTACCTTTTTTGGCAACCTGAAATGAGAAGATTGCCCCTGTAAGCATGAATAAAGCGGCAATAATCAGGCTCCCACGAATTCCTAGAAAGGGGGTTTTGGTTAAAAACATACCGATAATTGGACCCAGCGCTCCGGCCAGATTACCGGTTACCGTATTCATAGCTACAAAACGGGAGCGGTCCTTGAAAGGGGAGACCGCCAAAACCATATATTGAAAGCAGATCATATAAGCGTTTCCGGTAAATCCCCAAAGCATAGCGGCTAGATATAACCAAAGCAGATTAGGGGTGATAGCCCAGATTAGAGGCGGGATGATCGCTGCTAAAGTGCTGAATAGTAAAACATAACGATAACCCAGACGGTTTGAAGTATGGCCACCCCAATAAGAACCGAATAATGCAGCCATACCAGTAAGGGTTGCTATTAGTCCAATGGTCCCATCTCCTAATCCTAACTCCTGAACTTGTCTTAAGGTATAAAGCGGAATTGCCATCGAATAACCAATGTGAAAAATAAAGATGGCGCTTGAAGTCAGACAGAACATAGGCCCATAAATAGGGTCGCTAAATGTGCCGATGGTTGTTTTAAAATCAAATTGAAATAATGGACAATTACAGGTCCGAATTTGTTTTTTAGATTCGCCGGGTTCGGGGACGAGCGGTTCGATATGTTTATTAAGGTAGAATAAAGAAACCATTGTCCCGGCGAAAGATAAGACAAAAATAAAAGAAAAAGCGGGTAGAAACGGCATTTTAGTTAGGACAATACCGGCAAAGACGGTCCCCAATAAAGTAGTGGCGCCGGTGAGAGCGTTACGAGTACCGAAAAATTTACCTTGAATCTCCGTGGGAATGATATTGCTCATCATGGGAGACCAGGAGATAGTACAAATCGACCAAGGAATATAAGTCGTTCCCCACATGATAAAGAGCATCCAGGCATGCCATTGCTTGGGGAAAAGAGGAATCGTGGCTATGAAAAAAATAAACAATCTTACCAAAAGACTGGAGGGCATGAGGACTGGTTTTTTCTTTTGAAAACTATTAACGTAAGAAGCAGCCAATAAAGATACCACACATAAGACAATAGGCTGAATGGAAGCGATCAAACCAACCAAATCCGTTGGTCCGTTAAAACGTAATACATATAGGCCTAGATAAGGAATGGTTGTACCCATCATAAAACAGTAAGTCATTCCATCTAGATACGAGTAGCGGATATTCCGGGCTAGAAGGCGATGTTGCAGTTTTTTATCGATTTTCATTTTTGCTCCACCAATTATGATGAATTGTTTCGCTGCGGATCATTGAAAACCTGCCGGTTTTATTTCGTAACAAAAATTATATATTCTGAATTGCTCCTTTCGATCGCCCAGATTTGCCAAGGTGGAGGAATACTTAAAAAACAGAAACAATGTCTTTATTGATTATTAGTCGACCATATGCTATACTATACCCGGTGGGGTAATGTGAATTCCGATATTCAGGTTAAACTAAAGTTACTTAAATCTAAAAGGAGTGAATCAAAGATGATGAATTTGACAGAGGTTGATTTTAAGAAGGAAGTTTTGAATTCTACAGGTGTGGTTTTGGTCGATTTTTGGGCTCCTTGGTGCGGGCCTTGCCGGATGGTGGCCCCGATTTTGGAGGATTTGAGCGCTCAATATAACGGTTCAGTGAAGATAGTCAAAGTGAATGTGGATGAAAACCCGAATTTGGCTGCGGAATATAATGTGATGTCAATTCCGACAATGATCATTTTTAAGGATGGGAAAGCCGTTGATCAATTTGTCGGGGCCCTGCCGAAACCGGCGATTGTTGATCGTTTGGAACGCTGGACCAAGTGATTTTCTATAAAAAGTACTTTTCAACCTTCTTTTCATATGTTATACTAATTAGCGGTGTATTTTATTCTACCTGATTAGTAGATTACTACACACGCCTCTCGATTTCGGCGGAGGTCCCTTCTAGGGTCCGTGCGAGAGAAGACAGGGGCGGAGGAAAAACCAAAGAAAGGAGGTGGCTAATGTGGCTGTGATTTCCATGAAACAATTATTGGAAGCCGGCGTGCATTTTGGTCACCAGACAAGGCGTTGGAACCCGAAGATGGCCCAGTACATCTTCACCGAGAGGAACGGTATTTATATTATCGACCTTCAGAAAACCGTTAAAAAGGTTGATGAAGCTTATAATTTCGTCCGTTCCGTAGTTGAAAACGGAGAGACCATTCTTTTTGTAGGCACCAAGAAACAAGCCCAAGACGCCATCAGGGAAGAGGCTGAACGTTGCGGCATGCCTTATGTTTCCCAGCGTTGGTTGGGCGGGACGATGACCAATTTTAAAACCATTCGTTCACGAATTGACCGACTTCGTAAGATCGAACAGATGGAACAGGATGGTTCTTTTGAGTCTCTTCCCAAAAAAGAAGTGCTTGAACTCCAAAAAGAGCGAACTCGCTTAATGAAGTTTTTATCGGGTATCCGCAATATGCATAAGTTACCTGGCGCAATATTTATCGTCGATTCGCGCAAGGAAAGAATTGCAGTAGCTGAAGCCCGAAATCTGGGTATTCCTTTAATCGGAATTGTTGATACTAACTGTGATCCGGATGAGATTGATTATGTGATTCCGGGAAACGATGACGCGATTAGGGCTGTCAAACTTTTGGCCGGGAAAATAGCTGACGCCGTTATCGAGGCCAAACAAGGCGAACAAATGACGGATGCAGCTCCCGCCACCGTCGGGGAAGGATCCAACGAAGATCTATCCCAAATGGAATTAGTCGAAGAAGAAGCTTAATTCAAAAGGGTGGTAAGGGAGGACCTGACCCACCCTTTTTTTAACCGGAATTCTACCAAGCTAAAGATTAATCGGGAGAAAAGTGAAAGTAGATTTAGAAGATTCGAAGGAGGAAGAGAAATGGCTGAGATTTCTGCTGCAGTTGTCAAAGAACTGCGCGAACGAACCGGGGCAGGTATGATGGACTGTAAGAAAGCCTTGAATGAAACCGGTGGCGACCTGGATAAAGCGATCGAATTTTTGCGTGAAAAAGGTTTGGCCGCAGCCGCTAAAAAAGCTGGACGGATTGCGGCTGAAGGTTTGGTTAGCGCTTATGTTGCCGATGGGAAAAAGGTCGGAGTTTTAATTGAAGTTAACTGTGAAACTGATTTTGCCGCTAAAAACCCGGATTTTGGACAATTTGTACAAGATGCCGCCGTGGCGGTCGCACAGAATGCGCCTGAGGACAATGACGCCTTAGCAAATACGAAACTTGCCAACGGTAGTACGGTGAGTGAGGCTCTTACCGGCTTAGTAGCAAAAGTCGGTGAAAACATGAATGTAAGACGGTTTGTGCGTTTTGAGACCAAAGAAAACGGTTTGGTCGATTCTTATATACATATGGGCGGTAAAATCGGTGTTCTTTTAGAATGTTCATTCTCAAAGAAAGAGACTGCCGATAATCCCGATTTTCTAACCTTAGTTAAAGATTTAGCGATGCAGGTGGCTGCCGCCAAGCCGGATTATATTCGCAGAGAAGATGTTCCAGCTGAAGTCTTAGAACAGGAGAAGACTATCTATAAAGCTCAAGCCATGAATGAAGGCAAACCGGAAGCGATTGCCGAAAAAATTATGGTTGGCAGACTTGAAAAGTTTTATAAGGAAGTATGTCTTATCGAGCAATTGTTCATTAAAGATACTGATAAAACAGTAACCAAATTGCTTCAAGAGCTCAACGCCAAATTGGGCGGTGAGAACATCGTCGTTAGCCACTTTGCTCGTTTTGAAAAAGGCGAAGGTATTGAAAAAAGACAAGATAACTTTGCTTCTGAAGTAATGTCACAGATAAAAGCCTAATCAGGAACACGAAAGTGTTCCTTTTTTCTGTAATCTATAGGGATGAAGTTGTATTTTAAATGCCTAATGCAAATAATAGTCGGTATTTACATTATCCATTTAACAATGGATAAACCCCAATAAATGTTGTGAATTTCTTTTTATCGTGGTTAATGCGTGGAAAAGTCCGCATAAATTTTATTTCAATTAGATAAAGCAGGAATTATGATCCGGTTTCGCGAAAATATACGAAAGCTTGGTGGAGGTAAACCAATGCAGACCCCGAAGTATAATAGAATTGTTCTTAAGCTAAGTGGAGAAGCCTTAGCGGGAGAAAAAGAGTTTGGAATCGATCAGGAAGTAATCAATTCAATCGCCCAGCAGACAAAAGAAGTGGTCGACTTGGGAGTACAGCTTGCGGTAGTGGTTGGGGCCGGCAATTTTTGGAGAGGCGCGGCCGGCAGTGAGGCCGGGATGGATCGGGCAACCTCGGATTATATGGGAATGTTAGGGACCGTAATTAATTCCTTGGCTTTACAGGATTCATTCGAAAAGCACGGTGTCGCTACCCGGGTTCAGACAGCCATCGAGATGAGGCAGGTTGCCGAACCTTATATTAGGAGAAGAGCTATTAGGCACCTGGAAAAAGGGAGAGTCGTAATCTTCGGCGCGGGAACCGGGAACCCCTATTTTTCAACCGACACCACTGCGGCATTACGGGCTGCCGAGATCGAAGCGGAAATTATCTTAATGGCTAAAAAGGTAGACGGGGTTTACAGCGCTGATCCCAAAGTTGACCCAATGGCGGTTAGATTTGATGATTTGCAATTCATGGAAGTTTTGCAGCAGCGCCTGCGAGTGATGGATTCCACAGCAACTTCTTTATGTATGGATAACCAAATTCCAATTGTTGTATTTAATCTCAATCAAGCCGGAAATATTAAGCGTATTGTATTAGGAGAAAAAGTCGGAACATTCGTCAGAGGAGGAGATTGATATGGTAAAAGATCTTATTAAAGATACCGAAAACCATATGAAAATGACGATTGAAGCAACAAAGAAAGAATTTCAAACAGTACGGACCGGAAGGGCCAGCGCCGGTGTGTTGGATCGGGTGATGGTCGAATATTACGGTAATCCAAGTCCGTTGAATCAGGTTGCGAGTATTTCAATACCTGATCCTCGCACTATCGCGATTCAGCCATGGGATAAAACGCTTTTAGCTTCGATCGAAAAGGCAATCCAAAAAGCGGATTTGGGTTTGAACCCCGTCAATGATGGAACGGTCATTCGTTTGCCTGTGCCTCAGTTAACTGAGGAACGTCGTAAAGAATTAGTCAAAGTCGTTCGCAAAGAGGCGGAAGAGAAAAGAATAGCTATTCGTAATCTGCGCCGGGATGCCAATGATAAGATTAAGTCTTTGGAAAAAGGCAGTAAGATTACTGAGGACGAAAGTAAAAAAGGCCTTGATGAAACTCAAAAGCTGACTGATAAATACATCGCCGAAATTGATAAGTTGCTTGCTCAAAAAGAAAAGGAGATTTTGGAAGTTTAAATTCCATCCCTCCAAAAAGATATTGAAAAGTTGGTTGACTGATCAATATCTTTTCAACAGCGTTTATCTGATTATTCGGGTAAAGCGCGCTGTTTTAGGGAGGGTTTTTTATTACTTATGAATATTTCTAAATTTTGGTTTAAAAAAAAGCCCAGTGTTATAAAGGCGCCCGAACACTTAGCAATAATCATGGATGGCAATGGACGTTGGGCTGAAAACAGAGGGTTACCGCGTTCCGCAGGGCATCGCGTTGGTTTGGATCGAATTCGCGATGCAATCGAGGTCTGTCTGGAATCGGGTGTTAAATACCTCACTCTGTATGCATTCTCCACTGAGAATTGGAACCGTCCCGCCGCTGAAGTTGATTATTTGATGAATCTTTTTTTGGAAGCCCTCCAAAATGAGGTGCCCAAACTTCACAAACAGGGAATCCGGGTTAGGTTTATCGGACTCAAAGAGAAACTGGCTTCGGATTTAATAGAACTCATGAAGGAAAGCGAAAGGTTAACCGCTAATAATCACGGCTTAACCCTGAATATCGCATTAAATTATGGAGGGCGCGCTGAAATTTTAGCCGCAGTCAAGGATATTGCCAGTCAGGTGAAAGAAGGCAAGTTAGATCCGGAACAGCTGCAAGAGCCAGACCTTGCTCAGCGTTTATTCACAGCGGGACAACCTTACCCCGATCTACTAATCCGCCCTGGAGGGGAACGCCGGATCAGTAATTTTCTTATTTGGCAAGTGGCTTACACCGAATTATATTTTTCAGAGCGTTACTGGCCGGAGTTTACCAAAACTCATCTATGGGCAGCTTTTGAATCATTCGGGCGCCGAGAACGCCGTTTCGGACGAATAAAAGGAGGAGGATCGGGTCAATGATCCAAAGATTGATATCGGGAATTTTGGGTGGAGGTTTGTTATTGGCCCTGATTGGTTTTGGCGGACTTCCTTTTACTTTGGCCATCGGTTTATTAAGCGCTTTGGGAGTTTTGGAATACGCTGAATTAATGAAGCGACAGGATTTGCGTCCCCAAACGGCGGTGATGTTGTTTTGCTCTTTATTCTTATTGGCTTTGATCTATGTTGTGGGGAGTAAATTTGGACTTGATCCTTTGGAGTCGGTCCATATCGGAGAACGAACTTTTGGTTTGATGTTATTTGCCGTATTAGTCATAGTCTTTCTTAAGGAAATTTTAAGAGGAGACCCGGAACAAGGGTTGAGCAATGCGGCAGCTAATTTATTTGGAACGGTCTATATTGGTTTTATGTTTGCATATATCTTACTGTTAAGATTCATTCCCGGCAAGGACGGCCTGTTTTATGTCCTTTTTACCGTCTTAGTCACTTGGGCCAACGATACCTTTGCCTACTTTATCGGGGTTAATTTTGGAAAACATAAACTTAGCCCCAAGATTAGCCCTAAAAAGAGCATTGAGGGGTCATTGGGTGGCCTTGTCGGGGGTTTATTAATGGCGGAAGCGTTGGGAAGCTTTTTTCAGAAACCGGCCTTATCGTTACTGATATTGGGGCTGTTAGTAGTAGTAGCGGGCCAATTTGGGGATTTAGTGGAGTCGGTCATTAAACGTAATGCCGGCGTGAAAGATTCCGGCCATTTTTTACCCGGGCATGGAGGGGTATTAGATCGTTTCGACAGTTTACTTTTGGCCGCGCCAGTTGTTTACTACATGGTTATTTATTTCGAACCGTTTTTTTAACAAGATAGATGTCGGAAATATGAACGGTTTTAAACAGTCACCCAAGATCAGGGTCCCGATTTTAACTGTCTTTTGTTCATTGATTTAAGCGCTAGTATAAAGCGGTGTTAATCTTGAATAATGAAGTTAAGCTATTACTATGGGTCACCGGAATTAGTCTCGGTGTGATCTTGGGGATGCAATATCTATTTCCGATGTTGACTCCATTTATTTTAGGAGTTCTGTTGGCTTGTCTGATTGAACCCGTAATAAAGCAGGCCGAAAATTATATGGGATTAAACCGTAAATTAGCGGTATCTTTCGTTTTAGCAGTCACAATTTTTATACTCTTGACTATAATTGGGATTGTTATTTTAGTAGCCTATCAAGAAGCGTTAAGGATACTTCCGAAAATTCCAATTTTAGCCGCTAAATTGCTCGGATTAGGAGAACAGTTAATCTTTTTTTTACAAACCCGCTTTCAGATCCCGGAAGCTTTTTTAAAAAACTATTTGGCCCAACCGGATGCTATTGAAAGGGTCTTTCGTTCAATAGTGGTTTGGGTTATCAATTTGGTTCCCGCTTTCCCCGAATTAACGTTGGCTTTGAGTTTGAGCGGGGTCACCGCTTATTTTATTAGTCGTGATAAAATGTTCTTCAGTGAGCTGCTTTATAAAAGTATACCTCAAAGTTGGCGGTCCCTTACCATCCAAGTAAAAGAGGAGGTAATAGCCGCTTTTATTAGTTTTATCCGGGCCGAAATCCTGTTGGCGGTATTAACAGCAACCCTAACTTGCTTGGTTTTTTGGTTATTGAAGATTCCTGGAGCGATCGTCTATGGATTTTTAGCCGGGATTTTAGATTTTGTGCCGGTGGTTGGTCCGGGACTGCTTTATTTGCCTTTAGGGCTCATCTTTTGTTTGTTTCAGAACTATTATCAAGCTATCTGGCTGATTGTCTTGTATTTTTTAGTGCTTTTCCTTCGTCAGCTGGGAGAAGCTAAATTGATCGGGGATAATTTACAGATTCATCCGCTAGCGATAATCGTTTTAATATATTTGGGCATGGAATTTTTTGGTCTAACCGGTATTGTCTTCGCGCCGATCATGATCATTACACTCCGGGCTGCTCTCCGGGTTTTAAAGATCACAGATTACGCAGATAACCACAGATAACACAGATAAAGCGGATTGCGCAGAGATTACTTAAGGAAGTTAAATACGGTTTTGTTTGTTCTTATTCTCGACGACAGCAGGTGTGGAATGGTAAAAAAAATTACAATCTTGGGATCGACCGGTTCCATTGGGCGTCAGACATTGGAAGTAATCGATGAGTTTCCGGAACATTTTCAGGTGGTGGCGCTGGCGGCCGGGTCTAATATCCGCCTCTTGGCGGAACAGGCCCGAAAGTTTAGACCGTCTTATCTGGTGATCGATTCGGCGGAAAAAGTAACGGAACTGCAAAAATTGGTTGCCGGATTGCCCATTAAGATCTTAACCGGGGTTGAAGGGATGAGTCGGATCGCCGTCTTACCGGAGGTGGATCTGGTTTTAGCTGCGGTCGTCGGTTCGGTGGGGATCAAACCGACTTTGGCGGCGATTAATGCCGGAAAAACCATAGCCCTGGCCAATAAGGAAACTTTGGTAGCGGCCGGCTCGATTATTATCCCCGCCGCCAGGGAAAAAGGCGTTGCCATACTTCCGGTTGACAGTGAGCATAGCGCAATCTTTCAATGCTTGGAGGGAACAAAGCTAACCGATGTGCAACAGTTGATTTTGACCGCTTCCGGCGGGCCCTTTCGGGGGTGTCGCCCCGAAGATTTGGCCAACGTCACTCTGGAACAGGCTTTAAACCATCCCAACTGGAATATGGGCGGGAAGATCACTATTGATTCGGCCACGATGTTTAACAAGGGGTTGGAGGTAATCGAAGCCTATTGGCTGTTTGGCATGGAATTCGACCGGATTGGGGTAGTGATTCATCCGGAGAGTATCATTCACTCCTTGGTGGAATTGGTTGACGGTTCGCACCTGGCCCAGATGGGACTGTGCGATATGCGGTTACCGATTCAGTACGCTTTGACTTATCCGGAACATCTTTCCAATACTTTTCCCAAGTTGGATCTGTTAAAGGGGGCCCAATTAAACTTTCTTCCGGTGGATTATAAGTTGTTCCCGGCGGTCCAATTAGCTTATGAGGTGGGGAGACATGGGGGCGGCTTACCGGCGGCGATGAACGCCGCCAATGAAGCAGCGGTAAAATCCTTTTTAATGGGCAAAATTAAATTTACCGATATTATCAGTATTGTTTCAAAAGTAGTAGCAGCATACCAGAGCGAAAACTTTGCCAAAGATCCGGATTTGGATGAGATTTTAGCGGTTGATTCCTGGGCCCGGATCCGGAGCATCGAAATAATCGAGCAGGGGAGGAAGTTCCTTGGGATTTGATTTTAATGCGATTTGGAAAACCCTTTTTTTGTTAAGTTTTTTAGTAGTGGTCCATGAGTTCGGCCACTTTATCACCGCCCGGATGTTCGGGGTTAAGGTTTATGAGTTTGCCGTCGGGTTTGGACCGTTAATCGGTAAATTCAATTGGAAAGGAGTCCAATATTCATTTCGCTGGATTTTACTAGGCGGTTTTTGTAAAATCGCCGGCACGGAGTTGGCGCTGGAGGGGAAAAGCGCG
>ENA-UOOK01007214-UOOK01007214.1-fermentation-metagenome-genome-assembly--contig:-NODE-7214-length-10231-cov-6.911065_pt1 | contig 10231 bp, 8 predicted proteins | sample MGYA00245777_ERZ724023 | MGnify/ENA primary metagenome ERZ724023 (study PRJEB28704, sample SAMN03018312) | fermentation metagenome | biome: anthropogenic terrestrial biome; feature: soil; material...
CCCTGCGGAAATCAACTTAATATAAAAATTACTCTTTTTATTTACATTAATTATTTCTGATTCTTCATCATACTTTTTCTTTAATTTTTTAATAAATACATATAATAAAATACTTAACAAAATGAAAATAGGTACTCCTAAAATGATTTGAGATTTAACTTTGGTAAAAAATGTTTCAGTGTAACCTACTTCTTTAAACCACAAATAGTCAGTTACAAATTTAATAATACCCCCAAAGGAATTGATGACTATAAAAATAATTGCAACAACTCCCATTATAAATAATCTTCCTTTGTTTTTCATAACGCCTCCTTTTTTATTTATAAAATTCAATTCTTAATTTTTCCAAAGATCTTTTTTCTATTCTTGATACGGTCATTTGGGATATATTCAGTTCTTTGGCAATATCGCTTTGAGTTTTATTTTCGAAAAACCTTTGAATGATAATATTTTTTTCTAAGTCATTCAACTTATCCATGGATTTGTTTATGAAATCTTCATTTTCAATTCTTGCATAATACTTATCCTCATCACCTACAATATCAAGGAGTGAAAGGTCATTATCGTCGCCGCTCATATCAAATTTTTCATCAAGGGACTGTGAATTAAACATTTTTCCCGCTTCAAATGCTTCTAAAATTTCTTCTTCAGTACTGTTTGCATATTCGGCAATTTCTTTGATGGTCGGCGGTCTGTGAAGCTGATTTGATAAAATATGGCTGTATTCATTAACTTTTCTTGATATTTCCTGTATTTTTCTTGGCACCTTAATAGCCCAGCCCTTATCTCGGAAATATTTTTTTATTTCTCCCAATATGGTCGGGGTGGCAAAACTTGTGAATTCAAATCCCTTTGATATATCAAATCTTTCTATGGCAAAAATCAGTCCCATACATGCAATTTGGTATATATCATCATACTCGATACCTCTGTTTATGTATTTTTTGGATATAATTTCAGCCATATACTTATATTTATCAAAAATTTGATTTCTTATTTCATTATCTCCGGTTTCGTTGTAAAGTAAAAACAAATCATAATTTTTGATGTTCTTGGAGTTTTTGCTCACTTCATACATTTCTATCAACGCCCATTAAGTTTTATTTTTTCGAATGTTATTGTTTTATTATTTAAATCATAATTGTAATCATCAGATAAGCTTTCAATAATCATAATGCTCATATCAACGTTTAAATTACTTTTTTCTTTTATATCGCCATTATTTAAATCAGAAACCGACACAACAATTTTATCCTGATAAATTTGATAATTAATTTCGAAATATTCGGTATTATCATTGATACTTTTAATAAAAAATGTACAAATTTCGGATATTATTACTTTAATATCTGAAATTTCATCAATATCGAATCCGTTTAAACTGGAAAGTGCCGATGTTGTTAATCTGATTGTGCTCATATATTCGGATTTCTTAGGAATTTTCAATACTATATTATCCATTTCATCACTCCCGGATATTAAATACTTTGTTTAAACCTGTTATGTCAAATAACTTATAAATATTTGGTTTCAAATTAATTATTTGTAAATCTAAAGTTTTTCCCTGCATTTTTTTATAAATTCCCATTAATACTCCAAGTCCGGTACTATCTATATAATCAAGATTTTCCCCGTTAATGACAATATTTAAATCTTTTTCTTCTATTAATTCAAATATTTTATTTTTAAGTTCCGGAGAAGTATATATATCTACTTCTCCTATTGGTTTAATTTCTATTGCTCCATCTTCAATTATTTCATATTTAATACTCAAAGACATAATTAACCTCCATTATTCTTCTTCTGTTTCTATATCTTCCTCTGAAAAAATCTTTGCTATGGATGCAACCTTGTCATCCCCATTCATTCTCATTGCTATAACTCCCTGTGTATCTCTTCCCATTATGGAAATATTTTTAGCATGTGTCCTGATTATGGAGCCGTTGGAACTTAATATCATAACATCATCATCCATATCGACTATTAATGAATTTACGATAAGCCCTGTCTTTTTATTTATGTTATGAGCCTTCATACCTTTCCCTCCCCTACTTTGAGGTCTGTATTCCTGAGATAGGGTTATTTTTGCATAGCCGTTTTCCGTAATGGTTAAAATATTCTTATTCTCATCGCTTTTCTTAATAATGCTCATTGATACAAGTTCATCTTTCTCAGTAAGGGTTACAGCCTTAACACCCATTGTGTTTCTTCCCGTTTCCCTTACGTCTCCTTCATGGAATCTTATACCTTTACCTTGTTTGGTTACGATGAATATATCCTTTGTCCCGTCAGTTTTATTTACGCTTATGAGCTCATCGTCTTCCGCTATTTTTATAGCTACCAAGCCTGTTTTTCTGTTAGTGTCAAATTCACTGAGCTTTGTTTTTTTGATAATTCCCTTCTTGGTTACAAATATCAAAAATTCATCATCATTGAATTCTCTTATTGGTATTAAGGATTTTATCTGCTCGCCTGCTTCAATTGGAATTAAGTTGATTGCAGCTGTTCCCTTAGCCTGACGCCTTGCTTCCGGAACCTCGTAAGCTTTAACTCTGTACATTTTTCCTTTGTTTGTAACAAACATCAGATAATCATGTGTTGATGTTATGAACAAGTCCTTTACAAAGTCCTCCTCTCTTGTGGTAAGAGCTGTAATTCCCTTTCCGCCTCTGTTCTGCACCTTGTATGTATCCTCGGGAAGCCTCTTGATATAGCCAAAGTTTGTCAATGTAATTGCAACATTTTCTTCTTCTATTAAATCCTCCACATTGATTTCGCCTTCATCAGCTTTTATATCTGTTCTTCTTTCATCATAATAATTATTTTTTATTTCTTTTAATTCGTCCTTGATTATTTGGTCTATTAAGTGCTGATTAGCTAAAATTTCTTTAAATTTATTTATCATTTGAATTAATTCTTCATATTCCGCATTCAATTTCTCCCTTTCAAGACCTTGCAGGCGCCTAAGTCTCATATCCACTATGGCTCTTGCCTGAATTTCGGATAAATCAAATGCTTTCATTAATTTTTGCTCGGCATCGTCATAGGATGCTCTTATTATTCTTATAACCTCATCAATATTGTCTATTGCTTTCAGCAAGCCCTCAACAATGTGAGCCCTTGCTTCTGCCTTGCTTAAATCATACCTTGTTCTTCTGACAATAATTTCTCTCTGGTGCTCAACGTAATAATAAATCATTTCCTTCAGATTTAAAACCTTGGGCTCATTATTTACCAAAGCAATCATTATTACGCTGAAATTATCCTGTAATTGGGTATGCTTATATAAATTATTCAGAACAATGTTTGGATTGTAATCCCTTTTTATTTCAATAACAATCCTCATTCCTGTCCTGTCACTTTCATCTCTTAAATCTGAAATTCCTTCTATTCTTTTTTCCTTCACAAGCTCGGCAATTTTTTCAATAAGCTTTGCCTTATTTACCTGATACGGAAGTTCTGACACCAATATTCTGCTTTTATTGTTTTTTGTTTCTTCTATTTCAACCTTAGCCTTAACCTTTATAATTCCTCTTCCTGTCATATAGGAATTTTTAATATTTTCCTTGCCTTCGATTATGGCACCCGTAGGAAAATCCGGACCCTTTATGTATCTCATCAATCCGGGAATATCTATATCCGGATTATCAATAAGCGCAATTGTTCCGTTTATTACCTCTCCAAGATTATGGGGAGGTATGGAGCTTGCCATTCCCACGGCTATACCGGATGAACCGTTTACCAAAAGATTGGGAAAACGGCTTGGAAGTACAACAGGTTCCTTTAACGTTTCATCAAAATTCGGTCTGTAATCAACCGTATCCTTATTGAAATCACGAAGCATTTCCATTGCCATCTTCGACATTCTTGCTTCTGTATAACGCATTGCCGCTGCCTGGTCTCCGTCTACGGAGCCAAAGTTTCCGTGACCGTCAATCAAAGGATATCTCATGGAGAAGCTCTGTGCCATTCTTACCATTGCATCATAAACAGCAGTATCACCGTGAGGATGATACTTACCTAATACATCTCCGACTATTCGAGCACTTTTTTTATGTGGCTTATCCGGTGAAAGTCCCAATTCGCTTGCCGAATATAAAATTCTTCTGTGAACAGGCTTAAGACCGTCTCTTACATCGGGCAATGCTCTTGATACAATTACCGTCATAGCATAATCAAGATAAGACTTTTTCATTTCTTCAGTAATATTAATATCTACAATCTTGCTTTTATTTTCGTTTTCGCTCATTTATAACCTCTCAGACTATATATCTAAATTCTTCACATACCTTGCATTTTCTTCAATAAATTCTCTTCTCGGCGCAACCTTATCTCCCATGAGAATATTAAAAACTTCATCAGCTTCCATAGCATCTTCTTCATTTATTTTTAATAAAATTCTGTCATCGGGATTCATGGTTGTTGTCCAAAGCTGTTCCGGATCCATTTCACCAAGACCCTTGTACCTTTGTATTTCAACTTTGTTATCTCTTCCGATTTCTTCTAAAATATTATTCAGCTCTTCATCGCTGTAAACATACTGCTCAAACTTACCCTTTTTCACTCTGTACAAGGGAGGCTGTGCGGCATAAACATGACCTTTTCTTATTAAATCCCTCATATATCTGTAAAAAAATGTAAGCAGCAATGTTCTTATGTGAGCTCCGTCAACATCCGCATCGGTCATTATTATTATCTTATGATATCTTAATTTTGCAATATCGAAATCTTCACCTATTCCGCAGCCGAATGCTGTAATCATATTTTTAATTTCTTCGGAATTAAGTATTTTATCTATTCTTGATTTTTCTACATTTAAAATTTTACCCCTCAGAGGAAGAATTGCCTGTGTTCTCCTGTCTCTGCCTTCCTTTGCGGAACCTCCTGCGGAATTCCCTTCAACAATGTAAATTTCAGATAATTCAGGAGACTTTTCCGAGCAGTCCGCTAATTTTCCCGGAAGTGCCATTCCTTCAAGAGCTCCCTTTCTCCTCACAAGGTCTCTTGCCTTTCTCGCGGCATCCCTTGCTCTTGCAGACCTCAAAGCCTTTTCAACTATTATTTTAGCTGTCTTTGGATTTTCTTCGCAATATATACCTAATGCTTCTCCCGTAATATTGTCTACTATTCCTCTTACTTCGCTGTTTCCGAGCTTTGTCTTTGTTTGACCTTCAAATTGAGGGTTTGTTATTTTTATTGAAAGTATTGCAGTAATACCTTCTCTTATATCTTCTCCTGTGATTGCCACATCATTTTCTTTTATTATACCTGTTTTCTTTGCATAATCGTTTATAACACGTGTCAAAGAAGTTTTAAATCCTACTAAATGTGTTCCTCCCTCAATAGTGTTAATATTATTTACAAATGAAAAAATATTTTCATTATATGAATCCGTATATTGCATTGCAAGCTCTACAATTACCTTTTCTTTATTTCCTTCTGTATAAATTATATCTTCATGAAGAGGTTCTTTTTTAGAATTTAAGAAATGGACAAATTGCTTTATACCTCCCTCATAATGAAATTCTTCCTTTATATTGTTTCTTTTATCTTCTAATATTATCTTTATTCCCTTATTTAAAAATGCAAGCTCTCTTAATCTGTGCTTAACTGTCGTATAGTTAAATTCCAACGTATCAAATATCGTTGAATCGGGAAGAAAAGTAATTGTTGTCCCTGTTTCCTGTGTTTTTCCTATCAGTTCAACCTCTGTCTTTGTAATACCTCTTTCAAATCTTTGACTGTATTTTTTTCCATCCCAGTCTACTTCCGCAACTAAATACTCAGAAAGAGCATTCACGCAAGAAACGCCTACACCGTGAAGTCCTCCTGACACCTTATATGCATCATTGTTAAATTTACCTCCCGCATGCAGAACCGTCAGAACCGTTTCCAAGGTTGATTTTCCTGTTTTAATATTTTTTTCAATTGGAATACCTCTTCCATTGTCTACAACCCGGACTGAATTATCTTCATTTATAGTTACTTTAATAGTATCGCAATATCCTGCCAACGCTTCATCAATACTGTTGTCAACAACTTCATAAATAAGCTGATGCAGTCCTCTTTCCCCTGTGGAACCAATATACATTCCCGGTCTTTTTCTTACAGGCTCCAAACCCTCAAGAACTTGAATCTGTTCTGCGCCATAGTGATTGTTATTTTTATCTGTCACCATTTATTTCTCCTCTAATTTGAAATGCTGAAAATTTTTCCTTCTTTTATATTAAAAATATTTTTATTGAAATTTTTAGTTAAAATATTTAAATCGTGATCATCCGTGCCGGTAATTATTGTCTGTATTCCTTTAATGTGCTCTATAAGATAACTTTTTCTCTTATTATCAAGCTCGGACAATACATCATCCAATAATAAAATAGGGTATTCTCCTACTTCTTCCTTTATTATTTCTATTTCAGCAAGCTTTAGTGCAAGAATTGCAGAGCGCTGCTGACCCTGGGAACCAAAATATTTACATTCCTTGCCGTTTATTTTAATTAATATATCGTCCTTATGAGGTCCGTAAAGTGAAGTTCCTCTCAAGATTTCATTTTCTGAATTATTGTTTATCTTTTCGTAAAATAATTTTTTAACTTCTTCCTTTTCTGTAATACAACCTATATTGCTTGAATAAATTATATCCAATTTTTCCTTGTTTCCCGATATATTTGAATAAATATCCTCTGCATAATTTTTTAATTTTACTATGTATTCATTTCTGTAAAGTGAAATTTCTGTTCCCGTATTTACAAGATAATCATTCCATATACTGAGGATATTCTTATTTTCATACTTAGAGCCGTAATTTTTTAATATGGTATTTCTCTCTGTGGTAACTCTTTTATATTTATTAAGCAAATACTTATACTTTGGTTTTACCTGTGAAATATCAATATTAACAAACTTACGTCTTTCAACGGGACTTCCCTTAATAATTTTCATATCATCGGGAGTGAAAGTAACATTATTCAATATACCTATCATTTCTGATGTTTTGTCAAGCTTAACGCCATTTATAAAAACAGATTTCTTTTTATTCCTTTCTAATATTATTTCTATTTTAATGTTATAATTATTTTTTAAAAGGTTTATCTCAATTGAACTTCTATTTTCAAAAAAATTAATTAACTCATTCTCACTGTTTAATCTGAATGTCCTTCCTATGGAAGCAATATAAATTGATTCCATAAGATTTGTCTTCCCCTGGCCGTTGTCTCCGATAAAAATATTAAGAGAATCATTTAATTCTGCCTCTGCTTCTTTAAAATTTCTATAGTTCTTAATTATTATTTTATTTACTATCATTATTCCTCTTCATTATAAAGATTCTTCATTTGCGTTTCAGAATGACACCGGCTCGCCTTTATTAAATATTTTTCATTATTAAATTCAATCATATCCCCTTCTCTTAACTTTTTGCCCCTCTGAAGAACAACCTCTTCGTTAACCTTAACTAAGCCGTCCAATATGACATTTTTTGCCATACCTCCTCCTTCAACGGCATTTGCAAATTTTAAAAGCTGGTCTAATTTTATGTATTCTGTATTAATATTTATTTCTTTCATGAAATACACCTCTATTATGAAAAATGGGGTTAGGGCATCTTTACCTGATTCTTACGGGAAGAACCATATAAATATAGTTTTCTGTATTATTTTCTCCTTCTTCCTTAATAAAACACGGATTATTTTTTCCAATCAGGTTCAGTGAAATCCTATCACTATCTATCATTTTCAAATAATCTAATATATATTTTGAATTAAATCCTATTTTAATATCTTCTCCTTCCTTATCAATGGATATATTTTCCTCTACATTTCCATATTCGGAAGCAGAATTAATCTGCATGTTAGAATCCTTAATATCGAGTATTACTAAATTATTCTTATCATCTCTTGCAAGAAGAGATGCTCTCTCAATACTTTCCTTTATATCTTCCGTATCAACCTTAACCACAGATACATAATTATCTTTTATAATTCCTTCATAGTCTATAAACTTTCCTTCCAATAAATTTGAAATAATAATGGTATTTTCAATTTTAAAGGAAATGTGGCTTTCAGACACTGTTATTTCCGTTTCACCCTTATTTTCTTCTATAATCCTAAGTATTTCAATCAATGTTTTTGAAGGAACAACTATCGAAATATCACCGTCAAAATCAATATGTTCCTTTTTAACCGCCATTCTGTATCCGTCAAGTGCAACAATGGTACACATATTATTTTTTATTTCAATCAGACAGCCTGTAAATATGGGTTTCATATTTTCTTGTGATGCTGCAAAATATGTATGTCTTATTAAATCTCTGAGTATTTCCGACTTAATTTTAAATGATTCTCCTTCGTTATCAAAAGTGTTGTCCGGATATTCTTCAGCCGAATTACCAAGTATATTAATTTCAGAATTCATACATTTTATTTCCATATTGTTATTTTCCATAGTTTCAATAAACACATATGTATTAGGAGGAAGTTTTCTGACAAAATCACCTATGAGCCTTGACTGTACTACAATGGAGCCCTCTTCTTCAATTTCACATGGAGAATAAGTCTTGATTCCCAAATCTAAATCTGTGGCGGTTAAAATAAGCATATTATCCTTAGCTTCAATAAGTATTCCCGATAGAATAGGAAGAGGAGTTCTTACTGAAACAGCTTTTTGTACTATATTGATAGATTTATTAAGTTCATTCTGGTTGATTTTTATTTTCATAATAGACTCCTTTTTAGTTGTATTGTTGACAAAATAATTTGCATATCATCAGTAGAAATATATAAAATAATATTCAGTAGTATTAGTAGGTACTGTGAATTTGTTGAAAACCATATAAGTCATTGAATTTTAAAGATTTAAAAAAAATTATTCTGTTGATGGTTTAAAATTCAGTCCAAAACAATTAAAAATATATTTATTTTTGTGAACAGCCATTAACAGTTTGTCAACATTCAATATTAATTATTAAGCATTGAAAGTAAATCTTCAATATTTTTCTTTATTTCCTGATTGTTTTCAATATCCTCATCAATTTTATTGCATGCGTGAAGAACTGTGGAATGGTCTCTGCCTCCAAACTCTTCACCTATTTTAGGCAATGACAAATCTGTTAGTTTTCTTGTAATATACATTGAAATTTGTCTTGGATATGAAATATTTTTTGTTTTCCTCTTAGATACTATATCTTCAATTGAAATATTGTAATAATTTGCAACAACTTCCTTAATATCAGAAACAGATACCTTTTTATTTTTTGAAATAAGATGCTTTAATGCTTCCTGTGCCAATTCAAGAGAAACTTCTTTCTTATTAGTCAGGGAAGCATAGGCATAAATACGTATAAGTGCTCCCTCAAGCTTTCTTATGTTAGACTGTATATGCTGAGCAATATATGTAATCACATCATCCGGAACATTATAATTTTCTGCTTCAGCTTTCTTCCTTAATATTGCTATTCTTGTTTCATAATCCGGCGGTTGAATATCTGCCGTCAACCCCCATTCGAAACGCGAGCGCAATCTGTCCTCCAACGTTGGAATCTCAGAAGGCGGATTATCGCTCGATACGATAATTTGTTTATTTGCTTCATGTAAGGTGTTGAAGGTGTGAAAAAATTCTTCCTGAGTACTTTCCTTTCCAGCAATAAATTGAATATCGTCAACTAAAAGTACATCCGCTTTTCTGTATGTATTTCTAAACTCCTCATTTTTACCGTCTTTAATAGAATTAATAAGGTCGTTTGTAAATTTTTCGGAAGTTACATACAATACATTGCAGTCGGGATTGTTATCTAAAATGTAATGTCCTATTGCGTGCATTAAGTGTGTTTTCCCTAATCCAACACCCCCATATAAAAATAAAGGGTTATATGCTGTGGAAGGAGCTTCGGCAACAGCTAAGGATGCTGCATGAGCAAATCTATTGCTGTTACCTATTATAAAGTTGTCAAACTTGTATTTTGGATTTAGTCTTCTTTCATTATTTATGTCATCAGAATCTTCAGCCGTATTCAAATCGTTTTTTTTATCTTCCTTATCTATGCTTTCTCCCGGAATGGTAAAAACAAGTTCGGTTTCTTTTTTTAAAACATAGGTAAAGGCATTTTTAAGAAAGTTATAATTTCTTTTTTTAATTGTGTTTCTCAAAAAATTATCGGCTGCTTCCAAGTATATGGTATTATTTTTATATGCTACTATTTTAAGAGGTTTAAACCAAGTATTAAAGCTGACTTGAT
>ENA-UOOK01007215-UOOK01007215.1-fermentation-metagenome-genome-assembly--contig:-NODE-7215-length-10229-cov-18.434441_pt1 | contig 10229 bp, 7 predicted proteins | sample MGYA00245777_ERZ724023 | MGnify/ENA primary metagenome ERZ724023 (study PRJEB28704, sample SAMN03018312) | fermentation metagenome | biome: anthropogenic terrestrial biome; feature: soil; material...
GTTCTCGAAAAAAATATCCGCTCGATGGGACGGCTCGTGACATGGTCGAGACGTCCCATCGAGCGGATATTTTTTTCGAGAACGTCACTTATTTCGAGTTCTACCTGATGGGGAGAAGCTCCCGGATAAGTGGTAACCACCATCGCCTGCTTCACCCTTATTTCGGGGTCTTCCAGCTTGCTCATATTGTCGAAAGCATAAACGCCTCCGATCAAAAGAGCTGCAATTACAAAATAGACAAGCTTTTTATTGTCTAATGCCCATTTACTTATATCCATTACAACAACCCTCCGACATTAGTGGTTGACTTTTGAGGCAGCAATTTCACTTTCATTCCATCCGACAGACTGTGAACTCCAGCTGTCACGATTTTGTCACCTTGAGAAATACCCTCAGATACAATGACTTTGCCATCTTTGCAAAATTCAAGACCTGATACCCTCCTCTGTCCGACACTTTGATTTTGCTCGTCATATACCCAGACCATGGAAGTATCTCCTTTGCTCAAAAGAGCCGAAATCGGAATAATAGTCTGCATTCGACTGTTGTCCTTATAATTAATAACAACAGTGGCAGCCATGCCGGGAGTCGGAGTCTGGAGCCCTTTCGGAATACTCATGCGAAAATAAGCGGTGAACAGCTGATTGGCATTGGCCTTTTTATTAATTCCCATCAGTTCGAGGGGATATTTTTCACCCTTGAACAAATCTATTGTACAATAGAATGACTGAAAATCGTTTCTGCGATAATAATCCCCCGCAGGAATATTAATCTCAACCTCAGGAGTTGAAGAGCCTACCATTGTGACAACGGGCATTCCCGCACTGACAGTCTCATTGGCCGAATATATTATTTTTTGGACAAATCCGTCATAAGGAGCACGCAATTTGGTGTCCTGTAGGGCATTTCTATGTGCATTATATTTGGCAGTAATCTGTTCAAGACCATATTTTGCCTTTTCGTAGTCATTTTGGGACACACTGTTTTTCTCATACAGCGAAATAACTCTTTCTGCCTCCCCCTTTATCTGATTGTACTCTGCCTCTGTGGCTGAAAATTGTATCTGATAGTCTCTCGGATCCATTTCTACCAGCAAATCCCCTTTTTTGACAAACGAGCCCTCCCTTACTGCCACACGGCGGATAGTTCCACTGACTTTAAACGCAATATTGATATCCGAATTTGCCTTTATCTTACCGGGAAACGACGATTGCGGATTTGCTCCATAGGCTTGTACATTTTCAACTTTTACGATAGGAGTGACATCTTTTGTCACTTCCTTTGTCTTGCATGAAGTCACAACACATAGTGTGACAAGAGCGATTACCATTAATTGTTTTCTCATATCAAGTAACTTTTTTGATTTCAATTTTATAGATTGCATGGCTCTGATTTTACAAAATTGATACCCTTGTGCCATGTTGTCATACTTTAAATGTGCGTAAAAATGTTCTATTTGTACTTTTTTATTATTTTTGTAAAATTATATAATGTTCTATTTGTACCTTATATGCTATATTTGAAAAATAAAATACTCTAATATGAATCAGAAAATCAGCGAGATACTAAGTTTGGAATCCTTTGAAAACAGAACATCCAATGATAAGACTTTTTATAAATGTCTTACAATAGATGAATGTAACAGCTACCTGTTCGACACGTCTATTTCTCCTAAAATCATTTCCGGAGAGGGGTTATGTGTATGCACTTGCGGGTCTTGCGAAATAATGATAGATCAACGCTCTTATGTGCTCAATAAGGGAGATATGTGCTGCGTGTTTCATGATTCCATTTTTAGGGGAATAAGAATAAGTGATGATTTTTCAGGATATACCATTGCTACTGATATGACATTCTTGCAGAGTTTGTTTGCAAATTTCCCGGCTCCCACCTCTCTCTTCCTATTTATAAAGGACAATCCGTGTATCTCTATTTCGGAAGAAGATCAACATACCATCATCTCTTTGGGGGAAATTATAAAGGAAAAGGAGAAAAGGACAGAACATCCTTACCGCAGGGAGATAGCAAAGAGCTTTCTGACAGCATTGAGTTTTGAAATTGCGGCAATGTACCAGCGATCCACTCCCGTTCAGAAACAAAAGAAATCGAGAAAAGAGTTGATTTTTCACAAATTTATCGAATTGGTCACAAAAAATTATATCAAAGAAAAGACCGTAGAGTACTATGCAGCTCAATTATGCATCACTCCGAGGTATCTCTCTTCCATGATCAAATCGGCAACGGGGATGAAAGCTTCTTCATGGATTGCAAGAATTATAATTATCAATGCTAAAGTACTTATCAATACTACCGACATGACGATTCAGCAGATTTCAGACTACCTGAATTTTGCAAATCCTTCCTTTTTCGGACAGTTTTTTAAGCGTCAGACAGGACAGACCCCGAAAGAATATCGAAATAGTACAACATAAAAAATGAAATATTAAAAAAAATTTCTAACTTTGGCGCAGCCAATTATGTTGGACAGGTTGTATAATAATTATAAACTATAAAAATAACCAAAATCAAAACCAAAATGAAAATGATGAGTAAGCTGTTGTTAATGATGTCATTAGTACTCGTTACAACATTCTCTGCACAAGCACAAAAAGAGACGTTCCAAGTTTGCAACGGCAAAATAGAAGTTGTCGTTAATGATTTGGCTCCTAATTCACAATCATCAGCTCTTGTAACCAATTATCAAATTACCGTTGCTCCTGATGCTGTTGGAAATTGTTCTTCACTTGTTATTACTCCTGCAGTTATTGCAAATGACTCTAAAGACAAAAAACTCGTTGAAGTTATCGTAGTAAACGGCCCGGGCAAAAAAGGTTCGGACAGATGGCTTGAGAACTCTATTTACAAAGTTTGTGACCCTAACAATGTAAGATTCTACACTTTGAAAGAGAATGAATCTTTGGTTATCAAAACAAACTCTCAACTTCCTTACGAGGCATGGATGGATAATGGCAAATTTGTGATTACCACACAGGAAGCCACCTACAATCCTAATTGTATCAAGAGACTTTGCGGAACTGAAGATGTATGTGACATTCCTTATTTGAAGAGCCCTCTTACTATCGCTCCTCTATGGGTTAACATGCCTGCAGTTGCCGGTGACGGTGCAAGAGATCCTAAGAGAGCAGTCAAGACCAGATTGTATTTTCCTGTAAATGGTATCAAATCTGTAGAATCATATCTTGAAAATGCAGACGCTCTCAGTTTGCTCTCTACTTTGGACAGTCCTAATTTCGATGTTGACAAGATTAAGATTGAAGGTTGGGCTTCTCCTGAAGCATCTGTTGCATACAACAAGAATTTGTCAAACAATCGTGCAAAGACAATGAAGAAGATTATCGCCGACAAGTACAATTTCCCTGAAAACATCTATGATGTTAAAGGAAACGGTGAGTATTGGGTTGATGTCTTGAATTACATTGCTACTTCCGATGATCCTGCAATCCTCGCTTCTAAAGACAAACTTGACAAATTTGTGGCAGACAACGAAGACACCAATCTTGACAAGAAAGAGATTCTTCTCAAGAGGATTGACAATGGAAAGCCTTACAAAGCAATCTTCGATAAAGTTTATCCGAGATCGAGGTTTACCGATTGTGAGGTGTCATATAAAGTTAAGGGGTATGACAGAGAAGAAGCTATGGTCATCTTTAAGAATGATCCTAAACAATTGTCGGCTGACGAATACGTTCAATTGCTGAATGACGGCGCCGATGCTGCTGTTCTTGCAAAAGCTGTTGAAATCTACCCGAATGATTCCCGCATCAATTCAATTGCTGCTGAAAGAGCTAAAAATGCCGGCAATATCGATGCTGCTTTAAGCTACTATCAAAAAGCAGGCAATTCACCTGAAGCCTACAACAACCAAGGATGCTGCTGGTTACTAAAAGGTAATGCAGAAAAGGCACAAGAGTGCTTCAACAAGGCAAAAGGTCTGGATGTTGCTGAAGGTAATGCAAATGAAGTAAGAAAAGTTGTTCTTAACAATAAATTCTTTAAATAGCATTTGATTTTTAAAAGTGATTGGAACTGCCTGTTAAAAAACGGGCAGTTCTTTTTTTTGCAAGGGTGCAATTAATTTCTAACTTTGCAGTCCGCTTTCAATCTATCGATTAAGCGGTGACCATGCTCAGGTGGTGGAATAGGTAGACACGCAGGACTTAAAATCCTGTGGACAGTAATGTCCGTACGGGTTCGATTCCCGTCCCGAGCACAAATTGGCTCCCAAGTATTATCTCAAAAGCCCTCCGCATGAAAAAAGCGATCTCCCGCCACCTTACCTTAACGCTTCTCACTGTATTTTTTGCCGCCTGTACTCCAAAAGACCAGGTGGACATTGACAATCTGCCCGATTACCAGGCTTATGGCGTGTATAATAAAACCGCCACCCTGTTCTCATACAGGCAGTATCAAGATCAGTGGAGTATACTTTCCTATGAAACACATTACAGTTTCAGGATCCAGAATTACGATCAGAAACAGGTGCTGACCATTGCATCCATTCCTCGCTCTGTTCAAAAAGGGGCAACTTTCACCATTGATGTCGCCGTGTATGGCATTGACAACATCACCCCGGGTATTAAAACGGTCACAGCCGTCCGCAAAAAGGACAACCGGTTGCTGTTGCTGGACCAGGAAAATGAGATCAGTTACTATGTTTACTATTAATGCGTTATGAAAAAGATTTTTTCCATAGTGTTGCTGTTCTCGTGCCTGCTGGCCGGTTTCTTCCAGCATGCCTATGCCGTGAAGGCTTATCCTTACCCCATACAAGTTACTCAACCCGACGGTTCTGTCATTACCCTGCAGAAACACGGCGATGAATTCCTGAACTGGACTACCAGCGGCGGACGTCTGGTAAAACAGGGAGCCGATGGTTTTTATTATCTGGCTCAATTCTCCTCTGTGGGAGCGGTTCAGGCCACCACAAACCGGGTGCGGCCGGCAACAGCTCCTCAAGGCTTTTCCACCATAACCCCGCCTGCAGCCGCCTTTGAACGGGCCAGGCCACGAAGGGAGGATTTTTCCAGGATATTTGCCGGCAGGAGCCATTTCTCAAGGTTGAATATGGCAGCTCCAGCTGCCCAGGGTTCCTTGCGGTCGATGTCTTCGGGGAACAAGAAGTTCCTGGTAATTTTGGTACAGTTCAGCGATAATACCTTTACCTCGGCAAGTCCCCGGAGTGATTTTTTCAACCTGCTGAACCTGGACGGCTATGCCGAGAACGGGGCCACAGGTTCTGCCTGGAATTATTTCCGCGAAAATTCTTCAGAAACGTTTAATCCTCAGTTTGATGTGGTGGGCCCCGTCACTTTATCCCGTAATATGGCATATTACGGAGCCAATGTTGACGATGATGATGTACGGCCCAGGGAAATGGTGACCGAAGCGGTTGATCTGGCAGACCAGCAGCTGGGAGTTGATTTTTCTCAATACGACAACGACGGGGACGGATATATAGATAATATTTTTATCTATTATGCAGGATACAACGAAGCAGAAGGCGGTCCGGATAATACCATCTGGCCCCATGCCTGGTCAATATACAATCAAAGAACGGTAGACGGTGTAAAAACCGGGAGTTATGCCTGCTCTTCAGAACTAAGGGGATCTTCAGGAAGCACCATGGCCGGCATAGGTACCTTTTGCCATGAATTCGGGCACGTAATAGGGTTGCCCGATTTTTACGACACGGACTATGAAGATAATGGAGAAGCAAGGGGCCTTGGATCCTTTTCCCTGATGTCTAACGGCAATTATAACAACAACGGCAGAACACCGCCTTACCTGAACTCCATTGAACGGGACCTGCTGGGCTGGTTTGACAATGAACCCGGGGTAATTGAACAGGAAGGGGATTATACGCTGGAACCTGTCTTTGAAAACTCCTGTTACGTAAGCGAAACAACCAATGAGGGAGAAACTTTTCTTTATGAATACAGGAAGAATGCAGGGTGTGACGCCTTCATTCCTTCCGGGCTGCTTATTTATCATATAGACAAATCGGATAATTTGGTGGGAGGGAAAACGGCAGCAGCCAGGTGGAACGACTGGGACGGCATCAATGCGTATGCATCCCACCAGTGCTGTGACCTGGTTGAAGCGGTATATCCCGAATCTACAGTGCAGAATGACAGTCAGGTGCCTTTCCCGGGCAGCACAAACAACACATCTTTTACCGGGGCTTCCTCCCCTGCAGCCGTTGATCACGCCGGGAACCCTACCGGAACAGATCTGACAAACATTGTCAATACCGGAGACAGGGCGACTTTTACCATCTTTAACAGCAATCAGCTGGTAATCAATGGCGTGGTTTCTGATCCGGAGGGAAATCCGGTGGCGGGTGCCACGGTAATTCTTTCGTATGGGGCGCCTGACGGTATTTCCCCGGCTGCCGCTCCGCAGGGAAACCCTGCAGGAGCAGGTAGTATCAAAGCCTCGCCTAAACGGGCTTTGGAACAGATAACGGAAGTGACAACCAATGCCCAGGGGGCCTATACTTTCACAGCAGAGACCGCTACAGGCCGGTATATTGTAACAGTAAGCAAACAGGATTATCATACGGCAGAAAAGGAAGTCAGTGGAATAAATCCCGGCACTGTTCAAGTGAATTTCACCCTGTATCCGGTGGTGCAAATCACAGGTGATGTCCTCAGGAAACACAACGCATGGGAAGGAAGTAGCGTAGGGTTTGGGGAGCCCGGAGGAACCATTTACGGGGCAGTAGGATTTTCGGCAGAAGAACTGGTGCAATGCCAGGGGAAAAGGATTAAAACCGTATCCTTCCAGCTGAGCGGCAACACGGCTGCCGAAGCGGGTATTTTTGTAACCATGGGAACAGATGTGGTGCTGAACCATAAGGTGAATACCCCGGTTTTTGGAACCATGATGACCGTGGATGTGAGTGAAGACGAACTGATTATCCCCGAGGGGAAACTGGTGAAAATCGGATGTTATGTCAAAGACAGTGATAGTGGCTATCCCATTGCCATAGACGAAGGCCCCATGGTTCCGATGGGTGGATATGCTTCTGATGCTATTGCCAAACTGACTGAACCCTGGTCACTGGACTATAATATTCTGGTATCGGCAACGGTAGAAGAGGTTCCCATCCTGGAAACAGCGTTCAGCGGAAGGGTGACCGATGAGCAGGGTGCGGCTGTAGCCGGGGTTACCATGTCCCTGTTCTATGATGAGGCAGCTACCACCAGCCCGGTCAATTCATCAGGGTTGGTTAAGCAGGAGGGACCGTTCAGGACCTCTCCCCTTAAGACGGGGTCATTGATCACTACGGTGGTGACAAATCAGGAGGGAGAATATACCTTCAGCACAGTGAGCAGGAAGACGGGAACTTTTATTATACAGGCCTCTAAAACAGGGTATTATCAGGCAGTGCGACAGTTTCCGGCAAACCAGTCCGGAGCGGTCACAGCCCTTTTTACCATAATTCCTGTGGTGAATCCCGGAAACGGGGTTCTCAAAAAGCACGGGCTCTGGACCACGAATATCGGATCAGGAAATCCCGGAGAGACCATATATGGAGCGGTCGGTTTCTCGGCTCAGGACATGGCCCCCTACGCCGGTTATGTGGTTAATACCATATCCTGCCTGGTTAACGGATCGTCGGCCCTCGAAGTGGGTGTTTTTGCATGCATAGACCAGGAATATGTTTTAACCCAGGTAGTGAGCAACCCGTCTTTCGGGACCCTGATGAATGTAGATGTGAGCGGTCAGGAACTGGTTATTCCAGACGGGAAACAGGTACTATTCGGGTATTATGTTAAAGGGAGCGATTCTGCGTACCCTCTGGCGGCAGATGACGGACCCATGGTTCCGATGGGCGGTTATGCGCGCTTTACAATAGGCGCATTTTCCACCGACTGGAAAGAACAGTATGACCTGGACCACAACATCATGGTTTCCGCAACACTAGGGCCAAGGGATAACCAGCTGTTTTCCTCGGGATATTATATGATCAAGCATCCAGATAAAGCATATAAAGAGGGGGATATCTTCCGATTTGAACTGAATGACTCCCCGCTGGTTGAAGGAGTGACAAGGCCCTCTGTCGTGCAATGGTATTTCAATGGCCAGGCACACAGTGCCACAGATGTCATTACCCTGACCGCAGGCAGTCATAGCATCATGGTGGTTCTTACCTTTGCAACACACTCACAGACGATTGTTAAGGAAATCCTTGTAGGCAAATAATCGTCACTGTTTCTGCATATAGCGGATTTTTGAATTTTTTGGAAAAACCATAGTGATATGAAAACAGATATTGAAATTTCCCATCAATACCAGATGCTGGATATCAGAGACGTGGCATCCGGTGCCGGGATTTCCTGTGATGATTTGAGTCTGTACGGAAATCACATGGCAAAAGTTCCTGCCGGCCATATAGATGAAGAAAAGGTAAAAGACAGCAATCTGATCCTGGTCACAGCCATTACACCGACTAAGGCCGGCGTGGGAAAAACAACGGTTTCCATTGGCCTGTCCATGGGGCTGAACCATATAGGCAAAAAAGCGATTGTTGCATTGCGCGAGCCTTCACTTGGGCCCTGTTTCGGAATGAAGGGCGGGGCGGCCGGAGGCGGTTATGCGCAGGTGGTCCCCATGGAAGACATCAACCTGCACTTTACAGGGGATTTCCATGCCGTAACAGCGGCAAACAACATGATCTCGGCTTTGCTGGAGAACTATCTGTTCCACAACCAGAAAAACGGTTTATGCCTGAGGGAGATTGCCTGGAAGAGGGTGCTGGATGTGAACGACCGTACCCTGCGGGCCATTATCTCGGGGGTGGGAGGCATAAGCAACGGCATAACCCGTGCTACGGGATTTGACATAACGGCCGCATCTGAAATCATGGCCATCCTTTGCCTGTCCAGAGATCTGGAGGACCTGAAACAAAAGATCGGACGCATTATTCTGGGGTATGCCCACGACGGATCCCCTTTTTATGTAGACAACCTGGGTGTGGCCGGTGCCATAACCATTCTGCTCAAAGATGCTATTCACCCCAACCTGGTGCAGACCCTGGAGGGCACTCCGGCTTTTGTGCACGGGGGCCCGTTCGCAAACATTGCCCACGGGTGCAATTCAATGGTGGCCACCAAGATGGCCATGACATATGCAGATTATGTGGTGACCGAGGCCGGGTTTGGAGCCGATCTTGGGGCTGAGAAATTTTTTAACATCAAATGCCGCAAAGCTGGCTTGCAACCCAAACTGACTGTTTTGGTAGCAACGCTGCAGGGACTGAAAATGCACGGAGGACAGGACCTTTCCAGTTTGATTGAAAAGAACCCGGAAAGCGTGGTGAAGGGTTTGGCCAATCTGGACAAACATGTTGCCAACCTCCGGTCCTTTGGTCAGAATATTGTAGTAACTTTAAACCGGTACGGATCCGATACAGAAGAAGAAATCACCCTGGTGCGGAAACGTTGTAAGGAACTGGGTGTGGCTTTTGCGGTGAACGATGCCTATGCACTAGGAGCACGGGGAGCAGCAACGCTGGCCGAGACTGTAGTGCAGACCATAGAGGAAAAACCATCCGAACCGCTTGCGTTCACTTACCGGGATAGCGATACCGTGGAGCAGAAGATCTGGAGTATTGCTCACAATATTTACGGGGCACACAATGTGTTTTATTATGAAAAGGCCAGGGAAAGCATGGAAAAGATCCGGGAACTGGGACTGGGTTATTATCCGGTCTGCATTGCCAAGACACAATATTCTTTCTCTACCGATCCCAAGGCATACGGGGTTGCCCGCGATTTTGAAATGAATATCCACGATCTGGTTATAAACAACGGAGCCGGTATGATTGTAGCCATTGCCGGGGATATATTACGAATGCCCGGCCTTCCCAAACGACCGCAGGCCGTGTTTATGGATATCAACGGCGGTGTGATTACGGGCCTAAGCTAGAACGACCTCATTTAAACTCCGGGTCCCGGTAGTATTTTGCAGCCTCGTCAAGGCTTTCGGATATAGCGGCAATCCGTTTAACATCTGACGGGTGTGTGCTCAGAAAATCGAAGGAGGATGATTTCTCATCTCCCATCATTTTTTCCCAGAACAAAGGGGTCTGATAAATGTCGTAACCAGCCAGTGCCATGATATAGAGGCCTATGCGGTCTGCCTCGTATGTAATGGTCTAAAAAATTTGGACAGGAATTAATAACCAATTAAATTTCTGTCAC
>ENA-UOOK01007216-UOOK01007216.1-fermentation-metagenome-genome-assembly--contig:-NODE-7216-length-10229-cov-3.760763_pt1 | contig 10229 bp, 9 predicted proteins | sample MGYA00245777_ERZ724023 | MGnify/ENA primary metagenome ERZ724023 (study PRJEB28704, sample SAMN03018312) | fermentation metagenome | biome: anthropogenic terrestrial biome; feature: soil; material...
CAAAATTCGCCCTTTGCAGCAGAATCTGGGTTTTTGAAGTGGAATCATAAATATAATTGTTTGATTCAAATTCGAAAATCTGGTCTTATATTTTTTTAATCATATTTTTGAGAGATTTTTTCCATAATGTTATTTTTGTAACCCTAATTCTGGAGTACGCTTTAATTGACTTTAAAAGCTTTTTTACAGGTTTCGAAACTAGTTTTGCAGGAATAGATAGTAGCTTTAATACTATTCTAAAAGGATATGTAATAACAAATAGAATTAGCTTTATTATTTTCCCTATTAAATCTAATAATTTAACAGAAAGCTTAACTATAATATTACTCAGTAAGAGCATATATAACGTAACGCCAATTAAAACTCCTATAAGTATATATCCTCTAATTTCTCCATCATTACTATAGAAGATTAAAGCAAATACAACTATTACAACAATAATCCAGTATATTAAATCTTCAATATATATAAATAAGGCTCTTGTTCTAATTGTTTTACGTTTTATCCTGAAAATATCATATATCAATCCTATAAGCATTCCACATAAAATTGAATATAAAAATGTATACGCTTGTATGTTTATTGTAACTGGCAATTAAATTCACCGGCCTTATTTAAACATTCTACCAAAGAATCCAAATCCTTTAGTTCTTGTACTCTCTTTATCACTGTATTCGCAGCTAATGATATCGCCTTCAATATTTAGTTCTGAATTATCAAGATTAAGCTTATTTATGTGTAGATCATCCCCATGGACAATTAATATTCCTAATTCTGTATCTACAACAACACATTCCTCATTAAAACTTTCAACATCAATAACTCCAGATATGCTTAATTTTTGTCTGTTTTCAAGTATCAGATTCTGAATTTTAGGTTTGATAATTTTTTTATCATCTGCCATTTTGCTTTACCCCCTTTAAATCTTATGTAGATTCAATAAATCTATATGCATGTACAAAATAATATATGCATAGAATCTTAATATTTAAATGACAAAGGAATGACAAGAGGAGATGACAAGAATACGTTTGAGCCGACAATAGAAAAAGATAGACAGAGTAACCTATCCCTCTGTCTATCTTAAAATCTTTATTCAATTATCCGTATTAACTCTGCAGCACCGGCCTTTGTAACATGCTCAGAAATAGAAAGTACTTCTACTTTAGTTAATTTACTTCCAAAACCAATTTCTATTATGTCTCCTATTTTTACTTCAGCAGAAGGTTTTACAGCTTTTCCATTAATTTTGACTCTCCCAGACTCACATGCTTCATTTGCAAGAGTTCGTCTTTTGATAATTCTTGATAGTTTTAGAAATTTATCGATCCTCACTTAGTTTAACCCCTTTCTCGACAATTTTATAAAAAGTCAACTTCGCTAATTTAAAGCTAATTTAATTTATATTTTTTTATTTGCTATAAAAAAGTAGTTTTTAACGGGAACTACTAAACCCGTACTAAGCTTAGATTAATTAAATTTAAGTTAATCTAAGTTAAAGTAAAATATCAGCTTTTAAATGTAATTTTACTGCAAAAACTCATTAAATATTATTTACTTTGTCTTTCAAAGCTTTTCCTACTCTAAAAACTGGTACCTTCGAAGCTTCAATGGTAATTTCTTCTTTTGTCTGTGGATTTATACCTTTTCTAGCTGCTCTTTCTCTAACTTCGAAAGATCCGAATCCAATAAGCTGAACTTTTTCACCTTTTTCAAGAGCTTCTTCGACACTTTCGGTAAAACCATTTAAAGCTTTTTCTGCATCCTTTTTAGACATTCCTGTCTTTTCTGCGATACTAGATACTAATTCTGCTTTATTCAATTTCTTACCCTCCTTAAATTCTTTTTTTGTGTTTAATTATTTTTGTTTACTTAAACAAAAGTTAAGATTTAAGTAAACAACTATTTAATTCTGATGAAGATTCTTTTTCGCTTTGTTCCATAACTTGTCCATTTCTTCTAGAGTCATTTCTTCTAGTTTTTTGCCATCCTTTAAACTCTCTTTCTCAATATACTCAAATCTATATATAAACTTCTTTATCGTATGTGTTAGAGCAAGCTCTGGTTGCACATGTAAAAATCTGGATAAGTTTACAACAGCAAAAAATATATCTCCCATTTCATCATTTATTCTTTCCACATTTTTACTCTGATATACATCTTTTAACTCTTGAATTTCTTCATAAACCTTATTAAATACATCTTCTATGTTATCCCAGTCAAATCCTACCTGAGCTGCTTTCTGTTGGACCTTATAACTTCTCATAAGTGCCGGTAAATTATTAGGTATAGCCTTTAAGACCTCGGTTTGAGTTGACATCCCTTTTTCCTTCTTCTTTATTAACTCCCAGTTATTTATCACGCCTTCAGATGTATTGATGGTATCATTACCAAAGACATGGGTATGCCGCATTATGATTTTTCTGCATATACCTGTAATTATGTCCTCCATTGAAAAGTTATCCTGTTCGTGCCCTATTTGAGCATGAAAAACAACCTGCAATAAAAGATCTCCCAATTCTTCACACAATTTGTCTTTGTCATTTAAATCAATAGCTTCCAGCACCTCATATGTTTCTTCTATTAAATACTTTTTTAAACTTTCATGATTTTGCTCTCTGTCCCATGGACATCCTTTTTCACTTCTTAAAAGCTTCATTATCCCAATTAAATCTTCCAGAGAATATTTATCTTTTTCCAAGCTTTATCTCCCCTTCTAGCGGTTTTTAACGGTTATGATTGCTAAATTATTATATCATGATTATCATAGAAAATCATGATATAATTGCCCATGTACGTTTTGGCATCAGCCAAAAATTTCGTACGGGCATAAATTCCTGCGGAGCAATATAATATCCTTATTTATAAGGATATTATATCATGATTCACTAAAAGAATCATGATATAATTGGTCATGTGCGTTTTGGCACCAGCCAAAAATTTCGCACGACCATAAATTCCGCCGGAGGCATATAATATCCTTATTTATAAGGATATTATATCATGATTATCATAGAAAATCATGATATAATTGCCATTAAACGAATCAGGCAGGTATCACTTGCTAATACCTGCCTTTGAGTCACCATGTCAATATACAATTTATTAAAATTTTCTTCTATCTATTGCCATGTATTACTGCTTACTGCTCCATTTGCTTTCCTAAAAATCCTGCTGCCGATTTGGCAAGTTTTTCTTCAACTTCTCCCATTCTGATTCCAGGTTCTGTTGATAGAAGAATTACTGCACCAATTGGATCACCTTCAGAAATAATGGGAGTAACAACTTGTGATGAATAATGTTTTGGATTACTATCATCAACTATAATTGGTATATTCTCTTCCTCAGGAGATTTGACAATTACAGTAGCTTTGTCTGTAATAATCTTTTCAAGACTTGGACTTAAGGTTTTTTCAGCAAACTCTCTTTTTAAAGCACCTGATATTGCGACTACCGAATCTCTATCTGTTATACAAGTAATATGACCGCTTGTTTTATAAAGAGATTCTGCATACTTTACAGCGAAATCCCCCAATTCTCCAATAGGTGAATACTTCTTAAGTATAATTTCTCCATCTTTATCGGTAAATATCTCAAGTGGGTCTCCTTCTCTTATTCTTAAAGTTTTCCTTATTTCTTTAGGTATAACTACTCTTCCTAAATCATCTATCCTTCTTACGATGCCTGTAGCTTTCAATATAAACTACCTCCTTCCAAGAGCAAATTTTTGATTCCTTTTTTAGTATTATTTTTTTCATGATATTTTATACATTTTAGGTGAATTATGATAAGAAAAATAAAACAGGTACAAAAAAGGCTCTAATTTAGAGCTTTTTTTGTACCTGTCCCATTATGTCACTCATTATTGAATAGAATCGTAAACTTTATCATTCTTAGTTACTTGGTATTTAGAGTCCTTCTTCCATTCTTCCATTTTTTCCATGAATTTAGCTACTTTTACTCCATTTTCTTTAAACTCCGAGTATCCCTTTGCACATCGTAGACTAACCGATTCCCCCTGAGCTATCTTTTCTTCCAATTTAATAATGTGATAACCATAGCTGGATTTGACCAAACCACTTGTTTGACCTGGTTGAAGCTCAAAAGATACCCTCTCAAATTCAGGATCCATATAGCCCCCTTTGCCAAACACATAATCTCCACCTTGCTTTGCAGAACCTTGATCCTCAGAGTTTTCAACAGCAAGCTTTGTGAAGTCCTCTCCAGCTTTTACTTTTTGCAGCAATTCATCGGCTTTCTTTGTAGCTGCTTCAAGCTTTGTACCTGTAAATGCTTCCTGCGTTGTTGGATCAACTGTAAGTACTAATATGTGTTTTACCCAGACAGCTTCTTCGGCATTTGCTCTGTAAGTTGAATCTTTGAAAGCATCTGGAAATTTTGTATAGTAGTTTTCTATTTCATCTTCTTTAGCTTCAATAGCTTCCATTTCGCTTTGCATAAATTTGCTTCTTAATATATATTGTTTATAAACCTCTTCAAATTCCTTTAAGTTTACTCCATAAGCCTGCTTTATAGCTACATTTGCTTCTGACTCACTATTATTGTACTGTGCAATTAAGGACTGAGTTAACTGGCCAATATAATCCAAATCCGTTTTCTCAAGCACAATTTTTTGCTCTTTAGCCTTAGCTATCTGTATTTTTAAATCTCTAATGTTTTCAAGGGCTTTTCTTTTCGCAATATCTATTGCCTTTTCACCACCAGTTATTGTGGTGTCCCAAAAGGTTGTAGCATCCGGATTTCCTGCTATTTCTAGCATATTAGCTTTTTCCTGCATCAACACAAATTGATACTCAGGAATGGTTACCTTCATATTTCCTATCGAAGCTACATAACTTCTAGAATAAGAAGAAAACCCTGCTATTGCAGCAACTATAACAACTAACACCGAAAAAGCTATTACGGAATATAAAAAAACTTTTTTTCCTGAGCTTCTCTCCGACTTATTGCCGCCATCCTTTTTTTCATTATTTTCATTACTGTTCAAATGAATCTCTCCTCTATTCATATATAAATTTTTTGATTCTACAACGAAATTTATTTAAATTACGTTGTATTATTTATAAAAACATACTTATATTATTATACATCATGTAATCAGTTAACTTCAAAGCTTTTAATGTCATGTAATAAAATCTTAATATTTTCCAGAAGTTTTTCCCCACTATTTTCTACTGTTTTATACATTATATATGGATTAGTACCTGCATTAAACAAAATCTGCCTTCTGTATTTCCCCGCAAGTTTTCCTATAACCTCCATTTTTATGCTTTTTTCATTTCTCAACTGAAAAATGACTGCTCCTTCTTTTTCTGTTATTGTTGAAACACCAGATTCACCTGCTAAAGCCTTAATATAAGCTATCGAAATCAGATTTTCCACTTGCTTTGGCAAATCACCATAACGATCAAGCAACTCATCTTTAATATCAATAACATCCTGTTCATCTTGTATTGATGCAATTTTCTTGTACATTTCTATTTTCTGTATTTCTTTGCTTATATACTCATCATCGATGTATGCATTGATATTTAGATCAATTGTTACATCCATTTCCTTTTCAACAGGCAATTCACCCTTTAACTCTCTTACTGCTTCATCTAAGAGGCGACAATACATATCATATCCTACCGATTCAATGTGGCCATGCTGCTCAGGTCCTAAAAGATTTCCTGCTCCCCTTATTTCCAAATCTCTCATTGCAATTTTAAAACCGGATCCAAACTCTGTAAATTCTTTTATTGTCTGCAGCCTTTTCTCTGCAATTTCACTTAAAACTTTATCTTTTTTATATGTCACATAGGCATATGCTAGTCTGTTTGAACGACCAACTCTTCCCCTTAATTGATATAACTGAGCTAAGCCCATTCTATCAGCATCTTCTATAATCATTGTATTTACATTTGGTAAATCTAGTCCCGATTCTATTATTGTAGTACATACAAGAACATCAAATTCTCCATTCATAAAACCTAGCATAACTTCTTCCAGTTTTCTTTCTTCCATTTGCCCATGAGCTACGCCAACTCTTGCTTCTGGAACCAGTTCTTGAATCTGGGAAGCTTTTATATCAATTGTTCTTACCCGGTTATATAGATAGAATACCTGCCCGCCTCTCGCCAACTCTCTAATTATTGCGTCTTTTATTACATCGTCATTATATTCCATCACATATGTCTGAACCGGATACCTCTCTTCAGGAGGTTCTTCAAGAACACTAATATCTCTTACCCCTATGAGAGACATATGAAGAGTTCTGGGTATTGGAGTGGCTGTAAGAGTAAGCACATCAACATTAGGACGCATATTTTTTAATCTTTCTTTGTGTGCAACACCAAAACGCTGTTCCTCATCAACAACCAGCAATCCCAAGTCCTTAAATTCTATATCTTTTTGTATAAGCCTATGAGTACCTACTAGTACATCCACATGACCCTTTTTTAAATCTCTTAAAACCTTACTTTGCTCAGCTCTTGTCCTAAACCTGCTAATCATTTCTACAGATACAGGAAACTTTTTCATCCTCTGAACGAAATTATTATAATGCTGCTGTGCTAAAACTGTTGTAGGAACTAAAAAGGCCACCTGTTTTCCTTCCATTACAGCTTTAAATGCAGCTCGTAAGGCTACTTCGGTTTTACCATAACCTACATCGCCACACAAAAGCCTATCCATAGCTTTATCAGATTCCATATCTTTTTTAATTTCTTCTACACATCTCAATTGGTCATCAGTTTCATCATAAGGAAATAGTTCCTCAAATTCATTTTGCCATACAGTATCTCTTGAAAAAGTATATCCTTTTATCATTTTTCTCTCGGCATAAAGCTTTACTAAACCTTCTGCAAGCTGCTGCAATGATTCTTTAACTTTTTTCTTGGTTTTTAACCAGTCATTCCCTCCAAGTTTACTAAGCTTCGGCGCTTTACCTTCAGCTCCAATATATTTTTGTATTGTGTCAAGTTGGTTGGTAGGTATATATAGGAAATCCTTCTCCTGATATTTGATTTTTAAATAATCTTTATGAATGCCTTCTATGACAAGTTTTTCTATGCCGATGTATTGACCTATTCCATGATTTTGATGAACTACAAAATCACCTGGATTTAGGTCGGTAAATAGATTTATATCTGCCCCCTTAGCTTTCTTCTTAGAAGATTTTTTGCTTCTTCTGTCGTTTCCGAAGACTTCTCTTTCACCAATAACAACAAGTCCAATTACAGGATATTGAAACCCCTTGTTTAAACTTCCCTGTGTTATTGTCACTTTTCCGGAAGTAAGAGAGGTCTCTATGGAATGGCTATATTCCGCCTCAATACCATCAGCCAGCAGATTATCCCTAAGCTTTTCGCCCCTTGACCTGGTTCCTGACATTATTAATACTTTGCTTCCATTACTTTTCCATGTTTTTAGGTCATTAGCCAGAAGCTCAGAAAATCCATAATAGGATGAGTTTTGTTTGCTCAAAATACTGAATGTTTCAATCCCCCGACCTGATCCTGCCAGTCCATCCATCTTCTGCTGGCCGTGTAAAATGGTGTTTAAGTTTACTTTTTGTTTGCCATCAAGAGCACCACAAATACTCATATAATCAAACAATATATCTGTATTTTGTGGTAAGATACGGCCTTTTTCCAATAGACTTTTGCATAATTCATTATTCTCAAGAATTACATTATCCATCCTCTGACTTAATCTTTCCGGTTCATCCATGAAAGCAATGAGCTCATCACTAACATAATCCGATAAGCTACTAGCCTTATCTAAAATATATGAGGTATAACGATCTATTCCTGGGAAATAAAAACTACTCTCGAATCTTTCTATATCATATTCAATACTTGTTCTTACCTGCTTTATAAATTCTGTCGTCTTTTTACCTTTTAATTTGCTGATATAATTATTAAGATCCTGTTTGATTCTTGCTATTACATCAGTTCTTGCAGCAACAGGGCAAATGATTTCTTTGGCAGGCAAAATTTTAACCTTGTCCAACTTGCCTATAGAACGCTGGGATAAGGCATCAAATGTTCTTATTGAATCTATTTCATCTCCAAATAGTTCAATTCGAATAGGTTCATCTCTATCCACAGTAAAGATATCTATTATTCCTCCTCTTACGGCAAACTGACCTTTACCCTCTACTATGTCAGCCCTTTCATAACCTACTGTTGCGAAATACTCTATTAACTGCTGGATATCTATTGTAGAACTATTATCAATTTCTAATATGTAGTTTGAGTATAATTCTTTGGAAACCAGCTTGTTGGATACAGCATCCACTGAAGTAATGATAACAGAATAATCCCCTTCAATTATTCTGTTTAAAGCAACAATACGCTTATAGATAGCATCATTGCTTTTAGCTTCAACATCATAATAAATTGTTTCCTTTGCAGGAAATAATATAGCTTTATCACCTGCGAAAAAGCTGAAATCTTCATAGAAACGCCTCGCCTGCATCTCGTTAAAAGTTATAAATAGGGCTTTTCTATTTAAATGAGTGCAAAGCGCATATGCTAAATGGGCCTTTTGAGAATCAGAAGGCCCTGCTATAACTAATTGTGAAGATTTTCCTAAAACTTTATCTGACTTAAGTTTTCTTAAAACACCATTGTACTCTTCCATCGCAAGAAGAGGTTCAAATAAATATTTCATAACATCACCCATTATATTCTCTCATTGCTTCATCAATACCTGCTGTAATAATAGTAGCTGTAGCCTCTGCAGCTCTTAATGCACTCTCACAAATAACTTTTTTTTCATCTTCAGAAAACCTACCTAGTACATAGTCTACAATATCCCATCCTTCAGGGGTTTTATCAATACCCACTCTTATTCTTGGAAAATTGTCAGACTGGAGATGAAAAATTACTGATTTCATTCCATTATGCGTACCTGAACTTCCTTTACTTCGTACTCTAAGTTTACCTAAAGACAAATCCACATCATCATATATTAAGATTACTTGTTCCAGTGGGACCTTATACCAATCGATAATATCTCTTATACTTTCACCACTATTGTTCATATATGTTTGAGGCTTTACCAATAAAACTCTTACGCCTTCTATCTTTCCACTTCCAGTGAGAGCTTTATGTTTAAGCTGTGTAATATTAATATTATATTTCTTTGATAAAATATCAATAACTAAAAATCCAGCATTATGTCTAGTATCTTGATATTTTATGCCTGGGTTGCCAAGTCCCGCTATTATGTATAATGCTTCCAAAGTAATACCCCTTCCAATTCACTATCTATCTTAATGGCTGAAAGTCCTTGGTTTTATTACAGTTCCTTGAAAATAAAAGCCCCCATTTTGGCGGGAGCCACTTTTTCACCTATTTTCAATGGTTATTATGTAAACAGCGAGCTAACTGATATATCTCCATATATTCTTTCGATAGCTTCAGCAAATATGCCCGCAACTGAAATCGATGTTATCTTATCTACGATTGACTCAATACTCTCATCGAAGTCAACAAATTCAGTTTCATCAGGATATTTTTCGTAGATTGCCTCCGCCACCTGATTCAGGAACATGAAGAACTGGGTGGAACGGAAGGCTTCGTCGCTTTTATCGAGCGTGGTTCCGTCCGGCAGGCGGATCGGTTTCAGACATTCGGGGCACTCGCAACTGGCGTTGGTGTCTTCCATCATAATATTGATAACCGGATAGTACGGGGGAACATTTTTGATAATTTCAAGCGCGTGGGCGGTGAAATCGCGAAGCAGATCCTTATTGGTATGGCAAAGGATCGCATCGCGCGTCACCTGACGCTTGCCGTCAAGGAGCATATAATATTCGGGGTGTTCGCCGCCGAATTTTTTCACAGGCAGCCAGCGGTTCACCATGTTGTGGCCGCCGCCGAATTCGATGATGAATCCGAGGTCAAGACGGCGGTCAAGGACCTTGTCGGTCAGGCCGCCGGTGTAGTTGACGTTGGTGCGCGAGTTCCAGATGTCGTATTCGGCGCTGTTGACCGCCCGGTTGCGGTTCACGCCCCAGCCCCGCATAATGAACTTCGGAATATCGATGTAATCGGTCTGGCGCAGGGCCAGGTCGCCGGATTTCGTATAAACCGCGGTCTCCCGGTAGGGACGGGCCCAGATCAGATCGGTATTTTTGTAGATCAGCCGGTTTACGCCATTGATCACGCCGCGCGGCTCGGCGGCGAAAAGGAATAATTTATGTCCGTCGGTTCGAA
>ENA-UOOK01007219-UOOK01007219.1-fermentation-metagenome-genome-assembly--contig:-NODE-7219-length-10222-cov-2.998525_pt1 | contig 10222 bp, 10 predicted proteins | sample MGYA00245777_ERZ724023 | MGnify/ENA primary metagenome ERZ724023 (study PRJEB28704, sample SAMN03018312) | fermentation metagenome | biome: anthropogenic terrestrial biome; feature: soil; material...
CGCATGCTTCGGGATTGTCTAAGATCAGGGCTGTTGATTGAAACGATTCAGTTATAAATATTGAAAGGATTGGTTAATAAAAATGAACAAGGAGTTTTTCGACGCACTCGATATGCTCGAAAAGGAAAAGGGCATTCCTAAGGAATATATGATAGAGCGTGTTGAGGCGGCTCTCCTGTCCGCCTACAAAAAGGATAGTGGCGGCAAAGAAAACGCACGTGTGAAGCTCGATACGGTAAAAAAAGACATAAAGCTTTACAGGCAGCTTACTGTTGTCGACGAGGTCGTAAACGAAAAGGCTGAGATATCGCTTGAGGATGCTCAGAATAAATCAAAGAAATACGACATCGGTGATGTGATAGAGGTTGAGGTTAAAACAAAAAACTTTGGCAGAATCGCTGCTCAGGCGGCAAAGCAGGTTATTATACAGGGAATCCGCGAGGCGGAGAGAGGTATAATGATCAAGGAGTACGAGGAGAAAAAGGAAGAAATAATAAATTCCGTTGTAACACGCGTTGACCCGACAACAGGAAACGCTACGCTTGAGATAGGGAAAAACGAGATGGTGCTCTTCCGCCACGAACAGATAGAAAACGAGAATCTGCAGGTCGGTGACCGTATAAAGGTTTTTATCACCGAAATTAAGAAAGACTCAAGAGGTCCCAGCGTTATTCTCTCAAGAGTACATTCCGGTCTTGTACGCAGACTCTTTGAGCTTGAGATTCCCGAGATAAGAGACGGTGTTGTGGAGATAAAATCCATCGCGCGAGAGGCGGGCAGCAGAACAAAGGTAGCCGTCAAATCAAATGACCCAAATGTCGACCCTATAGGTGCATGTATAGGTGCAAAGGGTGCAAGAAAAAATAACATCACAGCGGAATTATGCGGTGAAAAAATAGATATTATTTCATATAGTGATATAAACGAGGAATTTATCAGCGCAGCACTTGCTCCGGCGACAGTCGATTCCGTCATAAAGCTACCCGACTCCGACAGGGCGTACAGAGTTATCGTTGCAGATGAACAACTCTCGCTTGCAATCGGCAAGGAGGGGCAGAACGCACGGCTTGCCGCAAAACTCACAGGATTCAAAATCGATATAAAGAGCAATAAAACACTCGAACAACAGTAAACCGGAAAGCTTGGTGATGCAGATGATTCAAAGGAAAAAACCGACAAGGAAATGCGTTGGTTGCGGAGAGATGAAGGAGAAAACGACCCTCTTACGTATTGTCAGAGATAAAGATGATTCAATATTTATTGACCCGACCGGAAAAAAATCGGGCAGAGGGGCATATATCTGCAAAAACTTTAAATGCTTAGAGGCGGCTAAAAAGGGACATCGTATAGAAAGAGCTTTTGAAACAAAAATCCCCGCAGAGATATATGATTTTCTCGGAGAACAGTTAAGGGGATTAACCGAGTAATACTTATATAGGGAGGAGGTACGGCGTTTGAAATGAATAAAATACTCAGCGCACTCGGACTTGCTAACAAGGCGGGCGCACTCGCTGTCGGTACAAATAACGTGCTTGCCGCTATAAAGAGCGGTAAAGCGAGGCTGGTTGTTATTTCGTCGGACGCCTCCGAAAACACAGTCAAGCTGATTTCGGACAAGGCGGGTTATCGCGGTATAGAGGTACTCTCCCTTACTTTTTCAATGAATGAGATTGCAAGAGCGCTTGGCAGGCAGAGAACCTCCGCTGTCGCAATAACAGACGATAACCTTTTAGCAGCGTTCAACAAGCAACTAAAAGCTGACAAAACGGCGATAAGACAGATAGAAACAGAAATGCATCACTGATGAAAAAGGTTTGAAAACATTTTCAAGCTCCTAATGAAAGGATGATCAGAACATGGAGAAATACCGAATTAACGCTCTTGCTAAAGACTTTGAGATAAAGAGCAAGGATATCATCAAAATCCTGAACAATAACGGCCGCCCGGGCAGGAGCCATATGACCGCTCTTGAAGAGGAAGAGCTGAGTATAGTTTTTGAGGTAATGACTCAGAATAATCAGGTTGATATAACCGCTTTCTTTAATGTATACGAGGAAAAGAAGGCAGCAAAAAAAGCGGCAGAGCTTGAGAAGAAAAAAGCTGAAGCTGAAGAAATTCGCAAGAAGCACGGCATATCCGCCGCTCCCGCTCAAGTAAAGAAAAAGCAGAAACAGCAGCCGCAAAAGCAACGCGCCAGAGGCGAGGTGCGGGTAGTTGATACGAGAGGCAACGCAGGTGTTGACCTTTCAAAATACGATGAGAAACTTGAAAAGTTCGAAGCAGTCATTCCCGAATCCGCCCAGACAAGTAAACAGAAAATAAAAAAGAAAAAAAACCGTGATTTCGGCGGAGAAAAGATAAAGGGAGGTCCTCGTGGGAAGTTTGCTCCCCAACAGAAGCCCATTTTTAAGCCGAAGCCGGTTCAGCTCCGTATTAGCGTACCCGACGAGATAACAGTCGGGGAGCTTGCCTCCCGCATGAAAACACAGGCTGGTGAGGTTATTAAAAAGTTGATGAGTATGGGTGTTATGGCATCCGTTAACGAAGTCATCGACTATGATACCGCATACCTTGTCGCTGATGAATTCAAAATAAAGGTATCAAAAGAGGTCGTCGTTACAATAGAGGAAAAGCTGTTCAAAGAGGACGAGGACAAAGCCGAGGATCTTATTCCAAGAGCTCCCGTCGTTGTTGTAATGGGTCATGTTGACCACGGCAAAACCTCTCTGCTTGACGCAATTCGTCAGACACATGTTACCTCAGGCGAGGCTGGCGGAATTACCCAGCACATAGGAGCATACAGAGTAAACATCGGTGACGAGAAAGATAAAAAAGAAATTACTTTCCTTGATACACCCGGTCACGCCGCTTTTACTGAAATGCGGGCAAGGGGAGCAAATATTACTGATATTGCAGTTCTTGTTGTTAGTGCCGACGATGGAGTAATGCCTCAGACTGTGGAAGCTATAAATCATGCGAAGGCGGCCGACACACCGATTATCGTAGCTATCAATAAGATGGATCGTACCGGTGCAGATCCCGAGAAGGTTAAGCAGGAGCTTACCAAGTATGATCTTGTTCCAGAGGAATGGGGCGGAGATACAACCTGTGTGTCGGTTTCCGCACTAAAAAGCACCGGAATCGATCAGCTGCTTGAAATGATACTTCTCTCCGCTGAAATGCTCGAATTAAAGGCAAATCCGAGCAGATCTGCAAAGGGTGTAGTCATTGAGGCGAAGCTGGACAAGGGCAGAGGTCCGGTTGGCACAGTACTCGTTCAGAACGGAACGCTTAGGGAGGGCGATTATATAATCGCCGGAACTACGGTAGGCCGCGTCAGGGTTATGACCAACGACAAGGGCGACAAGGTCAACGAAGCGGGTCCCTCTTTCCCTGTTGAGATAATGGGGCTTTCGGAGGTTCCGAATGCAGGTGACATTTTCAACGTCGTTGCAGACGAGCGTATGGCTAAGGAGCTTGTCGATCAAAGGAAGCATAAAGAGAAGCAGGAGCAGTTTAAAGCCGAATCAAAGGTAAGCCTTGACGACCTGTTCGACCAGATAGGCGCAGGAGTCAAAACTCTGAATATTATTGTTAAAGCGGACGTTCAGGGTTCTGCCGAGGCTGTAACGAATAATCTACAAAAGCTTTCAAACGACGAGGTGAAAGTGAACGTTATCCATTCGGGAGCAGGAGCTATCACAGAAAGCGATGTAATGCTTGCATCGGCTTCCAATGCGATTATAATCGGATTTAATATCCGGCCTGACAAGCAGGTAAGCGACCTTGCGGAACGTGACAATGTCGATATCCATACCTACCGGATAATTTACGAATGTATCACTGAGGTCGAATCGGCCATGAAGGGTATGCTTGCACCCACATATAAAGAAGTCACGATAGGACACGCCGAGGTACGTCAGACAATTCATGTGCCTAATGTCGGAACAATCGCCGGCTGCTATATTTTAGACGGCAAGGTTACAAGAAACGCAAATATCCGCGTCCTTCGGGACAGTGTTGTGATATTTGAGGATAAAATCAGTTCTCTCAAGCGTTTTAAGGACGATGTCAGAGAGGTTCTGCAATCCTTCGAGTGCGGTATAGGGCTTGAGAAATTCAACGACATAAAGGTTGGCGATGTTTTAGAAGCATTCGTCTTGGAGGAAATTAAAAGATAATGGCAGGTTTTAGACAGGATAAAATAAACGAGCAGGTTACAAAAGAGCTTTCCGAAATCCTGCGCACGGTAAAGGACCCGAGAGTAAGCGGTAGCTTTATAAGCATCACACAGGTTTCGGTAACACATGATCTTTCGCTTGCGAGGGTGTTTTACAGCGTCATAGGTCCGGAGCGTGATGTCGAGAAGGGTATAGAATCCGCAAACGGTTTTATCAGAAAAGAGCTCGCACAGCGGTTGAATCTCCGTATCACTCCAAAGCTTGAATTCATAAGGGATAACTCCGCAGAACGGGCAATGAGCATTTCAAAAATACTCAGGGATATTAACGAAGACTTGAAGAACAGACCGGACAACGGGTAATAAAAGGATTTTTTACTCTTAAGGACGAGGAGGTAAAATGAATTTAACAATCCGTCAGGCAGCAGATTTCTTATTGGAAAGAGATAATTTTCTGTTAGTCTCTCATACAGGTCCCGATGCGGATACAATCGGTTCTGCTTCTGCTCTTGTCATGGGGCTACGCAGTATCGGTAAAAAAGCTGTGGCTATCTGCGACGAGGATATTCCGAAAAAGCTTCAATTTCTTGATATGGAAGACTCCTTTGTAAAAACCGAACCGGTGGGAATACAAACCTATTTAAGCATCGATGCGGCAAGCGCATCCATGCTTGGGGCTTTCACGAAAAAATATACAGAGGAACGTGTTTTCGACCTTTCAATAGATCATCATATGATAAACAATATCCCCTGTGATCGGCTTCTTCTGTGTGCGGATTATTCTTCTTGCGGAGAGATTATTTTTGAGCTGCTCAGGGAGCTTGGTATAAAGTTATACGAACCAATAGCAATAGCGCTTTATGCGGCTATATCCTCAGACAGCGGCGGATTCCGTTTTTCAAGCACTCGTCCCGTTACTATGCGATATGCAGCCGAGATTATGGAAACAGGCATCGATTTTGCAAAAATCAACCGTCTGTTGTTTGAAACAAAATCGCTTTCACAGATGAAAATAGAAAAACTTGCTTATAATTCAATCGAGCTGTATTATGAGGGAAAGCTTGCGGTTGTAGTGCTTACACCCGATACAATGCGTGATATAAGCTGTGACGAGAGGGATGTTGACAGCATAAATCAGATACCACGTCAAATTGCGGGAGTAGAGGTTTCGGTCGTAATACGCCAAAAGGGTGACAAGGTAAAGGTTTCGTTACGTTCAAACGATTATTTTAATGTCGCAGAGTTCGCTTCCGAGAATTTCGGCGGCGGCGGGCACTATCATGCCGCGGGATGCAGTTTTGACAAGGATATCGACGAGGTAAAGAGTATCGTTATATCATCTTTTGAAGGAAAGCTGTAATAGTCATGGTTTTTAACGGTATCTTAAACATAGACAAACCTGCGGGGATAACCTCTCAAACCGCGGTAACAAGAGTAAAGCACTTGTTAGGGGTAAAAAAAGCCGGACACAGCGGAACTCTTGATCCGCTGGCTACCGGAGTTCTGCCTGTGATGGTGGGTACTGCCGTAAAGGCAAGCGATTGGCTTACAGGTCATGACAAGCGTTATATTGCCGGTATCAGACTGGGTGTCGAGACCGACAGCGAGGATATTACGGGCAGGATTTTGTACGAACATAAAGGTGCATTACCCTCTTTTGAGGAGTTTTGTTCTGCTGTTCAGAGTTTTACCGGAAGAATATTGCAGATTCCACCCATGTATTCAGCGATAAAAAAAGACGGAAAAAAACTCGTCGATTTGGCAAGAAAGGGAATATCAGTAGAGCGCGCTCCAAGAGAAATAGAGATTTACTCTATAACAGCCTCCTCTGTCGGCGGAGAGCTTTATCTTGATGTTTTCTGCTCTAAAGGCACATATATCAGAACTCTCTGCGCAGATATCGGCAGAGAATTAGGCTGTGGTGCTGCGATGTCCTCCCTGCGACGTACCGCAGCGGGTTGTTTTAGTATAGAAAACTCAATCCCCCTCGATCAGCTCTCAAATATCCCTCCCGAAGAAATTGCTACACTTCTTACTCCCACGGAGCACATATTCTGTGATTATGAAAAGATAACCCTTCCGCCATTTTACGAAAGATTGTTTAAAAACGGTGCATCTGTTTCTTTTAGTAAAATCGGCATCGACACGATTTCAAAGGACGGTCTTTACCGCGTTTATGACGAAAACAGCTTTTTTGCGTTAGCAGAAACCGTAATATATGAGGGTTTACCTGCGTTAAAGGTAAAAAAGTTTTTTAAATAATTCCGTTTACAACAAAATAAGACAGTTTTGATATGTTATTGTGAATACAGTCAGCATATCATTTTTTATTTGGAGGCAAGAAGATAATGAATCTTACCTTTGGCGAAAAACAAATATCATCCGTTGAATTCAAACGTAAGGATAAGATCGTAATGCTTCCCGTTTCAGATATCGCACCCAATCCGCTCCAACCCAGAAAGAACTTTAATGAGGATGAGATTACCTTTTTGGCGGAGAGCATAAAACAGTTTGGCATTATACAACCCATAGCTGTCAAACTACGCGAGAACGCTCCCTGCCTCAAGCTCAACAATGAGAAAATTTATACTGCTTCCTATGAGATAATCGCAGGTGAACGCAGGTGGCGTGCGGCACGACGGCTCGGTATGAAAAAAATACCCTGTATCGTGTTCGAAACGGACAAGCCCGGATCTGCCATGCTTGCGCTCGTCGAAAACATCCAGCGTAAGGAACTTGAAGTTTTTGAGGAAGCTGTCGCGTTGCAGAACCTACTGCTTATGACTGAAATGACGCAAAACGAACTTGCAAAACGACTGTCTGTAAGCCAGTCAAATATTTCAAATAAGCTAAGGCTTCTTAAGCTCACTGTCGAGGAGCGTTCTCTGATCTCCGATGCCTCGCTATCAGAGCGACACGCACGGGCTCTTGTGCGTATCGACAACGAACGAATAAGAATGATTTTTCTAAAAAAAATAATTGAAAAAAGCCTTTCCGCTTCGGCGTCGGAAAAGCTAATAAATGATTATATAAAAGGTGAGTTCATAAAAACCGATCTGACAAGCCCGAACGTAGATAAGCCTCACAGTAAAGCAACGCGCGTTGGCGTGATAAAGGATATACGCTTTTTTTATAACACCATCGAACGTGCTGTTTCTCTGCTGAGCGACGCAGGTATTAAGGCAAAAAGTGAAAGAGTGGAGTATGATGATTACTTCGAAATAGTTATAAAGGTAGCAAAGATGCCGTCCAATGTATAAGCATGCAAAAAAGACAGACCGCACAACCATAATGGTTGTGCGGCGTTTTATTTATCTCTTTTGCTGCAGCTTCTTTATTGGTTTTACCGGCTATCAGGCTCTGATGCTTCTTTTTCTGATAAGGGCTAATACGATAACAATTGCTATTAAAGCAGCTGTAAAGCTTATAACCAGAAAATCGTTATCACCTGTTTTAACAGGCTCTGAGGTGTCGTCTGAGGATGAATCAGATGATGCAACAGACGAGACGTTGTTTTCTGATGATTCAGATACTTCAGATACTTCAGATACAATAGAACTCTCGGTTTCAGAAGATTCCTCTGCTTGAGACTCATCTCCCTCGGTACCGCGTAAGATTAAATCCTGCTGATAATTGCTTGCTACCTGCTGTGCAGTCAGCTCTATCGAGTAGAAACGCATTCCCATATATTCCGCCTCTAACCTTCTTTCGGCACCGTCATGTCCGAAGAAAAGGTCCTGTACGGCAAGAGCGCCCTCTGCACTCGTTGTGGTACCAACCTGTACGCCATCGACATACATGGTTATCAGACCACCGACCTTATAAGTTAACGTAACGGTTGAATTTTTAAGCAGTTCTAAAGCTCCTGCAGCCTCTGGTCTAATGTTTTGTTGAAGCCCGCTCGGTACGCTCTTGAAAAACAACTTGTCATTCATTACGGTGCGGAACCATGCGAAGGAATCGCCTGTTGAGGTATTCAAGAATGTATTCCAGTCTGTACCTAAGGAGTTGAACTTACCGAACACAATCTCAACGGAAAAAGCCTGCCCGTTTATCACATTGGCAACACTAACCGGGAGAAAAACCTTTTTCGAATTCAGCAAAAATGCATTTTCGGTAAAGTGGTTGTTATCATCTGTTTCTATATTTATAATATTTCTACCCTTTCCGGATAAATCAGCCCAGGATTTGGCGTTTGAATTATGACCACTTCCGGTATTATTTGTACCTAAATACAAAGCCTCCAATCCGGTTGTCAGATATGTTGGTTCAGCTGCTTGAGTTTTAAATGCCGACATCGGAACACAAGCTATTGCTAAAACAAATACAATAAGCGTCAGTGCGATTGCTTTTGATAAACCTTTTTTCATACTAATCCTCCTATATAATCTAAAAGAGTACACAGTTAATACAATAAATATATTTTATCATTATATTTTCTTTTTGTCAATATTAAATTGTAATAATTTTTATAATTTATACGTTCAAACCGATCGTTATAATACCTGAAACTTGATTGCTAAAATTACTCCGAGAGCAACTTTTTTATAATAGAAATCTGTTCTCTAACCGATTGCGGCGATGTTCCTCCTCTTGAATTGCGTTTTGATACGCATTTTTCCAATTCGATAGCCTTATAGATATCCTTATCAAACAGTTCCGAAAAAGCTTTATAATCCTCAAGCGGAAGTTCCTCAAGGGTTTTGCCTCTTTCGATACATAAAGCGACAATCTCACCCATTACTTTATATGCGTTCCGGAAAGCCATTCCCTTTGATACCAGATAATCAGCACCGTCGGTAGCGTTAATAAAGCCTCTCGCAGCGGCAAGACGCATATTCTCTTTATTTACATGTATGCTTGCTATCATCGCACTGAAGACCTCTAAAACAGCCTTTACGGTATCAACGCTGTCAAAAATCGCCTCCTTATCCTCCTGCATATCCTTGTTGTAGGCAAGCGGAAGACCCTTGAGCATTGTCAGAAGCGTTATTAAATTACCATAAGCCCTGCCTGTTTTACCTCTTACAAGCTCGGCAATGTCGGCATTCTTTTTTTGCGGCATTATTGATGAACCCGTCGAGAAGCTGTCATCCAGCTCGATATACTTGAACTCCCACGAGCACCAAAGAACAATCTCCTCCGAAAAACGGCTAAGGTGCATCATTACCATCGAGATTACAAAAGCAAGCTCAGCGACGAAATCCCTGTCCGAAACACCGTCAATACTGTTTTCACTCACTCCTTCCATTCCCAGAAGCTGTGCGGTATACACCCTGTCAATCGGAAAACCCGTTCCGGCAAGCGCACAGGAGCCGAGCGGCGAAACATTAATCCGCCTTTTGCAATCCCTAAGGCGATCAAGGTCGCGGAGTAACATAAAAGCATACACGAGCAAGTGCTGACCGAACGTGATCGGCTGTGCCCTCTGTAAATGCGTATATCCGCACATTATTGTGTCGATATTATGCTGCGCAAGGTCGGTAATAACCCGAATAAGTTCAGTTATCAGGTTTTCAATCTCCAAGCATTCATCCCTGAGATATAGCCTTAGGTCGACAGCAACCTGATCGTTGCGGCTTCGTGCGGTATGCAGACGCCTTCCGGCGTCACCTATGCGTTCTGTCAAGACACCCTCCACATAGGAATGAATATCCTCATATTCGCCCTTTATAGGAGTAATGCCGCTTTCGATTTCGTACAACAACTTTTTTAATGCCTCAGTTATATCCATACCATCCTGCTCGCTGATAATTCCCTGTTTTGCGAGCATCTCTGCGTGGGCGATGGAACCCTCAATATCCTGTTTATACATACGCATATCAAAAGGCAATGAGGTATTGAAATCATTTGCTTTATCATCAAGACGCTTGCTAAAGCGTCCGGTCCATAATTTTTCCATCTGCACCTTTTCCTTTGCTGCGATAAAATTCTCTTATAAGCGGTTATTTTAAACGATCATAAAAAGCGTATTCTGCGTTATGGAATGTCCTCATATACGGTCTCGGGAGGATTATCGAGACATTCGGGATTTTTAAGAAT
>ENA-UOOK01007220-UOOK01007220.1-fermentation-metagenome-genome-assembly--contig:-NODE-7220-length-10220-cov-30.699459_pt1 | contig 10220 bp, 7 predicted proteins | sample MGYA00245777_ERZ724023 | MGnify/ENA primary metagenome ERZ724023 (study PRJEB28704, sample SAMN03018312) | fermentation metagenome | biome: anthropogenic terrestrial biome; feature: soil; material...
CAAATGAGGTCGCCTGCATGGCCTCCCCGGTAGTTTGGAGGCTGATTTCGGGGTGTTCCAAAACTGATGATCGGGTTTTAGCTTCATCAAGCTCACCGTCAACGGTTAACTGCACCATATTACTATCTGGCAGAGGAGTTTTATCCTGGTCGGGGAGAGAAAAAGTGTGCAGGTTAAACTCACCCTGGACGTACTGGTTACTCAAAAAAAGGTAGGCTAATTTGCCTTCCGGATCAAGGCTGAAATAGCCCTTGACCGGCAGGTCCAACTGAGTAAGCGGCTGCCTCTGCCCTTCGGCATAAGCTACGAAATGGGCTGATAGCTCAAATACTTCCTCCCGGCCGTTTATTAAAATCGCAGCTCTCTTCAAAGGCAGGTCAATCTCTTGCAGAGTTCCGTAAAAATGGAATTCTTGTCCCTGTAAAGCCAGGAATTGTTCCAGTAAAACGGCCACCTCCGCCCGGGTCAGATTCTGTCCCGGCCGAAAGCTGTTATCGGGATAACCATGCAGCAAAACCTTGGCTACAGCGTAATCAATAGATTTTTGCGCCCAGGAGGATATAGCCTGGCTGTCGGCAAAACCGGCCGCCGGCAAGTCGTCCAGCTCAACTCCCAGGCTGCTTACCAGCATAGTGACCGATTCCTCGCGGCTGACAGGAATATTAGGGTAGAAATATTTTCTACCATCGCCATGGGCAATATTAAGTTCACGGGCCAGCTCAATATAGCCGCGGGCCCAATGATTGGCGGTATCAAGGAAATAAGATTGTCCCTTTAATAACTGCTGGGCTTCCGCGCCTTTGCCTAAAGCATTGATTATAATGGTAACCAGCTCGCCCCGGGTTATATATTGTTCCGGACCATAGCTGCCATCCGGATACCCGCTGATCAACTGGCGATTCTGCAGGTAGTCGATCTGAGGACGCGCCCAGTGCTGGCGGGTATCGGAAAAAGCATACGCCGCCGACAGGTTGCAGTTTATAAAAAGAACGATCAGCAACCCGGCAAGATATGTATTTTTTCTCATATAAATCCTGCCTCTTAATATTATTTGATCTGTAATTTCAAGAAATCGTATTTTTTATCTAAATATTCAATACGCAAACTACAAGTCCAAACTTTCAGTTTTTTATTTATAAATTAGAGGCGGATCAATCCAAATTTTAAATTATAACAGCTCTGTTTGGATGCATAAATATGCAGGAGCCGTCAGACGGAGCCTAAGAATTAGAAATCACCCCTATTTCCCCCAGCGGCAACCGCTGGCCGTCGGCAAATTTCATGGTGTCATGGACCACCAGCCAGTATTCCCCCTTTTCCAGAGGCTCAAGCGGATAACAGCCGAAGGTGTCGGCGTCAACCAGCTTCAGCTCCGTCTTGATCCTGGCTCCGCTGGCGGCATTGATCAATTCAATATTAAAGTCATTCACATATTTCTCATTAAGCGCCGCCTTCATATCCACAATAATACCGTTCTGCCCGGAAAGTTCCCCGATATACTCATAGTCCGGATAATAGAAAGACCATCTATGCTCCCGCTGGGCGGCGCTGAGCTCAGTCCATCCCGAATTATTCCCGTAATAGACCGGCGATTCGCCGATGCCGTCCACGATATCGGCCCAGGCCTGCCAGTAACGAGCCTGGCGCAGCGTCCGGCAATCTACCGCCGCCTGGTAGCGGTTCAGGTCCAAAGCTATCATACTGCCATGAAGAGGATCACGGTTATCGCTAAGCAATAAATCAGCCGCCGCCAGCCGGTTTTCATCCTCCACCTCAATATCCGGCTTTATACCTATCTTATTGATCTCCCCGCCGGCCGGCGAGTAGAAACGGGCTACCGTTATTTTTAATTTATCGCCGTTGGACAGGGGGAAAATCTGCTGTACCGTACCCTTGCCATAAGTTTTCTTTCCCAGCAACAAAGCCCGCTGGTTATCCCGCAGAGCCCCCGCCAATATCTCCGCCGCACTGGCGCTGTATTCATCCTGCAGCAGGATCAGCGGTCCTTCGGCCGCCACATCGGCGGGAGGGGCCACATAAGCCTCGACCACATCTCTTTCCTCCACCAGCACGGTGGGCTGGGCTCCTATAAAAACCCCGGCCATATCAATAGCCGATTCCAAATAGCCTCCCGGATTGCCCCGCAAATCCACGATCCATTTGTCAGCATCCTTTTTCTGCAGGCCTTTTATCGCCGCTTTCAATTCGTCGGGAGTGCGCTGGCCAAAATCATCTATGCCCAGATAACCCACCTTATTATCCAGCATCTGGGCGTGAACCGTCGGCACCTCCACATTATCACGGGTAACATTCACGGTCAGCAGCTGTTCTCCCCGCTTCACCGCCAGCATTACCGTACTGCCGGTGGGTCCGCGCAATACTTCCAGCGCCTGATCAGAATCCACACCTGCCAGTGAAGTCTCACCGGCCGCAGTTATCACATCATCCTGTTTGAGCCCCGCCTTCTCGGCCGGAGAACCTTTTATCACCGACACTACCTGAACCCCGTCGCTGCCCATAGCTATGTATATGCCCACTCCGGAAAAATTCCCGTCCAGAGAATCCCGCTGCTCCTGATATTCCTCCTGGGTAAGGTAACGGGCATGAGGATCGCCCAGGCTTTTAAGCATCTCCTTTATCGTAGGGGCGGTCAGTACCTCCTGCGATACCGGCTCCACATAGTTATCCTTTATGATTGATTGAACCTCGGATATAATATCCGGCGAATCCGCCCATGCAGGGCAGGCCCAAACCTGAATCAATATTAAGGCCAGAAAAAAATGAACTATACCTCTTTTTACCATATTCGTCCTCCATTTTCTGAAAGTCATCCACCCTATTTGTATTTACGCAATTATTCCATAAATATTACTGCATACCTTTTCCCGTCCCCGTCTCCTCCATAATTTTCTTTACTTTGTAATACCTTAGTAATATAATAAAAAACGAATTGACCAGCGGGTCGGAAATGGGGTGGTAACATACTTAACCCGTTTAATAATGGGATTATTAATCATTCTACACCAATTTTATATACTTGTTTACTATAAACAAATTTATCCTGTCAAACTTATCATATCTGAATTTATTAATATTGAGGAGGATTTTGGGTGAAAACAAGGTATCGCAACGTTATGGCCGCGCTTGTCATCATGTCGCTGCTGACAGGCTTAAGCGGCTGTGGCAAAAAACCCCAGGAAACGGCGCCGGAAGCATTCAACGTCGAAACCGCCGAAGTAAAGTTAATGGATATCACCAAATATTCCAGCTATGCCGGCCAGATAAAAGGAAGCCACGAAGAAGCGGTGATGCCCAAGCAGTCAAGCCGGGTGGCCGCGGTATATGTGACCGAAGGTCAGGCGGTCCGGCAGGGGCAAGTTATTATCAGCCTGGAGCGGGATAAGCTGGACGCAGCCGTGCAGCAGGCCGAAGCGGCACTGGCTTCCGCCCAGGCCGCACAGGCTGCCAATGAAGTTCAGCGCCAGACAGCTCTCAGTAATTATAATCGCCTGGAAGCACTACATAAGGCGGGGGCCGTTTCCGATCAGGCCCTGGAAACAGCCAAGGCCCAGTATGACGCGCTGAATACCGGCGCCGCAGAAGCGGGCGTAGCCCAGGCCCAGGCGGCCCTTAACCTGACCCGGCAAAACCTGGCCGATTGTGATATTACCAGTCCCATGGACGGCATCGTCGGGCGCGTGGATGTGGCGGTGGGTGATATGACCGGTTTAGGCAGCCCGGTTGCCGTCATTAACAATACTGCCGCTCTGGAAGTGGAAGTTCAGATCAGTGAATCCGATGTATCGTCGGTTCAAGCCGGGACTACCGTCAATGTGCTGGTCAAAGCCGTCGGTGAAAAGCCGCTGGCAGGTACGATAAAGAGTGTCGCCTCCGTAGCCGATCCGCTTACCCGCACTTACCCGGTAAAAGTGGCCCTTCCCAACAACCCCGCCGCCCAGGTAAAATCCGGAATGTTCGCCGAGGTTTTGCTGGGAACGCAGCACCGGGAGGACGTCATAGGCATTCCTATGGTCGCGGTTCTGCCGCAAAGCGGTGAGAACATCGTATATGTGGTAAGCGGGGAAAACCATGCAAAAGCAGTGATCGTGCAGACCGGATTAAACGACGGCACCTACACCGAAATAACCAAAGGCCTTAAAGTGGGACAGAAAGTGGTCACCAAAGGCAATACCCTCATTGATGAAACCAGCCTGCTGAATCTTGCTGACGGGGGAACAGAGGAATGATAAGAAGAATCGCCCAATTCGCAATAAACCGGCCGGCAACGATTATCATCCTGATCGCGGCCCTTATCATTATCGGTGTGATGAGTGTGGCGCAGATGCCTACCGATCTGCTGCCGGAAATGGATCTGCCTTACGCGGCTGTAATTACCACCTATCCGGGAGCCGGCCCGGAAGAAGTTGAAGAGCAGGTAAGCAAACCGATTGAGAATGCGGTCGCCACCGTAAGCGACATCGACACCTTGATGTCCCAATCCAGCGCCAACTCGTCTATGGTGATCATCGGATTCAACTATGGCACCAATATGGACAGCGCCATGGCGGATATCAGGGATAAAATTTCAATGGCTGAAAGTTATCTGCCGGATGAGGTCGATAAACCGATGGTTATGAAAATTGACCCCACTATCATGCCGGTCATGGCAGTTACGATCGGTTCCGACCAACTGTCTCTGGCGCAATTGCAGACCATTGCGGAAGATAATGTTGAACCCCGGCTGGCACGTATTTCCAGCGTGGCTTCGGTAACCATACTCGGAGGGCTGGAACGGGAAGTGAGAATAGCGGTTGATCCGGTCAAGGCTCAGAACTACGGTTTGAGCCTGAATCAGATCAGCAGTTTTCTTAAGTCCGAGAATTACAACATGTCCAGCGGAGATATCTCCTATGGGGAACGGAAATATTTTATCCGCAGCCTGCAGGAATTCGAAAATGTGGAAGATATCGGCCAGGTGGCCCTCACCACTGCCACCGGCAGTAAAATCCAGCTCAAAGAGGTTGCCGCCATAACTGAAGGCTATAAAGAGGTGGAGCAGCTTACCCGGGTGAACCAAAAAGCCGCGGTCAGCCTGCTGGTCCAGAAGGCCACCGACGGCAATACGGTAGAAGCCTGTAGTGGCGTTAAAGCGGAAATGGAAAAGATCCAGAACGAAATCGGCGATAAAGTCAAGGCCGAGATCGTCATGGACCAGTCCAAGTTTATCAACGAGTCTATCAACAGCACCGCCAGAACCCTGATGGAAGGCGCGCTGCTGGCGGTCCTGATTATATTCCTGTTCATGCGCAACCTGCGCAGTACGGTCATTGTGGGGATGGCGATACCCCTGTCGCTGATGGCCACATTTATCGTGCTGTTCTATAACGGCAGCACCTTAAACAGCATCACCCTTGGGGGATTGGCCCTGGGGATAGGGCGAATGATCGACGACTCTATTGTGGTTTTCGAGAACATCTATCGCCATCGCAGTCTGGGCCTGCCGGCGCGGGAAGCCGCTTTAAAGGGGACCAGCGAAGTGGGCGGAGCCGTTCTGGCCAGTACCTTGACCTTGATCGCGGTATTCCTGCCCATCGGCCTGACCGGAGGGATCAGCGGGGTCCTGTTCAAGCCGCTGGCGCTTACCATATGCGTGGCCATCGCCTGCTCCCTGCTGGTATCCCTGACCGTGGTTCCCTTTATGTCTTCCCGCATGCTGACCGATAAAGCCATGGAAAGGCAAGAGGCGGGCAGGGGCTTTGTCAGCGGACAATTCCACCGCCTGGCCGACTGGCTGGACGGTTTGGGAGAAAAATACAAAATATGGCTGGCCTGGACCTTGGGCCACCGGCGCCTGGTCATGCTCAGCGTAGTGGTCCTTATTGTTTTAGCCCTGGGTATGTCCCCTCTGGTCGGGGCCGAGTTTATGCCTAAATCCGATTCGGGGCAGATCGACATCACCTTGGAAGCGGACAAAGGCTCAAGACTTGAGGATGTGGATAAACTGGCCGCCCAGGTCGAAACCAAGCTATCGAAAAACCCGGCCGTCGATATCATATATGCCAGCGTCGGCAGTTCCGGGGCGACGGCCTCAATGTCCGGATCGAACGAAGCCTCCTTCATGGTGCAGTTGGTCCCCAAAAGCGAGCGGAAAGGAGCGGAACAGGTGGCCGAAGAAATCCGGCAATCACTCAAGGATATTTCCGGCGCTAAAACAACCGTAACCGCCAGCAGCGGGATATCAATGGGCAGCGGAGGCGCTGTCGCCCTCAACATCCGGGGTGATGATCTGGATACGCTGCGGACGCTCTCCAAACAGGTGGTGGACATTGTGGAAAAGGTTCCGGGAACGCGCAATGTGAGCTCCTCCCTGGAGGATGGCAATCCGGAAGTACAGATCCGGATCGACCGCCAGCGGGCTATGGCTTTCGGGTTGACGCCGGCGCAGGTTTCCAGCGAAATAAAAATGGCGGTTGACGGAACGACCGTGTCCAAATACCGCTCCGATGGAAGCGAAATTGATGTTACCATAACCAGCAACAAAAAAGAAAGCAGCGATATGGATACCCTGAAACAATTGACGATCCTCACCGCACAGGGCAGTATTCCTTTAAATGAGATCGCCAGTTTTGAATTATCAACCGGACCGGTTCAAATCGACCGGGAAGATCAGACCCGCCAGGGAACCATTTCCTGCGACTTGTTAAACCGGGATTTGAACAGTGTTACCAAAGATATCCAGGCCGGGATCAGTGCGCTTAAGCTGCCGGCGGGATACAGTATAGACTTCGGCGGAGAAAATGAACAGATGATGGAGGCTTTTTCCAGTCTGCTGCTGGCCCTTATCATGGCTGTGCTGCTGGTCTATGTGGTCATGGTGGTGCAGTATGAATCCTTCCGCGACCCGTTTGTCATCATGTTTGCTCTGCCCGGCGCGGTAATCGGGATCGTTTTAGCCTTGCTGGTGACGCAGAGAGCCTTCAGTGTCAACGCCTTTATCGGCATCATCATGCTGATAGGCATTGCCGTAGCCAACGCCATTGTCTTCGTTGATTATTTAAAACAGCGGTTAGAGGCCGGAATGGAACGAACCGAGGCTCTGCTGGAGACCGGCCGGGTCAGACTGAGACCTATATTGATGACCGCCCTGGCTACCATCCTGGCCATGATACCCCTGGCGATAGGATTAGGAGAAGGCAGTGAGACCAATGCTCCGCTGGCTACGGTAGTCATCGGGGGCTTGATAGCGGCGACTTTTGTCACCCTGTTCCTGGTGCCGGTGGTTTACAGCATCCTGGACGATTGGGGGCAGAAGTTTAAAAAGAAATCAGCCCCCAATACCGAAGATATACCCTTAGCATAACAAAGGATGAGGCCTGGGTGAATCAGGGGATGTTGCTCTCGTTCACCCAGCTCATTCGAGTGGAGGAAGGCCGATGAATGACACTGACAATAAACCGGGAAAACGCGAGTTGATCCTCAGAGCAGCGGTGAAGGTATTTTCCAGCAAGGGCTATCACAACACCCGCATGGAGGAAATTGCGGCGGCGGCGGGAATCGGTAAAGGAACCATCTACGAGTACTTCAGCAGCAAACTGCAGCTTTTTCAGGCTATGCTGGAAGGCTCGCTGCAATACTATTTTGAACTATTGAACCAGGAATCCTTTAAAATGATGCCCTTGCAGGAAAGACTGCGGATACTGATTGAAGCCCACTGCCGCTTCAGCCTGGAGAAAAAGGATTTAGCCCGGACCATATTCTGCAGCCATATGCTTGACGATGAGCTGCACGAGTGGGCTATGACCATGCACCGGGAAAAACAGAAACAGGCCCTGGATTTCTTGGAGCAGAGTCTGGCTCAGGACGAAGTGAGGCAGGATGTGGACCTGTTATTGATAGGCCTGATCCTCGCCAGTGCACTGACGGGATTGGGAGCGGTAATAACCATGGACGGATGGGAGGTCGACCCCGCCCGCACCGCCGACCAGCTCAGCCAGGCTTTAATAAACGGAATCAAAAAGCAGGCGGAAGGGGCAGAGTGATCAGGATAATCCTCGCCTGCAGAGGAACGGGGGGGACGGTTCAACCGTCCCCCCCGTTCGTTGGTTAATTATTCATTATCACCTGTTCACTGTTCATTACGGCACCGCCTCATATTTGGTAGTAGTGGTTATTCTGTACATTTTCATTTCAGATGTTATTATAATCAAGTACTGTTCTGCCCCTGTTCTTCCGGCGCCAAGGCTAGAACAAAATCTCTAATCGCTTTTGCACTGTTCAGCGCCTGCCGCATATCCTGCTCCTCCAGCATTATTTCCATTGGATACCTTGGCTGAACACCGTAGGCTGTCAGATCGGAGCATTGGTCGGCTATATCTTTAAAAGTATCTGACAAATTCGAGCAGAGTTTGCACAATTCATTCAGATCATGTATCTTGGGCGGATTGATATCGTACAGAACAAGATAACCTTTAAGATATTTCTCAGCCGATTGCTGGGAAAGATAGCAGATAATTTCTATGGGAGCAGGATGCATATTGAGCAAATACCCGGCACTGCTTAAATCCATTTCCGCAAGTCTTTGCCACTCCTGTGCGCGTGTCCGGTTATCCATATAGCACCACTCCCTCTTGGGCTATTTGTCGCTCAATAGTGGGGGTGGATTTACGCTGATTAAATTTATTTTTTTTGCTGACGATCACATCTACCGGCATTGTCTTTTTATCCCGAATTGCTTTGTGAATCAATCTCATTGCATCAATTTCGCGAATGTCTGCGTTCTCCGGCATTACTACAAAAAGATCCAAGTCTGAATCAGCATGTGGCGTACCATTAGCATAGGAACCAAACAGGAATATTTGCTCCACAGGAACGGTCTCTACTATGATATCTTTAAGAATATTCAACTCATCCTGTATTCGTTTTTCCATATCGGCGCCTCCGTATATTTTTAACATACCCCATTAAACTCAGGAAAGCCGTCCCCTTGCCTCCTTCTCGGTCCTAATTTAGAGAAGCAGAAGAACCGTCCCCTTGCTTCTCGGCAGCCGCAGCGTTTGCTTCGGTTCCGGTCCAATCAGCGGCATTATAGGCTTCTTTGCCGGTCAGGGCCGCAAACTTGGCTTTGCTCTCAGCCAATTGGGACTGCAGATTTTCCAGGTCTATTCTGGCCTTTTCGCAAGCAACCCGGGCTGAGGCCAGGGAGCTGCCCGAGGGCTGCAGTTCATACTCGGCCGCCATACCCAGCTCATATTTCAGTTGGACCACTTCCAGGTCCTTGGCCGCCATTTTATAAGATTTCTGGGCTGCCTCCACCTGCGCCTCCAGGGCGTCAATAGCCAGATACAACGACTCCACCGTGGCTTTGCTGTCGCGCCGGGCCTGTTCATAGGCTATACTGGATAGCTCCAGGTCGATATCTTTCACACCGGAAATCTGATTGGGCAATAGCCAGTGCTGTTTGCTCTCTTCAATCTCGTAATTGGATTTAGTCTCTAATAACAGAATTGACTCATTGGCCGCCCGGCCTAATTCAGTCGCCAGCGATTCGCGGGGATAAACTTCAATCACCGGCCGGCTGGACAGTTCGGGGATCCAACCGTCTTCTTTGCCCAGCAGAGCCCGTAAAGAGGCCACCGCGCTTTCATAAACCGCTTCCTGGGCTTTTACTCCCTCTTGGACCTGTTTAAGCCCGGTATCGGCCTTATCGAATTCATAATCCCCTACCAGGCCTACCGTCCGGGCAATACCGCTAATCTGCAGCTGGCGCCGGGTATTTTCCAGATTGATACGGGCATAGGCCAGATTATTATGCTCTCGCAGGCATGCGGTATAGGCGGCTATGACGTCTTTGGTCAGGGTATTCTTCTGGGCCTGCAGGGCTTTACGGGCGGCATCATAGCCGATCAGAGCCTGCTGGTAATTATTTACCACCTGCTGATAGTCCGGGTCTACCAAGCCCTGTTCCGGAATCCAGCTTACTGCTTGCGCCGCTTTGTCTTTAGTCAGTTCGGTCTTCTCCACCTGCAGGGAAGCCTGACGATAGCCGGGGTTGCTCTTGGCCGCCATCTCCAGCGCCGCTGTAATGCTCAGGGACTCTCCCGCCTCAGGACCGGCCATAGCCGGGGCCGAAGCCGCTATCAGGGAGAATATTGAAAATACCATGGTCACAGCAATTATCCGCATCTTTGACATGAATATATACCACCTTTTCCGACTGGTTG
>ENA-UOOK01007221-UOOK01007221.1-fermentation-metagenome-genome-assembly--contig:-NODE-7221-length-10220-cov-7.553468_pt1 | contig 10220 bp, 8 predicted proteins | sample MGYA00245777_ERZ724023 | MGnify/ENA primary metagenome ERZ724023 (study PRJEB28704, sample SAMN03018312) | fermentation metagenome | biome: anthropogenic terrestrial biome; feature: soil; material...
AAGCAAAACTTTTTGCCCATTTTGAGCTCAATGTAATTACGATCATCGCGATTCTGGCGGCGATGCTGTTGCCCGCGCTGAATGCGGCACGGGCTAAAGGGCGGAGCAGTTTTTGTATTGGACAGCAGAAACAGATCGGCACGGCGTTTATGTTTTACCTGGACGACTGCAACGAATGGATGCCGCACTACAGCAATGTAATGGGGATCTGGAACAATACCTTCATCGTACCGAAATACGTTTCCATCAATACGTTCACCTGTCCGGAACTGGCTGTGACCGGCGGGGAAACCATGGCGCAGACATATTATTCCGGCGCGATCGGATATGGTTCGGCCAAAGGATTGATGTATCCGGCCTATGGCTATAATTACAAAAACGCGGGTAGCCGGCTGAGTGCGGTCGGTGGAACCGTTGGGCAAGAGATGTACACCAAAGTCACCAACTTTCGTTATCCGAATAAAATTTTCCTGACCATGGACGCAACCAATCAGCCGAGAACAGCCGGGATGTACCGTGTCGATGTCGCCAGTGTCATATCCACCTCCGTGGGGGACCTGTCGGCGCGTCATTCGCAGCAGGTGAACATGCTTTTCGGAGACGGCCGGGTGGAGGCCTTTAAAATTTATCAACCGTACGACACCTGGGGGACCCAGTTGACGAGAATCCTGGGCTCCGTATTCGCCACCGGGAATTAGGCAATAAATTTAAACCATTGAACAACAGCAACTCCATTTTCACCTAAAAGCAATCGGAATTCTGCTGTTCTTTCAAGTCAGGAAGTATGCCAATCCGTCTTACAGTGAATACCGGTCATGGGGTGTTCGCGAATGCCGGTCACGAAACGGACCAATTTGCCTCACCTCAAATGCATACATCAATTGGTATTTTCCACGCCAATAAAGATATTTGCCCGGACTCAACATTTGCCGTCGGCGGAGTGTTTTATTTCTCTCGCCAGTGCGTCGAGGCGGTTTCGCAGGATTCTCCGGTCGTAGCTTGAATAATGGCCGCGTTCGATTTCGCGGCGCAGGTATTCGACGGCTTCTTCCGGCGGCAGGACATCGCCCAGGAACAACAACATTTCGACATTGTCCCGATTGGACGTATGCCCCGGATGATCGAAAAACTCCCGGCCGGTTTGAGCGGCTTCAGCGGCGTGCCCCGATGTTTCCCGGTATACCCGGATCAGCAGCAACCGGGCTTCGGTATCCATGAAATCGCGGAGCAGTACCAGTTTCAGCCCGTCGACGGCCTCGGCATAACGTTCTTCCTCGATCAACCCTTTCAGATAGTCGAGGCGTTTCGCGGGGCGTTCCAGTTTTTCGCGGCTGTAGTAAAAGACATCGCCGAGCCTTGCCCCGATCTTCGTCGAAATGATCCGGGCCAGAATTATTCCGCCAAGCGCGCCGAAAATAATCGCGTGCAGCAAACTCCCGGACAGGACACCGGCCATTGCCACGGCGATGCCGATCAGGAACATGATCACTTCCCATAATGCCGATTCCGTATTCCAACGCATAAACCGTCCCCTGTGCTTGACAAATTTCCGCCCCCCGGATATATTACTGTAGAACAACGCCGTGTGCAAGTTTCTTAATAACAAAAGTCAGGACGCGGCGCGGTCCGTGGCCGTTGTTATTGAAAGATCCGGGCATGATATAAAATATAAAACGCATCACAGAGGAAAGCAACATATGAACGGTCCGAGAATCGCAGAAATCGAACGAAAAACCCGCGAAACCGACATTAAACTCTCCCTGAATCTCGACGGCAGCGGCAAAAGCTCCGTCGATACCGGCATTCCGTTCATGGATCATATGCTGGAACTGTTTGCCCGTCATGGATTTTTCGATCTCCACGTCAAGGCCGTCGGCGATCTTGAGATCGACGCGCACCACACGATGGAAGACCTCGGGTTGGTTCTGGGCGAAGCATTGAACAAAGCCCTCGGCGAACGCAAAGGCATCGTCCGCTACGGCTCCGCCCTGTTGCCGATGGACGAAACGCTGATTCAGGTGTCCCTGGACCTCTCCAACCGCCCGTATCTGGTGTATCAGGTCAAGCCGGCGCAGTTCATGATCAAGGACCTGAACGTGGCGCTGTTCCGCGAATTTTTCGTGGCGTTCGTCAACCGCTCCGGGATGAATCTGCACATCGACATGCTGCGCGGCGAGGAAGTCCACCATGTTTTTGAAGGCATCTTCAAGGCGCTCAGCAAGGCGCTCATGCAGGCGGTCCGGATCGATTCCCGGATCGAAGGCACCTTGTCCACCAAAGGGTCTCTCTGACGGAGGGCGCGGGATTGAAAGTCCGGCAACTGGGCGTCGGCGGCTTCGACGATAATTTCTCTTACCTCGGCGTAACCGGCAACGGCGACGCCTTTATCGTCGATCCCACCGGCAATGCGGACATTATCCGCCGCGCGGTCGCGGAAGCCGGGGACATCCGCCCCGGCGGCATTCTGCTGACCCATCGCCATCGCGACCATTATACGGCGCTGGACGAGGTCCTCGAGTTTTTTCCGGCTCCGGTGTTCGAACACGCCAATTTGACCGACCGGCAGGTACTGCCGTTTGGCGCGGGGGCGCTGCAAGTGCTTTTTACGCCCGGTCACACGGCGGACAGTGTCTGCTACCGCGCGACGGATGGCTCGGCGCTGTTTACCGGCGACACGCTGTTCGTCGGTTATATCGGGTTCTGCAAGCCCGAGCCGATGTACCGTTCGCTGTACGAAGTGCTGGGAGCGCTGGACGGCGCGCATGTGATTTATCCGGGACATGACTACGGCGAGGCGCCGACCGACACACTGGCGCACCAGCGCCTGGTCAATCCCTGGCTGCGCTGCGTTTCCTATTCCGAATTTGTCGAAGAATTGAAAAACCTGACCTGAATCTGGTACGGATTCGCCTTTACGATTATTTCCCTTCCGGCGCGGTTTTCATGGTTCGCCGGTAGTCCGAGGGCGGCACGCCGCGGTATTTCCGGTAAATGCGGGAAAAATAGAAGGGATCGTTGAACCCGGCCATGGCGGCGACTTCCTCGATGCTGTTTTCGGGGTGTTCGCGCATTCGTTTTTCGGCGAATTTGAGTTTGCGGTCGATGACGAGATTTTTGAATGTGATCCCGAGCTTGCGGCGGACCAGGTGCGACACTGTGGAACGGCTTCGCCCCACATGCACGGCCACGCGGTCGAGTGTGATTTCCTCCCGTACATGCTCCTCGATGTAACGTTCGATCCGGCTCAGGGTACGGTCACGGCGCAGCGCCACCATTTCCTTGGTTACGATATAGTCCATCAGCAGAGAAAACATCCCGAGCAGACTTTCCAGCTTTTTCGGCGAAATATACGGCAACTTGCCAAACGCCTCCTCGACCGCACCCGCCAGGGCGGGTTCCTTGCATGCTTTGCGGACGTGTTCCGGAAGCTTGGAAATGGTACGGAACTGTCCGATCAGGACGAACCCGGCGGGATACCCCTCGGTCATGACCGGCGCAATGGCTTCGCACAGCCCGGCGTGGCATTTATAACAGACCATGGAACGGGTTTCAATGCTCTCCTGCTGTTTGGTCCGGTCGAGCGTCTGACAGCGGGCGTGTCCGAACAGCCGTTCCTGCATCAGCCTGCAATAGTCGGAGTTGCGGCGGTTCAGGCCGCGCTGGATGACCTTGCCTTCCGCGTTGAAAAGCACGATACGGAGGTCCATGACCGCCGAAAAATGGTCCAGCAGCCGTTTGACTTCTTCATGCAATATTAAGTCGATGGTTTGCTTCATAGACAAAAAATAACACCGAATTGCATAAAAGTCCATCCATTTGCGGAAATTTCCATTCAAAAAAATCCTTTTCAGAAGTATTGTTTATATAGTGCGGCACTCTGCACAAGTTTTTCAATAGTCCTTCGCGGCGGCACGTTGCCGCACGCGGTCCAGCGTGCGGACTGCGCTGGTCGCCCATGAGGCGAAACAAGGAGGTTCCGCTCTGCGAGCGGGCAGCGTTTCGCCGCTGCACCGCGCCCGGGCACGGCCCGGTGCGGTACGGATGCTCCGCATCCTGACGTTGATTATTGAAAAACTTGTGCAGGGTGCCTGAAACAGAAAAAACCCTTAACGGGCAGGAGATATCATTATGAAAAAAGTCAGAATCGGCATTATCGGGCTCGGGTTCATGGGAACCACCCACTTCGGCATCCACAGCATCAATCCCCGGGCGGAAGTCGTGGCGGTGGCGGACATCGACCCGGTCAAGCTGACCGGCGACATCAGCGCGGTTTCCGGCAACATCGGCACCCGCGACAGCAACCGGCTCGACTTCACCGGCATCGCCACCTACAACGATCCCTATGAACTGATCAACGATCCCAATGTCGATATGGTCGACATCTGCGTGCCGACCTTTGTGCACCACAAATACGCCGTGGCGGCGCTTTTGGCCGGCAAACACGTCTTTCTGGAAAAACCGATGGCCCGCAACATCGCTGAAGTGGAAGAAATCGCCCGGCTCGCCGTCGCTTCCGGCAAATGCTTTAATGTCGGCATGTGCGTTCGCGCCTGGCCGGAATATTTCGATGCCCGTACTCGCTTCATCGCCGGTGAATTCGGCAGGCTGAAAAGCGCCAATTTCCGCCGCCTCTCCCAATCCGTCGATGGCGGGTCCTGGGAAAACTGGTTCATGAACGACGAACGTGCCGGTGGCGCGCTCCTCGACCTTCACATGCACGACATCGACCAGGTGCGCTTTTTCTTCGGCCGTCCGAATGCGGTAACGTCGTTCGGGGTTCGCGGAGTGCGCAGCGACAACGCGGTTGATCACGTCCTCACCAACTATGATTTTGGCGACGGCACCCTGGTGGTGGCCGAAGGCGGCTGGGCGGCAGGCAAGACCGTTCCGTTCGAAATGAGCTTCCAACTGATTTGCGAGAAGGCCACCGTCCGCTTCATGAGCGAAGGCTACAAAATCTATTGGGAAAGCGGTCGCATCGAAACGCCCGAAGTGGCCGATCCGAAGCTCCCGACCGGCTGGCACCAGGAGCTGTTCTACTTCGTTTCCTGTATTCTGGACGGCGTTACGCCGGATAAATACCAGACCGTCGACGAAATCGTCGATTCTTTCCGGATTTACGAAGCGGAAGTCCGCTCCGTGGATAGCAAGCAAACTGTAACCATCAAATACTGAGGTGACTCATGTCGTTTTATAAAGCATTGAATTATTGGGTGTACGGCGGTTTCAGCGGGGAGAAGACTCCGTATGAAATGATCGATTTCGTCAAAGCACAGGGATTGGACGGTGCTGAACTCACCGTGCCGGAAGCCCTGCCGCTGGATATTACCGAAGAAGAATGCCGCAAAATCAAAACCTACGCCGACGCGCAGGGCATCGGCATCCGCAGCCTCGCCACCGGGGCCTACTGGGGTAAATCGCTGGGAACCGACGATGAAGCCGTCCGCGCCGAAGCGATGGCCTTCACCCGTAAATATCTGCAGATCGCCAACTGGATCGGCGCCGAAACCGTGCTGGTGGTTCCCGGCGCGACCTGCGTGAAATGGGACCCGTCCGTACCGGTGATCCCCTACGAAACCGTCTGGCGCAAATCCGTGGAATCCCTGAACGAACTGCTGCCGCTGGCGGAACGGCTGAAAGTCAATATCGCGCTTGAAAACGTCTGGGGCCGCTTCCTGCTGTCACCGATGGAATGGCGCCTGTATCTGGACCAGTTCGGTTCGGAACGGATCGGCATCTATTTCGACATGGCCAACTGTCTGCTTTACGCACCGGCCGAGGACTACATCCGCACGCTGGGCAAACGCGTCAAGGCGATCCACATCAAGAACTGGAGCGGTGAAGACTGCGGCGGCGGTCTGCATGGTTTCGGAGACGATATCGCGGTAGGCGAAGCAAACTTCCCGGCCGTCAAGGCGGAGCTGGAAAAGATCGGTTATACCGGCCCGATTTCGGCGGAAATGATACCGTTCTGCCGTTTGCCGGACATGGTGCTGCCGGACCAGGAGCTGGCGGAATTCACCTGTAAACGGGTCCGCGAAATTCTCGGCTGAACCCGGGATCGATAAACTGTCACCCCCTCATTCCGTTACGGAAGAGGGGGTTTTTCATTGAACTTGTTCCCCTACAGGACGATGAATGTCGTCGAGGGGGGCTCGTGCGGTGAAACGCTTCCCGGATGAAGAACATTTTCTTCAAAATTTTTCAAACAAAAGCGACAAACAAGATTTGAAATTTTTCTGCACAATGCTATATTTAGAACATGTTATTCACGATTCGAGTTTTGAATTGAAGCAAACCGGAGAGTGAAGAACGACAGAAATGCACCCGTAGCTCAATTGGATAGAGCGTCTGGCTACGGACCAGAAGGTTAGGGGTTCAAGTCCCTTCGGGTGTACCATTTTTATTTCACTGCAAATCAATGACTTACAAATTCTACTCCGATCACCGAAATCTCAAAAAGCATCCCGGATTACAAATAGTACTACAAAAATCGCATTTTTTCTTCTCCTTCTTGTGTTTTTGATCGCCTTTGCTCGGTATTATCTAATGAGCATAATGATATGCGAAGCACAAGGAGAAACAAAACATGGGAAGGAAAAAAACAAACAGTCCAAAATTAGATCAGTGTAGCTCTAATTCATGCTTCTATTTTCGTCGTTATATCGATGGCGAGCCAATGGTTGTTTCCACAGGAACGACAGACAGAGCGGAAGCAGAAGAATTCCTCAAAAACTACATGGCGGCGGAAACTGCCGCTGAAGTATTGCTGAGACAGGGAGAAAATGCACCAAAGGTTGCCCAAACAGTAATAAAGGCCGTCAGTGGGCAGGAATTGGAACGCCTGAGTTTTCAGGCCGCTTGGGAGTTCTGGGAAAGCCATAATCCTGACTTCAGTGATAACAGCCAGCTTTACCAGGAACAGATGAAACTCTATTTCAGCAGGTTTGCCAAGTGGTGCGAAGAACAGAAACTCTCCAGCATCGATGAGGTGAATGCCTCTGTTGCAATTCGTTACTGCGGAACGTTGAAAAACAAAAACATGGCCCCTGCCACGTTCAATGAGAACCGCAAGCTATTGTCGAGAGTCTTTGCCTGTATTGATGCGTTTAAACGTCTGCCGCACGGCAACGTCTTCGACAAACATATCGTCAAGCCGCAACACAAGCCCCCGGTCTCAGAAGCAACACATCAACCGTTGGAGCCGCATATGATGACTGCGGTACTCAATGCCGCCGCAGAAGTGGGCCAGGACTGGCTCGATTTCTTTATCGTCGGAGCTCAAACCGGAATGCGTCTGAAGGATGCCGCACTGTTTCGCTGGAATTTCATTAAAAATGGTTTCATTGAATTCCAACCGGAGAAAACGATCAAACATGGCAGTACGGCCAGGCTTCCCGTTTCCCCAACTCTGGCGGCAGTATTGAAGCGGAGAAAAGAGAATCAAAATCCTCCGTCGCCATATGTTAATCCGGTAATGGCGCAATTTTACCAGACCAGCGATTGGCCCAGCAAGAAAAGTAAGGAAATCTTTGAGGTAGCCCTTGGCAAAGAAACGACCCAACTCTCGAAAGAAGGCCGTCAACGTCAGCGCAATGGCTGTATTTACAGTTTCCACTCATTTCGAGTTACTTTGATGTCACTTCTAGCGGCTAAGCAGACGCCCATAAGGGATGCTATGACCGTCTTTGGCTGGGAATCGATGGAAATGGTCAAGCTCTATACCAAGATGCTGGAACAGGCCCGTGGCGACATGGATAAGCGCAACCGGGAACTCTTCGATAATCTAGGAGAACTTCAATTTAGTCTCCCGGAAGTAAAATCGCCCCCCGAACGTCTGAAACCCACAAAAGAGGCCTTGGAAAAGCTGGTCATGCTATACAGCAACCAAAGTATCGGCATTATTTACGATATTTCCAATGTCGCAGTCAAAAATTGGATGGTGAAATTTGGTATTGTTCGTACCCGCCGCATTATTGACAACGGCCTTCCCGAAGATGCCATTATTAAAATCAGGGAGGAACTGCAAGCCGCCTGATATCCTGAAAACTATTATCCCGGAGATGGAATTTGTTCTGTCTTCGGGATTTTTTATGCTCAAATTAAAAATAATCAAAAAATTCTTCAATTTTTTCGTGTTTATTTGGATAAAAAAACACTAATATAAATAGAATAACGCAACCCTGAACAAAAGGAGATAGGTCATGAGCGTTATCAATATCGTAAGTCATTATAAATCAAAGAAAAAAGGAGAATTAAAAAATGATTATTTCAAACCAAATCGTAAAAAAACTAGTAACCGAGGATTTCAGCGAAGAAATCCTGAAAAACGTAATGGCAGTCCTTGAGATGAGGCCTGTCATGAAAAAATCTATTGCTGGCTTTCTGACTGAAAAAGAAGCCTGTGATTACTGCGGAAATATTTCCCGGAGTACGCTTTGGCACTGGAAACGAAGAGGGCTCAAATCCTACAAGCTCGGAGGCCGTTGCCTTTACAGCCCAGCGGACCTCGACAGGTTCATTTACTCAGCAGACCCAGTAGATACAGCAGAAAAAGTGGAGGGATGAAAAAATGGAGATAAAAGACATTTCCCAATATATCGATCCTAAAGATTTTCAAGAACAGAACGAATGGCTGAACATAGCCCATCTTTTTAAGGCCGCAGGATTGGATGAGTCCGATTTTGACGAATGGTGCCAACAGGACCCCGAAAAATACGACACGGACGTCATTGACCGCTATCGCAGTCTCTCACCGTCAGAGGATGCCGAACACGCTACAAATATTCTGTTGATGTTTGCCAGGGAGAACGGTTACACTTATCAGGGGAAATTCGAACACCTGCCGTCCATGGCATTACGGCCATGCTTCCGAATCGTCAATAAACCCCATGATGAGCAGATGCCTGACTTTATTGAACAGGATGCCAGAACTGACGCATTGAAAATCCTCCAGCAACTGACTTGCAAATCGGTGATCGTAGCCGATTATATCAAGGAAGAAGCGAAAGACTGGAGCTATAAATTCAGGCCAGAACAGGAAGCATCGTATGAATTGCCGCTTTCTTCGCTGGACATTAAAGCAGGCGGGAAGTTCCTTGAATTGGAAAAACTGCAATATGGCTGTGTTTTTCTGTTGAACCAGATAGATGAAGGGCAGTTGCAACAGGACCGTGAAGCCGAAATTACCAAAGGCGTGAGAGAAAAGCATTTCATTTCCTATAACTGGTGCCTGATCGAATCGGATGAAGGGACGATAGAAGAGCAGTGGAATAAGATTCTTTCGCTGGACTTGCCGTTGCTGGCGGTCGTCCACTCCGGCAATAAAAGTCTGCACTGCTTTTGTCATGTGGGGGCAAAATCTCTTGAGGAATACAAACAGCGTACGGATATGCTGATTCGCTACTGCCTGATGAATGGCTTCAAAGTGGACACGGCGACCAGAAACATCAATCGATGGGTTCGTTTTCCGTATGCCAAGCGTGAAGCCAACAAGCAATACCCGGTGAAAGTCTATGAAAAATACATAACCTTCAACCAGTGGAAAAGAAAAGCGATCTACTACGCCGATATTTTCGACCGGACCGTGGTGAAAAAAAAGAAAAATGAAAAAGGACCGCCTCAAGTCACAATCGCACTCAACCTGGACTCCATGATGAACGTTCTGCGGCAAAATGGCTTCAGGCGCAACATTGTCGGAAATATCTTCTACAAGGTCGAAGGCAAAATAGTCCATCGAACCACGGAAGGCGAGATTCATACGTTTCTATATGATTGGATCAAGACCTATTACCCGGAAGATTTGAATATCTTCGCCCGCTGTAAGTGGGAACCGACCCGTTTAAGAGGATTGGATTCCATCCCGGATGAGCGGCACACTGATACTCAAGATAAATGTTATTTCTACTTCAGAAACACCGTAGTCGAAGTGACAGCACGGGGGCCAATGAAAGTTGCTTATATGGATGAGCCCGGCTTTAAAAAAGTCACCAGAATGTGCCCCTGGGATTATATCTATTCAAGGATATTTCAGGTGAAGACGACGATTCCTGGCCTCGACGGTTATATCGATGCCAAACAGATGATCGACCACGACTTAACGCTCACCGGCGAAGAAGGAGTTTTTTCAATGTTTGTCCGCATGATCTGTAATCACGAACCGGAGCGGATTAAGGCCCTGATGTCGGCACTGGGCTACCTGATGCATCGCCATAAAGACC
>ENA-UOOK01007223-UOOK01007223.1-fermentation-metagenome-genome-assembly--contig:-NODE-7223-length-10219-cov-5.145514_pt1 | contig 10219 bp, 12 predicted proteins | sample MGYA00245777_ERZ724023 | MGnify/ENA primary metagenome ERZ724023 (study PRJEB28704, sample SAMN03018312) | fermentation metagenome | biome: anthropogenic terrestrial biome; feature: soil; material...
CAAAAATAAAAAAGTAAGTTATAATGAAAGCATGAAAAAGAGGCTACAAGGCTGCTACCAAAAAACGTAGAAAAGCTCGTTGATGGGGGTAGAAAAGCCAAAATTCAACAGGAGGATAACAATGGAATTCAACGAAAAACTACAACAGCTTAGAACGCAGAAAAATTTAACACAGGAACAACTTGCAGAGCAATTATATGTATCAAGAACAGCGATTTCAAAATGGGAAAGCGGCAAGGGATACCCTAACATCGAATCACTCAAATGTATCTCCAAATTCTTTTCCGTTTCGATAGATGAACTATTGTCGGGAGAAGAACTGATAACTCTTGCCCAAACAGAAAACAGCTCAAATATCAAAAAGATTTATAGTCTGCTTTTGGGGATACTGGATGTATTGGCGATTGCATTCATTCTTTTACCGTTATACGGAAACCCCGTTGGGGGATATATCTATTCCGTTAACCTACTGGCGTTTACAGCCACTACACCAATCAATCTTGCGGTCTATTGGATTGTATTCATCGCTATGATTGGATTTGGTGTTGCAAAACTGACATTCACTCACTTTGAGAAAAAGTTATGGAGCGACATTGCTACAAAATTATCTATTGTCTTGAGCGTTATAGCGATATGCTTCTTTGCCGCAGCGAGAGAGCCTTATGCAACCACACTTCTATTCTTGTTTTTTGTGGTGAAAACATTTTTATTGACGAAGCAAAGCAGAACTAGGTAAAAAACACCATAAACCCTTGGAAATAAGGCTCTGACACCAAAAGTGTCAGGGCTTTTTTCTATATGTGACGGTAGGTTTCTTGGCTTTCAGTACATAAGTGGGATAATAAAATAGCGGCAGGTACAAATCATAAAGAAAACACCATTGCTCTTTATGACGCTTAGGCACTTCAAAAAGGAGGATTTAAAATAATGACGTTAGATTTTATAGAAATACTGAAAGTAATCTTTCTTGGCATCGTAGAGGGAATTACAGAATGGCTGCCTATCAGCAGCACAGGGCATATGCTTCTTGTGGACGAGTTTATTATGCTTAACATGAGTGGAGCATTTAAAGAAATGTTTTTTATTCTCATTCAGCTTGGGGCTATCCTTGCAGTTGTCGTCATGTTTTGGAATAAAATGTTTCCCTTTCAATTTAAGGATCAATCACAGCCACTTATCAAAAAAGACACTTTTTCGCTGTGGTTTAAGGTTGCGGTAGCGTGTGTACCGTCAGCCATCATGGGAATTTTGTTTGATGATTTTTTAGAAGCACATCTTCAAACTCCAATCGTGATTTCAATAATGTTAATCTTTTATGGGGTATTATTTATTATCATTGAAAACTGGAATAAAAAGCGTGTAGCTACTACAACTGCTCTTGTAGACATCAGCTACAAGACAGCATTGATGATTGGAGCATTTCAAGTATTATCGCTAATTCCCGGCACATCACGTTCGGGGGCAACAATTATAGGTGCTTTATTGATAGGCGTATCACGAGTGGCAGCGGCAGAATTCACATTCTTCCTTGCTGTACCAACCATGCTTGGAGCGAGTGCCTATAAGCTATTGAAATTTGGTTTTGATTTTACAAGTACAGAACTACTCACCCTTGTTATTGGTATGGTAGTGGCATTTATAGTATCTGTCTTTGTAATCAAATTCTTAATGAGTTACATCAAAAAACATGATTTCCAGGTATTTGGTTGGTATCGAATTGCCCTTGGGATTCTTGTTGTACTTATAACGGTAGTTCGATAAACAAACAACTTTATAAAAGATTATCTGCCGCACGCATAACTCTACTGGATTTTTTTATCCATCTGGATATAGCCAGCCTCTTCAAAGACCCGCAGATGTGTTACTCATTGATAAAGATCCAAACTTTTAGTAGCAATAAGATCAGCCCCTGTTTGCAGAATATCCTTCACAATTACCTCTCCTGCTGTCACCGGGGCTTCTACCTCAATCCGGCGTAAGTGCCGGACGCACTCGCCGATTTTATCCTTCGGGATGGGCTTTGACGTCCGTACTGAAAGTAGAGCATACATGGCGTTTTTTATGGAAACAGTCGTTGTGACGGTCCGGGTAGGATTGATGCATTCTGCTTCGGCATATTCCTTCCCTTTTCGGCAAGTATCTCCGGTAACATTAGTCACCTTTCCTGCTTCAACCGTCACGGTCAAAGGACAACCCATCGGACAGCCGATGCAGATTATTTCCTTATTCATTTTCGTCCTCATCCTCCTTCCGCACGCTAATGGTGAGTACAAGGCCAGAAGCGCTCTCTCCCGTACCGATCGCCGCCAAAAGCTCTTCCTTTTTCACCTTAATCTCCTGCATTTCTCCTGGCACCAGGATCCTTCTTTTCCTCACGCGGATTACTTTCGTCTTAGTATCAGTAGCCAAGGAGACTTCCAACCGCTTGTCTTTATACACCTCTTTTACACGAAAGGATAAGGCAATCTCTTCTGCCATCTGTTGGGCATGGATGATCTGCGGTACAACATAGGATACGCCCTGCCCTGCTTTTGTTTTAAGCTTTAGGGTTGCTGCTTTCTTTTGCTCCAGGATATACCGGGCGGCGCTGCGGCCGGCAATTTCACTTTCCCTGGTGACATTATCCACCAAATCATGGACATGCACCACATTTCCGCCGGCAAAGATCCCTTCCACGGAAGTCGCCATGCCCTCGTCGACCACCGGTCCATTGGTGGCCGGATCAAGCGCAAGCCCGACCTGTTTGGAGAGTTCATTCTCGGGAATCAACCCGACAGACAGCAGTAATGTATCGCAGGTTACTTTCCGTTCCGTGCCCGTCTTTGGTTTTTTTGTCTCAATATCCACCTCGGCGATGGTTACTCCTGTGATCCGATCTTGACCGTGAATATCAACAACCGTGTGGTTAAACAGCAACGGAATCTCAAAATCCTGTAAACACTGGACGATATTACGCGTTAACCCACTCGAATAAGGAAGCAGCTCTAAAACCATTTTTACTTTGGCCCCTTCTAACGTAAGCCTTCTGGCCATAATCAGGCCGATATCGCCCGAACCTAGGATGACAACTTCTTTTCCCGGCATGTATCCTTCCATATTAACAAAACGCTGGGCGGTGCCAGCGGTAATAACACCGGCCGGACGGGTCCCCGGGATCAAGATCGCCCCTCGCGTTCGCTCCCGACAGCCCATCGCTAAGACAACGGCTTTCGCTTTGATCATTAGAAGGCCGTCTTCTTTATTGACCGCCACCAGGGTTTTATCTTGAGTAATTTGCAGAACCATCGTATTCAGCTTGAAGGTAATTCCATAGGCTTTCACCTTCTTAATGAACCGGGCGGCATATTCTGGGCCGGTCAAGTCTTCACGAAAGTAAAACATCCCGAATCCAGTGTGAATACACTGCTCAAGAATTCCCCCCATCTCCCGGTCCCGCTCAATAAGGATGATTTTTTTGACACCAGCCTCATAGGCAGCAGCAGCCGCTGCCAGGCCGGCAGGGCCGGCGCCAATCACCGCCAAATCATAGGCTTCCATTTTTGCCGCCTCCTTTTTCTTCCTTTAGTTCAGGCGTCTTGGTGTTAGCGGCCAGCAGATATGAAGTTCCGCCGTGTTTTGTAACTTGGTTCAGCGGAATCTTTAACTCCCTAGCTAAAATCTCCATTACCCTGGGACTACAAAAACCCCTCTGACATCTGCCCATTCCTGCTCTAGTGCGACGCTTAACCCCATCTAAATCTCTGGCGCCTAAAGGCCGGCGAATTGACGCAATAATTTCACCTTCGGTAATCGTCTCACAGCGACAAATAACCCGACCATAGCTTGGATCGCGCTTGACCAATTTATTTTGTTCGTCCGGGGATAGCTCGTTGAACCGGATTAACGGCGGTCGGTAAGGATTAAAATTTGTTTTCTTTTTACACTTTAAACCTTCAACCGCCAAGATCTCTCTAACCATTTTCGCCACGGCCGGCGCGGCGCTAAGTCCCGGCGACTCAATTCCGGCGGCGTGAATCAACCCTTTGACTCTGGTATCCGCATTGATCAAAAAATCCCCCATCGGCGGTACCGCCCTTAATCCGGCAAAAGATGTGATCGTTTTTTGCGGCGCAAAAGAAGGGATCGATTTTTTAGCGCCGGCGATTATTTCCGCCAGACCTTCTGCCGTGATCCTGGTATCTTGCTTATCCTCAATATTGTGGGCATTTGGTCCAATCAACAGATTACCGTCGATCGTAGGCGCAACCAAAATTCCCTTCCCCATTTTGGTCGGCACCTGAAAAATTACGGTGGTGACCAAATTTCGCTGATCTTTATCTAAAATACAATACTCGCCCTTGCGGGGAGTCAGGAAAAAGGAATCTCCACCCGCCATTTGACTAATGGCGTCAGCCTGAACCCCGGCGGCATTCACAATATATTTTGTTTCGAATAAAGCGCGGTTCGTTTTTAGGACGAAGCGAGGTTCGCCCGGCCGCATTGCATAAACGGCTTTAACCTCGGTGTCAAAGAAAAAATCAACCCCGTTCGTACAGGCGTTTTCCGCCAGCGCAATGGTTAATGTAAAGGGACAGATAATTCCGGCCGTCTTGGCGTATAAGGCAGCCACCGCTTGTTGGGCAAGATTTGGTTCCAGCGCCCGCAACTCTTCCCCAGCAATAATGCGCATCCCTGGCGTTTTATTTTTCATCCCTTTTTCGTAAAGAACGTTAAGGTCGGGGACTTCTTTTTCATCAAAAGCCACCACGATTGAACCGACCCGCTGGAACGGGATGGATAATTCTTTACAAACTTTTGTATATAAGGAATTCCCTTCTAGATTTAGTTTCGCTTTTAAACTTCCGGGGGAAGCGTCATAACCGGCATGCACGATCGCGCTGTTTGCCTTCGAAGTCCCGCAACCGACGTCTGATGCTTTCTCCAACACACAGACTTTCAAACGATAGCTGGACAATTCCCGGGCTATACTACAGCCGATGATGCCTCCCCCGATGATCGCCACGTCATACAATAGGTGTCCCCCCTTTTAGTCAGAGTGGTTAAAAAAAGAGAACCATATCAATAGCATAGTAATGCATATTCTTAGACATGGTTCTCTACTACTCCACCCATTTATGAATTTGTTAACCCTTTATTCTTCCCAATCCATGGCTCGGCCAACTGCCTTTTTCCATCCGGCAAAGAGGTGCTCCCTTGTTTCCGCCTCCATCTGCGGCTGGAATTTTCTTTCGATTGCCCAGTTGCCGGCGATCTCTTCCTTATTTGACCAGTACCCCACGGCCAAACCGGCCAAGTACGCCGCGCCCAGCGCCGTAGTCTCACTCACCACTGGCCGTTCGACCGGCACTCCTAAGATATCGCTTTGGAATTGCATCAGGAAGTTATTCCGGACAGCGCCACCGTCCACTTTTAACATGGATAGCTTTATTCCGGAGTCTTTCTCCATCGCTTCCAGCACATCACGGGTTTGATAGGCAATCGCTTCAAGCGCGGCGCGAATGATGTGTTCCCGCTTGGTTCCTCTCGTCAATCCCACGATGGCCCCACGGGCATACATATCCCAGTACGGCGCGCCCAATCCCACAAAGGCCGGAACCAGATAAACCCCGTCGGTATCATCAACCTTGGTGGCATAAACTTCACTCTGAGGTGCATTGTCGATAATCTTTAATTCATCCCGGAGCCACTGCACCACAGCACCGGCAATAAAGATGCTTCCCTCTAGCGCATATTCTACCTTGTTGTCAACGCCCCAGGCGATCGTCGTTAATAAGCCGTTTTTCGAGGGAACAGCTGTTTCTCCGGTGTTCATCAGCATAAAACAGCCGGTGCCGTAGGTGTTCTTCGCCATTCCCTGTTCATAACAGGCCTGGCCGAACAAGGCTGCCTGCTGATCCCCGGCAATTCCGGCAATGGGGATTTCCGACCCAAAGATTAGCGGATCCGCAGATCCGTATATGTGACTGGAGGGTTTAACCGTTGGCAACATTGACCTTGGAATATCCAATTCAGCAAGGATCTCATCATCCCAATCAAGATCATAAATATTGAAAAGCATCGTCCGGGAAGCATTGGAGTAGTCAGTGACATGGACTTTCCCCTTGGTCAGATTCCAAACCAACCACGTATCAACGTTCCCAAAGAGTAAATCACCTTGCTCCGCCCGCGCTCTGGCACCCTCCACATTGTCTAAGATCCATTTAATCTTGGTCCCGGAGAAATAGGCGTCGATCACCAGCCCCGTCTTTTTCTGGATTTTCTCCACCCAACCCCGATCCTTGAGGTCATCGCAGATCGGTGCCGTTCTCCTACACTGCCAAACAATCGCGTTATAAATTGGTTTACCGGTTTTTCTGTCCCAAACCAAGGTGGTTTCCCGTTGGTTAGTGATGCCAATGGCGGCAATTTTGTTGGCACTAACCCCGGTTTTTTTCAAAACTTCCCTGGCCACCTCCACCTGGGTATTCCAGATATCGTCTGGATTATGCTCTACCCATCCGGCCTTTGGATAAATCTGCTCAAACTCTTGATTTTGGGAACCAATCAATTTACCATCATGGTCAAAGACAATTGCGCGAGAACTAGTTGTCCCTTGATCCATTGCTAAAATATATTTATCCATCACTTTCCTCCTTTTCCTCGTTTAATAATTCGACATCCTACTGAAAAAACACTACATTTTTTATTTGTTATCGTTCATTTACCGATCACGCCCAAAACAATACCTCCGAAGATCCCACCTAGAATAACGGCAATCAAGGTTGGCAAGGATTTACCTGCTTTTCCCCCATTATAAAGAGAATTCACATAGACTCCTGTCCCAGCGGCCCAGGCCATATCGACCCATGGGGCATTATTTCCCTGCACGATCAGATTGTTGACCACTGTTTGCGTAGTGGAAATACCCACGCCTGGGAGAGCATGGTTGATCGTCCACATCGTCCCAACGATAAACCCGGCCGCGATCCACCCTCCCATTGGACCATATTTATCGACCAACTTTCCCCAACACATGCAGATCAAAAAGGGAAAAGTAAAAGCGCCAACCAAGCTAGTAAATATTCCAGCACTCGACATTAATACCACCTCCTGTACCTTTTTCTAACTACACGGTCGCTTTTCCCGCCTTTACCAACAATTTTTTTAAGTTTAGTTATTTTTGCTCGCAATGGATTTACTGAGCATCCCCGCTACCAGCCCACCAAGGGCGCCACCGATCATACAAAGGACAATAGTAGGTATGGCCGGCCCTAGAGACAAACCATCTTTCACCATTCCGGATACTGTACCGGACATTCCAATCCCAACCGCCATATCGACTGTGGCTGCCCCTGGTTTGTTATCGATCGCCCCAACATAATGACATAGATACCAGCTGATACTGATGATGATAAAAGCAGAAATCCATCCGCCAAACACCCCGTAGGTTTGCCACATTTCCGGCCAGATCCCGAAAACAAACATCCCGGCGATTGCTCCTCCGATAAAGCTCCCTAGACTTCTCATTATTTCACCTCCCTTCTCCTACAAAAAAAACCATACCACTAACTTCTTTCGTTTTAGGAAAGAAAGTTAGGTGGCATGGTCTCCTCATCTCCGCCATGTTTTATTCAATTTACCAGATGAAAGCTATTCGTTCCACAATTTCAGACAACTAGTTGAGACCCCAACGGCTCCGGAGTTCAAAGAGGCCAGTACATCCTCTTTGGAAACAACCATCCCGCCGGTAAGGATTGGCTTTCTGACACAAGAACCGATCTGCTTTACCGCTCTTGGGATTACTCCAGGCAATATTTCAACAGCATCTGGATTGGTCTGTTCAATTGTTTTAATTCCTGTATGGATGGCCAGGGAATCTACACAAAAATAACGTTGAATAGTATAAATCCCGAGTTCCTTAGCGCTTTTAATGACATTATTTCTTGTCGAAATTAATCCATCGGGTTTAACCCTCTCCGCGATATACTTGATTCCGCCAAAGTCATTTCCCAAACCCTCGATCAAGTCAGTATGGATAAAAATAAACTTTTGCCTTTCTCTACAAAGGGTTACGGTTTTATCCACATCCAAGAGACTTCCTGTTAGTAGAAATATTGAAGTTACGTCGCTGTCGATTGCCTGTTGCAAAAATTCTCCGTCCCTGACAGCAGCGATGATTGGATTCCAAAAATAAATCTCGGTCTGATCATTGTAATACATTTCTTTACACACCAGACATTCTGATATTTTTCTCATCCATAAAGCTTCAATAGTCGATGTACCACTTCTCTCATTTGTTATTAGTATATGTTACTGCTAAACTAAAATACCACAATTATTATCAAAACTAAAATAAAATATTAAAAAAGAGGCCCAGGCGTGAGCGACTACTACTTTACAGAGATCAGACGATTAAGTCTTTCTGTCATCACGACCATCAAAACCAGCAACAGACTCAGATAGAACGGAAACAAGGCAATGGTGAGCAGGTTAGCCAACCAACCGAATAATGGTGGCATCAGGGTGGAACCGGTGTAAGCGCTGGCCATCTGAATGCCAATAATGGCTTGGGAATTCTCCGCTCCAAAGTTCCTTGGGGTCTCATGGATGATGCAGGGGTAGATTGGTGCACAGCCCAAACCGATCATAACCAAGCCTCCCAAAGTAACAAGACCAATTCGGATCGGTAAAATCACTGCCACTAACCCCACGGTAATGATAGCAAGTCCAATCCGGATCATATTGCGGTTACCCAATCTGTCAGCGACAAAGCCGTTCAAAAAGCGGCCAACAGTGATGCCTAAATAAAACAAGGAAGCCCATCTTGCTGCGGCTTCAGCCTCTAGCCCCCGGTGCAAAACCAAATAGCTGCTGGTCCATAAACCGGTTGTCCCTTCAAGGGCACAATAACCGAAAAAGGCGAGAAGCACCTGCTTAACTCCTTTAATCCGCAAGGCTTCAATGATGCTTAAATTTTTGGGGGTGACTGTTTGGCTTTCCCACTGCGACTGTTCTTTTTTTCGCCAAACCGGTAGACTGAAAATCAGAATCACAGCTAAGATCAGTTGAAAAAGGCCGACTGACGCATAACCCCTTTCCCAACTGTTTTTTACCGTTAGGCTATAACCCATGATATATGGTCCGATGGAAGCGCCGACACCCCAAAAACAGTGCAACCAGCTCATATGTTTAGAAGCATAATGGAGCGCCACAAAATTATTTAACGCCGCATCCACAGCGCCGGCGCCAAGACCATAGGGAACAGCCCACAGACAAAGCATCCAAAAAGCGCTTGACAGCGAAAACCCAAAAAGCGCCACCGCTGTCATCAAGACACTAACCGCCGTCACCAGACCGGTCCCGAACCTGCTAATCACCCGATTCGCATTGAGGCTTGAAATGATGGTACCCCCGGCAATAATCATCGCTACGATTCCAGCATAAGCAACAGGCACCTTAAGTAGTGGATACATTACGGGCCAAGCCGAGCCCAGCAGGGCGTCGGGTAAGCCCAGACTGATAAAAGCCAAATAAATCAAAGCTAACAACAAAGAATACATCAGATGCACCCCTTCTTTCGTTCTGTCAATATCAGTTAAAGTCAAATATTTTTTCAATCGGTGTATTTACCGCCCTTGAAATATCCATCGCCAGCTTTAGCGAAGGGTTGTATTTCCCCGCTTCCAAGCGAATAATCGTTTCGCGTCGCACATTTGCTTTATTTGCCAATTCTTCCTGCGTCAACTCGGCAAGCTGGCGGTATTTTTTTAAGTAGCACTTGAATTCAGCCATATAAAGACCTACCTCTTCTCAAATAAATAAAAGGCGATGGCATAGGAGATCAACAATGAGGCAAAGCATAAAGCAGTCACTACCGTTAATAATCCTTTGCTGACCATAGATAAGGGGGTGATTAGGTATAAAACAGCAGATTCTATAACGGCAATGTTAAAGGTAAAGGCCTTTGCCTTTCTTGAATTTTCAAGATAGCGTTCATCGATCATTTCAGCGGCAATTTTACTGATCCAGAAGTAACCGAAAAAGGCGAAGAAGGCAAAATAACTCAATGAAGCAATATTATTGTCTTCGAAATACTGAAACCCCATAAAACCTAAAAAACCGAGGAACCCCAAAGATCTAAGATTTTTCTTTCTTTTCATATAACTATCCCCCATAGTGATATATTTATAACTTTATGTTATAAATATATCACATCAGATGGCCTAAGTCAAAAAATAAT
>ENA-UOOK01007224-UOOK01007224.1-fermentation-metagenome-genome-assembly--contig:-NODE-7224-length-10218-cov-7.768474_pt1 | contig 10218 bp, 9 predicted proteins | sample MGYA00245777_ERZ724023 | MGnify/ENA primary metagenome ERZ724023 (study PRJEB28704, sample SAMN03018312) | fermentation metagenome | biome: anthropogenic terrestrial biome; feature: soil; material...
GCCAGGGCTTGGTAGACACGGTAAAATGGTATCTGGACAACCCTGAATGGGTTGAGGCTATCACGAAACAATCCGATTACGACAATTGGCTCCAGAAAAACTATTCGGGCAGAAAGGCATAGACATGAAAGGGATCATCCTCGCAGGCGGAAAAGGCACCAGGCTCTACCCGTTAACTATGGCGATCAGCAAGCAGTTGCTTCCGGTTTATGACAAACCCATGATTTATTATCCGCTCTCCATGCTAATGCTTGCTGGCGTTCGGGAAATTTTGGTCATCACGACCCCTGAAGACAGCGATCAATACAAGCGACTTCTGGGTGATGGCAGCAAGTTGGGTATGACCTTCCAGTACGCCACCCAGGCTGTTCCACGTGGGTTGGCTGATGCCTTTTTGGTTGGGAAAGAATTCATCGGTGACGATAAAGTCTGCCTGATTTTGGGTGACAATATTTTCTTTGGGCACGGGTTGCCGGAGATCTTACGAAGTGCTGCCGCACAAGAAAGTGGCGCGGTGGTGTTTGCGTACCCGGTCAAGGATCCCGAACGTTACGGTGTGGTGGAATTTGATGATAACGGCAAAGCCATCAGCCTGGAAGAAAAACCCCTGCGACCTCGTTCCAATTATGCAGTACCCGGAATTTACTTTTACGATAACCGCGTTGTTCGCTATGCTGAAGAACTGGAACCTTCGCCGAGAGGTGAAATTGAGATTACTGATATTAATCGGCGTTTCCTCAATGATGGAGAATTATCAGTAAAGGTGCTGGGGCGGGGCATAGCCTGGCTGGATGCTGGAACCCATGAAAGTTTGCTGCAGGCATCGATGTTTGTACAGGCGGTGGAAGACAGGCAAGGTATGATGATTTCCTGCATTGAAGAAATCGCATACCGCATGGGCTATATCGATGAAGAATGCCTGCGTAACTGTGCTGAACCGTTGACAAGCAATGAATACGGTCAATACTTGTTGCGATTTTTGGACGGATTACGACGATGAAAAAAATCTTGCAGATTGGGACAATAGGCCAATTAGGGTGGGAGTTGCTGCGTACCTGCGCGCCGCTTGGCGAGGTGATTGCTTTGGACTACCCTGAGGTAGATCTTACTGACAACAAGGGTCTACGTGAACTTGTGAGAACTGTTAAGCCCGATATTATCATTAATGCAGCAGCCTACACCAATGTGGACAAAGCTGAAAGCGAACCTGAAAAAGCCAGGGCAATCAACGCCACTGGTCCGGGTGTATTGGCGGAAGAAGCTAAAAATATTAACGCGCTGCTTGTGCATTACTCCACTGATTACGTCTTCGATGGCACGAAGGGCAGTCCGTATGTGGAGACTGATACGCCAAACCCATTAAGCGTCTACGGACAAACAAAGCTGGAGGGCGAGCAGGTCATCGCTGCTTCTGGCTGCGTGAACCTGGTGCTGCGAACCAGTTGGGTATACTCCATGCGCCAGGGTGGCTTTGTGACAAAGGTGCTGCAGTGGGCACGTACCCAGGAAGTCATGCGCGTGGTGGATGACCAGATAAGCGGACCGACCTCAGCCCGTTTACTTGCGGAAGTGAGTGCATTGCTCTTGGCTAAGGTTGATAACAGCTCTTCTGACTGGTTAACAGAACATAAAGGTATTTATCATGTTGCTGGTGACGGTTCTTGCAGTCGTTTTGAATGGGCCGAAAAGATTCTTGAACTTGATCCACGAAAAGAGGAACAGATAGTCAAGAAGCTTGAGCGTGCCAAGAGCGGCGACTTTGCTGTGCCAGCTGACCGACCGATGATTTCAGTGCTGAACAACAATAAAATGGAAAAAACCTTCGGCTTACGCCTTCCACGTTGGGACAATGGTTTGCACATGGTAATGGAAGGCTAAGATGCCAGATAAAGACAACAACTCCATTTTTGATGCTTATTACTATGCCCATGATTGTGGAATTCCGTACGAACGCAATGAACACTGGTTGGATTTCTTTGGAGCGATCGCTAAAAGACTCGTTCAAGACTTCTCTCCAAAGACCATGCTGGATGCTGGCTGCGCTAAAGGTTTCCTTGTAGAATGTTTGCGTAATGAAGGAGTGAGCGCGTTTGGTGTAGACATATCTGAATATGCGATAAGCAATGCCCATGAATCAATCAAGGATTATTGTAGAGTTGCATCTATCTCTGATACGTTGGATAGTATGTATGATGTAATAATCAGCATCGAAGTACTTGAGCACATGGAGAAGTCAGAATCAGAGGTGGCTATCGCCAATTTATGTAATCACACGGATAAAATCCTCTTCTCTTCCTCCCCTCATGATTATGGCGAAGTTACCCATGTAAATGTTCAGCAACCCGAGGTTTGGGCACGGATTTTTGCCCGGTACGGTTTTTTCAGAGATCTCGATTATGACGCAAGTTATATTACTCCCTGGGCAGTGTTATTTTGTAGGAATTCACAACGATCGGATAAGCTTGTTTTTGAATATGAAAGAAAACTCTGGCAGGTTTATGAAGAAAACCTTGATGTTCGCAGGAAAAACCTTGAATTGGTCGACCAGTTAAAGCAACTCGATCTCACAAATTCCCAACTTAAGGAGATTGAATCTATTAAGAGCGAATTGTCCAAAACAGGAGGGTTACTAGAAGAAGCCAACAAACGTATTTCTGAGTTAGAAACCGCGCTCAATGAGATTGCTGATTCAGAAGATTGGCGTTTGATGCAAGAGGTTAAGCGCATAAGAAATGTTGCAGATTGACCTCTCAGATGTTGAAGGGATAATATGCCAGTAAAGAAAGTGATTTTTCTCTCTTACAGTCCAGTAAAAACTGCGCTTGAACACCTTCGGGTGTTGGGTCCATTGGCACATACAGAAATTCAAGTGATCAATGGGATTGAGGGGGATAAGCTAAATCTTGATCTGGTGCGAAGTGGCGATCTGGTTGTCTTTCAGCGTAATTTTTCGAGCAGATACTCAGCTTATCGATCGGTAATGAATGAAACTCATAAACATCAAATACCGGTAATAATGGATTTGGATGATAATCTGATTGGTCTTCCAGTTGACCACCCTGACCGCAAATGGTCACCTTTTGCCTTTGAACTCCCAGCCTTACTGCATGCTATGATGAACGTGGACGCGATCACCGTGACAACCCCCACGTTACAGAGTGTTATTGGTCAGTACAACAAAAATGTGTTTGTCTTACCAAATTATCTGGATGATTCCATCTGGAATTTTGTTGCGAAGGCACCGCAAGACCGACAATCTCCAGTGACAGTTGCATTTGTTGGCACATTAACCCACCAACCGGATTTGAATAGTATTGCGGAGCCATTGTATGAATTGGCTGAAAAATATAAAGAGAAGATATCTTTCCTCTTTTATGGTCCGGAAATCCCCGATCTATTACAGGGGTTTGGCAATATTCAGCATCAACCTCCTGTAACCTATGATTATATAGAATTTGCCAGAACGATAAGAACAATTTCAGCAGATATTGCTATTGCACCATTGAATGACAATTTATTTAATCGCTGTAAAAGTCCGATTAAATATATGGAATATACAGCGATGGGTTTGCCATGTGTGTACTCGAATATCACACCTTATTCCGATGTAATAAGAAATGGCTTTAATGGGTATTTGGCTGACACAGCTAACGATTGGATTGAGAAACTGAGCGAATTAATTGATGACCAAGCTCTTCGCAATCAGATGCTTTCCAATGCACAAACAGATGTTCAGTCAAATTGGATGCTTCATGACCATGCATTTTTGTGGCAGAACTGTTTTGATCAAGTTTTACAAAATGGGGTGCAAGAGGAACACGAAAATCAAAGTCAGATATCAGCCTTGGATCAAATTGCGGAGCAAATTGAGGAGCAAGTTCAAAGACAGGCTGAAAAAACTGCAATATTAAATCAAACTATTCAAGAGACCCAAGCTCAAATCAGGCTTGTAAAAGAAGAGGCATTGCGAGAAGAAATACGCGCTGCTGAGATATTGCAAGCAGAAAAGAGAATCTCGCAGAATCAGATTGCAGAATTGAATCAGACTGTTCAAGAGACCCAAGCTCAAATTAGGCTTGTAAAAGAAGAGGCATTGCGAGAAGAAATACGAGCTGCCGAGATATTGCAAGAAGAAAAGAGGTTCTCGCAGAGTCAGATTGCAGTATTGATTGAACAAAATAAAGTTGTGTCGTTACACCTTGAAAATACAAAACGTGAATTTGCAGAATTTTTACTGAGCGATAGTTGGCGAATTACCAGACCCCTTCGAAAGCTCTCCAGAATTATTAAGAGGGGGAAATGAGTTTATCAATAAGCGATCATCAGTTGATAAAAAAAAGCGGATTATTTGACCCGGTGTATTACCTGATGAATAATCCGGATGTGCGTGCAGCAGACATAGATCCACTGCGACATTTTATGAATTTTGGGTGGAAGGAAGGCCGAAACCCATCTGATAAATTCGATACGAGTTTCTATCTGGACTCGAATCCAGATGTGAGGCAGACTGGCGAAAATCCCTTAATTCACTACATTAAGTACGGAGCCAAAGAAGGTCGCCGGGCATTACCGTCTGAGCGCTTTGTACCTCCTATGACTCAAAATTCTCAGCCACTAAGTGTTAACGAAAAAAGACTAGTGTCTACAGAAAATATCCGCCGATCGGTGAGTTACGTCAAAATTTATGGCCTCGTGAATTTTTTTAAAAAAGTCAGAGCCAAGTTGTTTCCAAGAACCATTCTCCAACACCTGGATCAAACGCAGAGCATTAGTGTTCTTGGCGAACAGAAACCTACATCTCCTGCCGCCTTGCCCAGCGTCATAGAAATTATTGACAAAAAAATTTCAATTATCATACCAACCAAAAACGCCGGGTCAGATTTTCCTTTTCTTATGAAGGTTCTCCGCTTACAGGAAGGATTTAAAGAGATAGAGATCATCATTGTCGATTCAGGCAGTACTGATGATACGGTTCAAATTGCTGAGAGCTATGGTGCCATTGTCATTAAGATTGACCCTTCCGAATTCTCCCATTCTTTTTCGCGCAATTTAGGGGCTGAGCACGCAAACGGAGATTATTTGCTTTTCACTGTTCAAGACGCTCTGCCACCAAACTCAACCTGGCTTTATGAATTGTTCCAGGTTCTCAAGAATCAAGAAGTGGTTGCTGTTTCGTGTGCTGAGACTCCACGAGAGGATGCCGACTTGTTTTACCGACAAATTTGTTGGAATCACTACAATTTTCTAGGAATTAATGACGGAGACCGGATTTTTTCATTGCCGGAAAAGCTTGACAATATCTCATTGAGACAAAACGCCCAATTATCCGATTTAGCAAATTTAATCTCACGTGAGGTCTTCAATAAGTATCGTTATCGGTTAGGCTATGCTGAAGATTTGGATTTGGGTATCCGGTTGATTAAAGACGGATATAAAATTGCATTTTTAGGGTCGGTAAGGATTATTCACTCACACAATCGTTTGCCATACTATTTTTTGAAGCGTGGATATGTAGACAACCAATTCTTGTCAGATGTATTTGATGATTTTGTTATCCCAAAAATCAGCATGCCCGACTTTGTGCCTGATATTGCGTTTACCTATGTTTTCTTGAACCGCATAATCGAAAAAATCAACAACTTACCCAAGCCTCTTACCCCAGAGATGTTTGAAAAAAAGATGAGTGAGTTTTTTGCCCATAGACACGAATACGAGTATCCTGGTGAACTACCAACTATTATTGAACAATATCTGGACGATAAAGCTAAAGGATTCCTTGAAGACCTTATCATTACAAGCGGTTTTCAATATGCAGGTCGGAAGTATGATGGATTTCTCACAATGGCTTTTCTGGGCTACGCAAGCATAACTTTTAATTACCTTAAAAACACCTATGAGAGTATTGACGATTTGTTGTTGGCTGAAATTAAAGAGTGCTTTTATAAAGCCTTTTCAATTTTGGTTGGGGCACATTTGGCATATTGTAACAAAAACCGCACAGGAAATGAGCTTCAGGACATGGACAAGATGCATGAAATGTTGATGGAGGGTGTCTGATGAAGATCGTCTATCTTGTGCATCAGTTTTATCCTGAGTTTCAGGCGGGCACAGAGAAGTTTGTTTTTAACACGGCGTACATGTCCCAGAAAAATGGGAATAAAGTCAAAGTTATCACATATAGTCTTGGTGACGTTAGTTTGTTTCCGTATCGTTCCGGTGGAATTTTATACAAGGAATTCCATTATCAGGGTGTCCCGGTTCTGGCTTGGCGTTACGAAAAAGAACCGGGTGATCTACATTACGTGATCGATCCAAATGTTGATCTCAATTTTGCGAATGAAATATTACAACAGGAAAAACCGGACTTGATTCATGCCGGACACCTTATGCGAGTGTATCCTTTTATTTTGGCTGCCAGGCAGTTGAAAATTCCTTATATGCTGACATTGACGGATTTTCATTTGATTTGTCCAAAAATCATTCTGGCACCGACCCCTGATTCTCTCTGCCCGGGTCCTGACCATGGTCGCAACTGTTACTCATTTTGCAGTGATTTACCAAAGAATTTTGTAGATCAGCGTCTTTCATTTTCAACAGGAATAATTCAAAATGCTGCTGCTGTCGTCTCGCCTTCGCGATTCTTGGCGAGAATCTTCGAACACGAAATAAATAATCTTAACGTGATTATTAACCCTCATGGCATACGTCAGAGTAATATTAAATTCCACTCTCAATTGTACAACAAGGGCGATCACATTCGCTTTGGATTCATTGGTAATCTGACCATGCACAAGGGCGTCCACGTCCTAGTGAATGCTTTTGTAGGCTTGAATTACACAAATGCTAGTCTTTTAATCTTTGGATCAGGCGATGAACAATATAAAAAAGAATTGGTGGAGATGTCAGGAGATGCGAATGTCAAGTTTATGGGCACATTCAAGGCGGCAGAATTAAGCAAAGTATTTGAACAAATTGATGTTCTAATAACTCCTTCGATATGTTACGAAAACTATCCCTTCGTGATTTCAGAAGCTTTTGCCAGCTTAGTACCGGTAATTGCCTCAAACCTGGGAGGAATGGCGGAGCGAATAGAAGAAGGTAATAGCGGATATCTTTTTAAAGCTGGCGACCGACATGAACTTCAAGCCCTAGTGCAAAAAATTGTTGATGATCCAACTGTTCTGAACAAAATGAAAACACACATACGCATGGAAACCTTTGTACCAAATATCGAGCAAGAAGCTTATAGATATCGAAAACTTTATCAAGTTTTAACAAGAGGGTTGAGTAAGCGAATTTGATGTATGGCAAAATAGTAAGAGTCGATTAAGAAAATATGGTACTTAAAAAGTTGGTGTTATAACTTCCTTAACAATTTGAACGTAGAAAAGGATAACAATTACATTATATGTTGTATTAATTAGACAATTTAGATTTGGACTATAGATTTAATCTTTTTGATTATGACAAGACAGTTTCTTTAATTCTGATATGAACTTGGTTGGGATTATTGTGCTTGTATTAGGTTTGAATAAAGCTCTAAAAGTAAAAAATGTAGAGAAGGATTATCAGAAGAAATTTTCACGATGAATAATACTAATAAACAAGAAACAATGAAAAAAAAAGAGTTGAAATTTATTTTGTTTTTGCCATTATTATTTACAATTATTTTTTTCTTTTTAGCTCCCGTTGTTCAGCGACAAATTGCTGAACACAGCTCATCCTTAAGTATTTATACCAATCCTTTGCCGACATTAACGATTGATGCAAAGATGTACATAGACCAATTGCGAATCTCTGATTTTGAGAGAAATGAATTTAGTTTGCATGGATGGGGCTTTATTACAGGTTCTGAAGAATTGATATTAACTAAATATGAGAGAACGATACTTCTTATTTCTGATGCAAAAATTTTTTCCCTACCCACTTCAGAGGTAATTAGGACTGATGTGCAAAAAGCTTTCCAAGATTTGAACCTTGACCTAACGTTCTCTGGATTTGTAACTTCGTTTTCACTTTTTGCGTTACCTCCAGGTGAATATGTAATATCAATGGTTTTTTCTCTGCCAGATGGAACAGAATTCCTATTTCATTCAGATTTTATTCTAAAACGTACAGTCAATTCTCTGAAACTTAGTCAGGCATATTAATTAAAATGAAAATTTATATGGAACAGACAAAATTCTGGAAACTCTTGATAGCAGCAATGTTACCCTTGCTTACTTCAACATTTCCGGTTATTTTTTCTTATGCTACAAACGTTTCAATATTGCAGCTCAAAAGCCTTTGGGGTATCTTGTTGCTGCTTCTTGCTATTGCACTATTTTGTTATCTATTCTTTTTAATACTTATTAAGCACAAGCCTTTCACTTCTGCCTTGGCAACGTTTGTATTTCTACTCTTTTTTCTGTCTTATGGCAGTATATACGGTAGATTGATCGCTTTAGACTTCATTGTTATTCAACATTTAAACTTCTTACCTTTAATGATTGTTTTAGGATTTTACGCGAGCTTTTTTACATCAAAATTACTAGATGAACTAGCCAAGAAAATCTGGATTATTCTCGTGAGTATTTTGGGAATTCTTTTCGTTATGAATTTAATAAAGGTTGTTCCAACAGAATTTCAGAAGATTAACCAAAGAGCAAAAAGCGACATCAATGAACAAGTTACAGCCGGACAGAGCGATAGTAAACATTACCCTGATATATATTGGTTAGTATTTGACGAATTTTCCGGTTTTGATGCAATGAGGGACTATTTTAATTACCCGGATATTGATAAGTTTAAGTTGAAGTTGGAAGAATTAGGATTTCAAGTTGTTGAGGATTCTCATAGCGATAGTATTCAGACTTTGCATCAAATAGCAACAAGACTTAATTATAAGAAATTCTCTGCAGAATTGAGGGAAGTTGAGTACTATGAATTAATTTCTGAAAATAAGGTGATGAGTGAACTTAAATCTAGAGGGTACACAACTGTTGTTTTAGATGAGGTAGCTTCAGGCACTTTTGCATATGGAGGAAAAACGCCTATACAAGCTGATTATTTATTGCATGAAGAATTACAAGGTAACAAAACTACTCCTGCTGTTATCTTTAATTCCTTTGGAATAATGGTTGCAGAAAAAACGATGCTTACCCCAATCGTCAAATATTTCAAATTGGATGGTGAGGCAATTGAGAACCATCGTGATACAGTCTATTTTGTGGCAGATGAATTAGGAAGGTTGGATTTTCCTAAGCCTACTTTTATTTATTCCCATCTTCTATTGCCACACGTACCATTCTTGTTTAATGAAAATGGAGGGTATATAGAATATTATCATCAACATGATTGGAACTATTATTTGGGTCAATACAAATTCACGATTAAGATTATCCTTAGGACAATAGAAACTATCTTAAAAGAGTTTGACCTCACTAATCCACCAATTATTATTCTTCAATCTGATCATGGAGCCAGGAATTTGGCTAATAATGAATCAGGAGAGGGTATCTTGTTAAACTTCCCGGGAAAATACCGTACATCTATTCTATTCGCAGTCTATGCGCCTGCCTGCCCGGATATGCCACTTAAGGACGGGATTGACCCGGTAAATACGTTCCCATTAGTATTTAATTGTTTATTTGATATGGATATTCCGCTCCAATAAGGAGCATTATTCATATATAATGCCTGAAAAGGTCTTAAAAAACTACGAGGTGTATTAATGAAAATTTTATTCGATTTGGTTGTAAAACCAGTGGCATATCTCGACCCTGGGTCTGGGAGTATGCTGATTCAAATCATTATTGCTGCGGTTCTTGGAGCAGGAGTTGCAATCCGAGTTTTTTGGAAAAACATTCAAGCATTCTTTACTGGTAAAAAAGGCAGTGATGTCTCGGATGAAGATCCAACAGAGATTTTCGATGACGATCCAACTGGGATTTTCGACAATGATCCAACGGAGATCCTTGAAGAGGATCCTACCATTTTGCCGTTGGAATCAACTGCTACCAAAGAATAACCTTAACGGTACCAATAGTTGATCTTCAAGATTACCCATACAGGAAGGATAAGGTATGCCTGAAAAAATAAGCGGATCTTTTCGAGATCCGAGCGGTTTCATGTTTAAGCACGAAGGTAAGTTGTATCGCCAGGTAAACCAAAAATATAGCAAGGAATATGACCTGTTGATGAATTCGGGTCTTTACGAGCAACTGACACGTTCAGGCA
>ENA-UOOK01007226-UOOK01007226.1-fermentation-metagenome-genome-assembly--contig:-NODE-7226-length-10217-cov-6.462114_pt1 | contig 10217 bp, 8 predicted proteins | sample MGYA00245777_ERZ724023 | MGnify/ENA primary metagenome ERZ724023 (study PRJEB28704, sample SAMN03018312) | fermentation metagenome | biome: anthropogenic terrestrial biome; feature: soil; material...
TTTTAGCGGCTTGAGCGGCATTTTGCTCGGCGAGTTCCTGATTTTGTTTTTCCAAGGTTTTGTACCTATGCATAAGTAAATCGTAGTGATAATTCAACGAACGGATTTCTGCCGCAAGCTTTTCGTTTTTTTGGTACATCATTTCGTAATCCTTGTATAGGTGTTTTCCGTAATCTGTACTCATATCTGCCTCCTCTACTGTTCCAAAAGTTTCGACCGGTAATCAGCATCCAGCGGATAAAGGTAAATATCTTTTATCGGCAAGATTGCATTATGGTGACCTCCGTCACGACCACGCCCTGTTGTGCTGCCCACACATATCCAATTGGCAGCACGATAGCAGGTGCCTCGAAAACGGGATTTTTCAACAAATGTTTCTAAACAAAAGACCGGATGTCCATATTTCTGTTGCCAATCCTCTGAAATCCTATGTGAAATCAGTGACAAAATGTGACTCGCCAAATGTTTTACAGTCACCCATTCAAATATCAGAAAACGTTGATTGTTCGTCATCCTACTCAGACCCTGTTTTCTTTGGTTTTTATCCCATGCGATGAATTGATCCCGTTCCCGGCACGCCCAAGCCGCAGAGCCGAACATCAGGCAAGATAACGGCTTCCCATCCCGACTGTATACTATGTACTTCATGTTCTCTCCGATTGTGCGGTCATAACCGAGATAGTGGTACTGGTCTATGTAGGATTTGAACAAGGCAAGTTCTTTGCCCGAATTCACTATGCGTACCTGTAAAGGACGAAGTTGTGCAAGGTTTGTATTGATTGGTGTTTTATCATGTTCAAAATGTGTTATTCTATCGGCTCTGCGAGATCCCGAAGGAATTTGGGAAGCCGGGAGCTTAATCTTGCCTTCTTTGTCGAGTTTTCGCAACAAATCCCTACAGGAAATGTCTTTCAAACTTCCGTCCGGGCTCTGCCAACCCCATAAGCGACATATGTGTTTCGATATCTTTGTCCGGTTCCATTCGGCATTTTCAGTAATGATACTCCTGATTTGTTCAATCCTTTCTTCCGTTATCTCGGGTCTGGTCATATATTTCATACATGAGTTTTCCTTTCACTGATCTCATAATGCTATATTCGACGTCTAAAAAAAGAGTCCTGCATCCCGAAAAAATATTTTTTTTATTTTCTTTAAAAAGAAAAAAGAGTGACAAACTTTGAGCTTTGTTTTGTCACTCTTCTTCATCCAATCTATTCAGTTATGTTCTTCAAAAATCGCCATTAGGTGTTACTGGAATTTTAAGAGGCTGTGAATAGTAACATTTATCTATAAAAAATAATGATTTTTTGTTGACAAGCATTGACTTTACCGGTACAATGAAGAAAACACAGGGAGAAGGTGAATCTATTGATACAGAAAAAAGACTTTTCGCAAATAAAGAGAGATATTGAGACCTGTGTAGGAGAACGCATCAAGTTAAAAGCAAACAAAGGTAGAAGCAAAACATTTGAAAGTGAAGGAATTATCGAAAAATCATATCCTTCTGTATTTGTCATACGACTAGATTACGATTGCCGATCCGCCCGAAGAATTTCATACAGCTATACTGATGTCCTGACAAAAACGGTGGAAATTGTTTTATTAAAGGATAATAAGGCCATTGATGTTTGCTAAATCTTAAAAACAGATATACAAACGCAATGGTTTTTTAATTTGTATATCCGATAGCCAAATAATTCTCTTACAATAAGCGGTTTGGGGACACAATTATTTTGTTAGAAGTAATAGAAACTATTTTATACGAAAGTATAAAATAGTTTTTTTTGATTTATTCCCGGTAGTGTGAATATTCTTAGTCTCGGACAAATATATATGAATAAAAAGTATACTGCTAAGGAGGTTATGTATGGAGATTAACTATCTGTCTGAAAATATAAAGTTGTACGATTTGTCCAAGGGCTTAAAAAAGACTGTATTCATGGAAAGCGAGCATGTGGTTTCAGATTCGAGAGCTGATGTTGCTGCCGTACTAAAAGCAAATGCACATGTCACCGAGGATGAAGTGATATTAGACAATGGTTTGTTAAAACTCAAGGGCAAAATGAACATTATCGTCTGCTTGAAAAGTGTCAATGGAAATCTGTTCAATGTGCAACAAATAATGGACATCAATGAAAAGTTGGACACCTATGAAAATGGCCGGGATGTCCTTCCGTTATCCAGATGTGTTATAGAAAAAGTTGATTGCCGTATCATCAACGAAAGAAAAATCGGTGTTCGTGTTCAGTATGATGTGTATGTGGATTGCAATGTGGAAAAAAGCTTGGATATGGTGTCCGGATTGGAAAGCAATGAAAACGCTGAAGTTAAAGTCAAGGATATGGCGGTAAAAAAATTCGCCGGTAATGTTCAAAAGAACATAGAAGTGTCGGATACATATTTAATCCCCAACGACTACCCTGAAGTGTTTGAATTGCTGTATTACGAAGCTGTGCTCCGTAACGTCGACAATTCCATGAATGATAACGGAAGTATGGTTTTCAAAGGGGATGTATGCTTCAGATTGTACTATTCATGCGGTGAACGCGGTGAAAATGTCAACTATATTGAAAACAATGTTTCTTTCAGCGAAGCACAAGATATACACGATATGAAAATTGATAAGATGTTCTGCAATGTTAAAGTTGCAAACTTCACAATGGATGCATCGCAAGACAGTGACGGAGAGTATCGGTTGGTTAACAGTAACGCTATGGTCCATGTTACGGCCTTTTGTTTTGAAGATGCAACCGTCCAAACAGTGGAGGACCTGTATGGAATCAATAAAAGACTTAGACCGGTATCCGGTCGGGAAGCATTTACTTATCCGGTGAATGTAAGCAAAAGCACTTGCCAGGTCAGTGATACCATGAATGTGGGGGTTGATCAGCAAATTGCCGAAGTTATCGGTATGGATGTATTTGCATATGTAACAGAGCAAGTTTATAACAATAACGGTGTGTTAGGGGTTAAAGGTATTATTCCGGTGAGCATGCTCTATAAAGATGCAAACGGTGAAGTCAATGCATTTCACCATCAAATCCCCTTCCAATATGACGAAAAGATCAATATTAATCCGGATCAGACGGCGAAGGTATGGGTGGATCAGACAACTGCAGGATATAACTTATTATCAGGTAACGAGCCGGATGTACGGGTTAATGTAAATTTGAGCTTTCGTGTGTATGGAACAGATACACTCACCTATATCGAAGATATACAAGAGAGTGAATACGGCAGTGATACTACTCGCGCAAGCCTTGTTTTACATTATTGCTCGGCTAATGACACGATTTGGAACCTCTCGAAAAAATATCGTATCCGCCAAGCTGTGCTCAGGGAAATAAATGATCTTGACGAGGCGGATCTACTACAAGACGGTCAACAAGTGATCATCCCTATGTAGCAGCTTTATACCTTCCCCAAAATGCATTATGGATGTCTATGAATGAAAAAGCTTTTCGAATGTCGGAGAGCTTTTTTACTTTTGTTTTTGTAATACTGTATACAAAAACTCTTGAAACACTTTGATCCTTCCTATATAATGACAAGAGTTGGAATCATAGAGGTAATATATGCAAGAAAAAGCTTATGCAAAGATCAATCTGTGCTTGGATGTGGTTGGTAAAAGGGCAGACGGATATCATGATTTGAATACGGTTATGCAAACGGTGGATCTATATGACACCCTCTCTTTTCAAATACGAGAATCCAATGAAAAGAGGATTCATATTACATCTGACCAAATCGACTTACCGGCAGATGAAAGTAATCTTGTGTATAAAGCGGCCGACTTATTTATGCAATGGACAGGCCTTTGTTTGGATATATCGATCCATATTGATAAGAACATCCCCATAGCGGCAGGGCTAGGCGGTGGCAGTTCCGATGCGGGGTGTACACTTCGTGTTTTGAATGAATTTGCCGGTGAACCGATGGATTTACCATCCTTGAGTGCACGGTCTAAAGTCATTGGAGCGGATGTCCCTTTTGCTGTATACGGAGGAACGGCTTTGGTTTCAGGAATCGGTGAGTTTGTGACGCCAATTTACATGAAAGAAGATATGTGGTTGGTTTTGGTTACTCCGAACATTTCCGTATCCACAAAAGGTGTTTTCAAAAGGTTTGTACCGGATCATAATCCCTCCCAAATGAAGATTGACTACGTGGTGAAAGCGCTCGAACTCGGAGATGCGAGTCTTTTGGGACAAAATTTGTTTAACAAGCTTGAAACGGTAACTGTAAAGGATTATCCTTTAATAGGAGCAATAAAAGAATTATTGGTGCATAACGGAGCTTTAGGATCTGTCATGAGTGGAAGTGGCCCGTCGGTTTTCGGGCTGTTTAAAAGTTCTGAAGAAGCGCAAACCGTACATAAAGGTGTGATGGAGCGCTTAGGGCATACTTGTCGGACATTTTGTATTAAGACCGTTAAAAGGAGCAGTGTATGAGTAGTAAAATATCTAAAATAGACATTAATGACTATCAACCTTTGAGAGAAGTCATTTTCAATAGTATAAGAGAAGCCATCATTTTAGGGGAATTGAAGCCCGGGGAGCGGTTGATGGAAGTCCAATTGGCTGAAAAGATGGGTGTAAGCAGAACCCCCATCCGTGAAGCCATCCGTAAGTTGGAACTGGAAGGCCTTGTGGTGATGGTTCCGAGAAAAGGTGCATATGTAGCGGATTTGACAAAAAAGGATATTATCGATGTTCTGGAGGTACGTGCAGTAATGGATGGTTTGGCAACTCAGTTGGCTGCAGAACGAATTACAGAATCGGAAATTAAAGAATTAAATAAAATTACCGAGCAATTTTCCTTGTGTGTTGAAAAAAATAATTTACAAGGGATTATCAAAAAGGATATTGAGTTTCATGATTTGATCTATAAAGCATCACGGAATGAAAAACTTTCTCAAATTAATAATAATATTCAGGAAATGATATACCGCTTTCGCGTTGTTTACCTAAAAAATTACAACCCATTCAGGGATGTAAGTAAAGAACATTCCAGGATTGTGGAAGCCATCACCGAACATAATTCTACAGAAGCTCAAAAATGGGCGGTTATGCATATAAAGAACCAAGAATATACTATTATCAAAGAATTAAAGGATTCCACTTCATGAGAATATCTACAGGCGTTGATATTGTTGAAATACAGCGGGTAAAGAATTTGGTGGAAAAATATTTGAATGATCCGGCTTTGGAAAGAATTTTTCTTAAAGAAGAAATTGCGTACTGCACTGCAAGAGGTCATGCCAATATGCAGAGTTTTGCAGCGAGATTTGCAGCCAAAGAAGCTGTTGCCAAGGCGTTAGGAACCGGATTCGGTGAGAAATGCCAATGGAATGAGATCTGTGTTTGCAATGACTCCGAAGGAGCACCGGGAATTGAATTATTCGGTGCTACAAAGGAAACCTTTGAACGTCAAAAGGGGATTGAGCTGTCTTTATCGGTTTCTCATTGCAAGGAGTATGCCGTTGCAATGGTGGTCATGACGAAAGGCGGATAAAATATTGAAAAAAATTCAATTCATACAATGCGGGGATGTCCATATAGGTATGCCCTTTTCTTCGTTGAAGACTGTTTTTGGGTTACCGGAAAAAAGAAGGAGTCTGATCGAAGACACCTTTTATAAGATCATTCAAAAGGCTTGTGACCAAAATGCCGTTTTATTAATCTGCGGAGATTTGTTTGAGGAAAAGTACATAACAAAATCCGTCATCGATAATATGAACTATGAATTCGGTAAAGTTTCTCATGTGGTGATTATCCCGGGTAACCATGACCCTTATCATGCCGGCTCATTCTATCACCGGTATTCTTGGGCAAGCAATGTTCACATACTTTCTCCTCACAAACCCTTAGTTGAATTTCCCGAGCTCTCGACTGTGATCTATCATTTCAACTCTTTATCGGAAAACAATCAATTACATGATTTAAAGCTTAAAAAAGAATATATTAATATATTGATGTTTCACGGAACCATTGATACTATTTGTACAGACGACCGTTATTGGCCGGTAAAATCCGACGATTTGGAAAAGTACGGATTTGACTATATAGCCGCCGGGCATTTTCATAACTTCTTTCTCGGGTATGGAAAAAACAAAACTATTCATAATGCCGGAAGCCCGGTTCCTTTAGGCTTTGATGAAGAAGGAAAGCATATGATTATCACCGGGGAAATAAAAAAAGAGGACATAACACAATTGTGCATCCAAGGAGAGAAATCATCCGAGAGTTTCTACAAGACTGTGGAAGTAATAGTGGATCCTCAGTGGTCCTTGAATGAGATCATATCTGCAGTACAAGAAACAGTACGGTCTGTGGAAGAGCATTCTTATTGCTTGTGTAGAATTGTTTTGAAGGGGAGAAGAGATCCCGATGTTTATTTAGATGTGCAAAGAATCCAAGAAAGCCTTACGGATATAACGGTGTATTCACAAGTGACAGATTGTTCTTTGCCGGATTTTGATTTGTCCGCCATTTCGAAAGAACCCGGTATCCGCGGAGTTTTTGTACGAAATGTATTAGAAGAGATGAATAAAGATCAAGATCCCAAAACCCGTTCACTTTATCAATCGGTGTTGTATTACGGATTGGAAGCTTTGTCAGGAAACAAACCTACACTGACAGACATCAATAGGCGGTGATTTTATGATTATTCGTAAAATAATGATCAATGGCTTCGGAAAATACAATAATAAGGAATTTGTGTTTCACAAGGGATTAAACTGCATTTTGGGGGAAAATGAAGCCGGTAAGACCACTCTCCTTTGGTTTATCCGGGGGATGTTATATGGTTTAAAGGGAGGAAGAACCAAAGCCAACGGGGAACAAGCACCTTTAAAAAAATATCAACCTTGGTCAAAAGGACCATATTCGGGAACCTTGGAGATTCAAACCGACAAAGGTGAGGTTTTCTACATTTCCCGGGATTTCGACGGGAAAAATTTAAATATATTTAATGATCAATATGTGGATGTCACAAATGACTTGCTGTTGTCCTCGGATATGCAACCGGGGGATGTCTTTCTGGATATGAATGAATCTTGTTATGAAAACACCTGCTTTATCGGATCTTCCGGTAGCGGTTTGTCCATCGGTGATCGAAAGGATGTTGAAAGTAAATTAGTGGATGTCAGTGAAACCGGGTTTTTTGACGTTTCATTGGCCAACGCCATATCTTTATTGGAAGATCTGCATAAAAAGGAAATCGGTGTTACCGGAGACAAGAGAGCGGGTAGAGACAAACCGTTACCGACGGTGTTACAAAGAATCAACGAACTTGACGGCAAGCTTCTTCATTATGAAAAGATAAAAGAAGAAATTATTATTTTGCAGGATGCATTGGATGATGTGCAAATACAGATTAAAGTGCATGAAGAACAAATAGCTTTACTGGCAGCCGAAGAAGAGGTTTTGGATTTATCTACATCGGTTTCCGGAGATTTGGTTACCATCGGGATACTAAAAGATATTGCCTTATCTTTGGGTGAAAACAAAAAAATGTTGGATTGTTTGAAAACACAAGAAAAGGCATATCAAGAGATACTTTTGAAACTTTCGGTTTTTGCAGATGAAACGGCAGAAACGGTGAAAATCCCCGGAAAACTGTTTGACAGGGAACGATTGTATCGAATGGACTATGAAAAGGCTTTGCATGCCATAAATCAATATGATATTGAAAAAGACCGTTTACTGGAGCAATTAAAGAAATATGACGCATTTGAAAACAACAAAGGGGACATAGATACTGTATTTGATTTGGTTCGTCTCCTGCCTGTTTTTGATCGGGATGCTCAAGAAAGTATTGCTGAAAAACGAGAAGAGCAAGAGCAAGAACATCAATTGATTACCGGATCTTTAAAGAAGACGAATACATGGATGGTATTGGTTGTAATCGGGCTTTTAGGTTTCTTGGGTATGACGGTATGGAATCTTTTTAGCCTTATACCGGTAGTTATTTTGTTACTCGGTTTAATATTTCTTCTTATAAGAAAAAGACGTTTGTCCAATAAAAAGAACCACATTGAAAAATTGTCGTCCGAAGAGATCACAACACCGGAAACACTTCGTTTTTCAAGTACTGCACAACAATTAAAGGATACTTTGCGATTGTTTTCATGTCCTACATTCGACTTTTTCAAGAGGCGTTTAAGTGAATATAAATCCCTCCTTAATGAAATCGATGCCATTACCTACGGACAAAGGTTGCAAAATGAAGCAAAAGAAGAAAAATGTGAGCTGCTGTCCGACGCTCGGATTAAATTAAGCCAAGCAATTGCAAAGTTTAAAAAAGATGAAACGGAACAAGCAGAGACCACGCTCCGCGACATTGATTCAGGATGGAACGAATATGTTCATACAAAAATGCAGCTGGATCAATGCTCGAAAAGGAAGAATGAAGTGACCCAAGCACAAGCAGGCTTATTATCCAAAATGCGTGAAGAAGGATACTCGGACTTTGAAGACTTGGATAAAGCTTTGCCCTTATTGGTCTCAAATGTGAAGAAAAAGATTCTTTACGTCAAGGAAAAAGCCTTACATGTGGAAAATCCTGATTTGAAAAGTGTTGTTTTATCTTTGAGTAAAATGGATACCAGATCAGCAGGTTCGTTGTTAGAAGAGTTATCTGTAAAAAACAAAAAAGAACGAGACCGGATTGGACCGATCCACGGTGAGTTAAAGATCAAGGGAACTAAAATCCAAAGGGATCTTGAGGGACTTTGGGCGGAGTATGAGGGATATAAAAATGCGACGGAAGAACTCTTATTGCAAACGGAAACAAAAGAACAACTGCTTTTACAAGAGCAAATTTTACACGAGACAATCCGACAATTGAAACGGGCCGGAGATGATGTAAAAAAGAACTTTTATCAACCGATGTCTAAAAAGTTAAACACTTATGTGGATATCATCACATCAGGCAAACATAATGATATGAAAGTAAGTGAAGAATTGCAGGTTAATGCCTCCGGGGAATCCGGTATTAAAAATGTCATGGATTTCAGCACCGGTACAGTGGAGCAGATTTTTTTCGCATTACGGCTTGTATGCATTGAGATGATTGAAGGAGAAGAAAAATGCCCTGTATTTGCTGACGAAATATTCGCTTCTTTTGATGACAGACGTGCTCTTAACACATTACAGCTATTAGCTGAATCCAATGCGTCCAGACAAATATTCTTGTTTACTTGTCGGATGAGAGAGCCGGACATGGCTAAGCAAGTGCTGCCCAATGTCAATATCATAAGGATTAATTAAATTACAAATTATGACGAACTCCACAATATTTATATATTCCGGATACATAATTTTTGGAATGTTACAGAAAATATAATTGAATATTTTATTGTTGGAGTAATTATGAGTATAAAAGGTAAATTAAAAGATTTTAAACACCGTCTGACCGACCGGCATATGTACACCATCGTCTCATTGGTGTTGATCGGTGTGTTACTGTGGGGTGTATACCAAAACAGACGAGCCACCGACTATAAAAACCAGTTGAATAGTCAATACAACAGAATGTTTTTCGATTTGACTGACAATGTCAATAATGTAGAATCATTATTGGCAAAGTCATTGATGAGTGCTTCTTCTGTAAAAACATCAGAAACACTGCAAGAAGCTTGGGCACAATCCAATATGGCTCAAATGAATATTATTCAATTGCCTATTTCGCAACAATATCTTGACGGCACATCAAAATTTTTAACGCAAGTCGGCGATTTGGCGTTTGTTCTGAACGAACAAACGAATAAGGGCCAAGGAATCTCGGATGAACAATATGATAACATCAAAATGATGTATGATTACTCGAAACAAGTGAATGATAACGTTAAAGCCATGCAAGAGGAGTTATTTTCAGGAAGAATCAAGTGGAATACCATTGAAAAGAAGGGAAAGGCATTTATCGGAAATAATGAAGAAAATGCACCGGGGGGGACCTTTGCCGACATTAATAAATCCTTTGAGGACTTTCCCACATTGATTTATGACGGCCCTTTCTCGGATCACATCACGGAAGTGGATCCCGTGGGATTAAAGAATAAAGAAGTGACCCAAGAGGAAGCCCAAGAGATTGCTCTTCAATTTTTCGGAAAAGATCGAGTGGAAAAAATCGAGTTTTTCGGCCATATACAAGAAGATACCGTTCAATCTTATACTTTTGATGTAACATTTAAAGAAGAACAAAACTATATCGGT
>ENA-UOOK01007229-UOOK01007229.1-fermentation-metagenome-genome-assembly--contig:-NODE-7229-length-10216-cov-3.413542_pt1 | contig 10216 bp, 10 predicted proteins | sample MGYA00245777_ERZ724023 | MGnify/ENA primary metagenome ERZ724023 (study PRJEB28704, sample SAMN03018312) | fermentation metagenome | biome: anthropogenic terrestrial biome; feature: soil; material...
AGCGGCTCGGTTACGCAGTCACGAGGCCCAAATGTCAGGATGCCGAGATGGATGAATACACGGATGACTACGTCAATTTCGTTCTTGAACAGGCAGCGGCGCTCACAAATCCGACCGTTTATGTAGAACAGCGAGTTGACTGCTCCAAGTACATCCCGGAGTGCTTCGGTACCTGCGATGCGCTCATTATATCGGATGGTGTGCTTCATGTCATCGATCTAAAAAGCGGGTACGTCGAGGTCGACGCGGAAGAAAATGATCAGCTTCGTATATATGCTCTCGGTGCTCTTGCGATGTTTGACTTCCTGTTTGACTTCAACACAGTGCGGATGAGCATTTTCCAGCCGAAGCTCGGCAACTGCTCTACTTGGGAGATTCCTGTAGACGAACTGACAAGCTGGGCGGAAAACACGCTGATACCCGCGGCGCAACTTGCATGGAACGGCGGCGGCGATTACAAAGCCGGAAGCCACTGTCAATTCTGCAAAGCCAAAGCAGAGTGTCGTAAACGCGCCGAAGCAAACCTTGCTCTTGCGGTCTATGACTTCACCGACCCGGCGCTGCTGCAAATATGTGAGATATCGGAAATCCTCGGCAAAATCGATGAACTGGTTTCGTGGAGTTCCGATGTTAAGGAGTTCGCCCTCTCCAAGGCACTGTCCGGCACGAAATTCGACGGCTGGAAAGTAGTCGAGGGAAGAAGCATACGGCATTATTCGGATGAAACCGCCGTGGCAAAGGCTGTAACGGATATCGGACTCGACCCATATGAACACAAGCTATTCGGAATTACGGCAATGACTTCATTGCTCGGCAAAAAGCGATTTGAAGACACTCTTGGCGGCTTGACATATAAGCCCGCCGGCAAACCCGTGCTTGTACCCGTAACGGACAAGCGTAAAGAAATGAACACGGCAGCGGATGATTTCGCTGACCCTATCGAAAATATGGAGGATTAATATCATGAAAAACACTGTAACTAACGCAAATCCCTGCAAGGTCATAACCGGTCTCGCTCGTCTGAGCTATGCCAACATCTGGACTGCAAAGAGTATCAACGGAGGCACACCGAAGTTTTCTACCAGCGTTCTGATTCCGAAGTCCGACACTGCTACCGTCCAGAAAATCAAAGCGGCGATTCAGGCGGCTTATGACGAGGGCGAAAGCAAGCTCAAGGGCAACGGCAAGTCCGTACCTGCTCTCGCGACACTGAAAACTCCCTTGAGAGATGGGGATGTTGAACGCCCGGACGATGAGGCATATGCGGGTCACTGGTTCATCAACGCCAACAGCAATACTGCCCCCGGCGTCGTGGACATCAACCGTCAGCCCATCCTCGATACCAGCGAAATCTACTCTGGCGTTTATGCCCGTGTGTCGCTTTCTCTGTATGCGTTCAACAGCAACGGAAATCGAGGAATCGCCTGTGGGCTTCAGAACATCCAGAAGATTAAGGATGGTGCGTCTCTCGGCGGCAAGGCTAACGCCGAAGACGACTTCAATGACGATTTTACAACTGACGCAGACGAGGATTTCCTTTCATAAATCCATTATTCTCGGTTGGTGGCGGAGGGTTATCCTTCCGCCGCTTTCCTTTATAGGCGGTGAAAAACTTGAAAAATATAAGTATAGACTTGGAAACGCACAGCAGCGCCAATCTCGCCAAATGCGGTGTGTACAAATATGTGGAGGCACAAGATTTTGAAATAATCCTATTTGGATACAGCATTGACGGTGGCGAGGTTAGCGTAGTCGATTTGGCGCAGGGTGAAAAAATACCGCCTGAGGTGCTTTCTGCACTGGAGGATGATTCTGTTATCAAATGGGCATTCAATAGTTCCTTTGAGCGCATATGCCTTTCCCGTTTCCTCGGCTATCCTGCTGGGGATTACCTCGACCCGTCCTCATGGCGATGTTCTATGATATGGTCGGCATATTTGGGGCTGCCGCTGTCCCTAAAAGGCGTCGGCGCTGTTCTCGGTTTGGATAAGCAGAAAATGGATGAAGGCAAAGACCTCATCAAATATTTCTGCCAGCCCTGTGCTCCGACAAAGTCAAACGGCGGCCGGACACGCAATATGCCGTCCGACGCCGAAGACAAATGGTCGACCTTTAAGGAATATAACAAGCGCGATGTTGAGGTTGAAATGCAGATACAGCAGAAACTCGCAAAGCTCCCCGTGCCGGAAAGCGTGTGGGACGAATATCACCTAAGCGAAGAAATCAACGACCGTGGCATCCGTGTGGATATGCCCTTTGTAGAGCAAGCAATCGCTTTTGATGAAAAGTCCCGTTCACAGCTCTCTGCCGCCATGCGGGATATTACAGAACTGGATAATCCAAACTCCGTACAGCAGATGAAAGCGTGGCTTTCCGAAAACGGTCTGGAAACGGATACGCTTGGTAAAAAGGCTGTCGCTGAGTTGTTGAAAGACGCGCCGGGCAACCTCGGCGAGGTGCTTCTGCTCCGTCAGCAGCTTGCGAAATCCTCGGTAAAAAAGTATACGGCAATGGAAAACTCGGTCTGCTCGGATAACCGTGTCAGAGGTATGTTCATGTTTTATGGAGCCAACCGCACAGGCAGATTTGCTGGGCGGCTGGTGCAATTACAAAATCTGCCGCAGAACCACATTCCCGACCTTGCCGAAGCCCGTGGACTCGTTGCAAGCGGAAATTATGACGCGCTTGAAATGTTGTATGAGGATATCCCGGACACGCTTTCCCAGCTTATCCGCACGGCATTTATTCCACAGGACGGCAGGAAATTCATCGTTTCAGATTTCAGTGCCATCGAGGCGAGGGTTATCGCATGGTTTGCCGGAGAGACATGGCGGCAGGAGGTTTTTGAAAGCGGAGGCGACATTTACTGTGCGTCTGCAGCTGCTATGTTCCATGTCCCTGTGGAAAAGCACGGCGAAAACGGACATCTGCGGCAAAAAGGAAAAATTGCGGAGCTCGCCCTCGGCTACGGCGGCTCTGTGGGCGCACTCAAAGCGATGGGTGCTCTTGAAATGGGCCTTGCCGAGGAGGAGCTTCAGCCGCTGGTAAACGCATGGCGGCAGTCCAACCCTAACATAGTACGGTTCTGGTGGGATGTTGACGCCGCCGCTAAAAGGTGCGTAAAAGAAAAAACAACAACCGAATCCCACGGCATACGGTTTGCCTATCAAAGCGGATTTCTCTTTATTACCCTTCCATCCGGCAGGCGGCTTGCTTATGTGAAACCCCGCATCGGTAAAAACCGTTTCGGTGGTGAGTCTGTGACATATGAAGGTGTCGGCGGTACAAAGAAATGGGAGCGGCTTGAATCCTACGGTCCCAAGTTCGTGGAAAACATCGTGCAGGCAACATCCAGGGATATTCTCGTATATGCCATGCAGACGCTACGCAATTGTTTCATCGTCGCTCATGTACATGATGAGCTTATTATCGAATGTGATAAGCGTGTATCCAAAGACGCAATCTGTGAGCAAATGGGACGGGTGCCGCCCTGGGCTAAGGGCCTTTTACTCCGTGCCGACGGATATGAATGCGAGTTTTATAAAAAAGATTAAAAACCACTACGGATTTCCGTCCTTGCCTGTCCAGTACGAGGTGAGGACGGATTTTTTCGTTCAATTCACATTCGGAGGTATCACAGATGCTCTATATCAAAACAAAACTGGGGGACGGCAGAATCGTCAGGTCGGGTATTCAGGAGAATAACACCTACGCCGTTTGCAGCGAGTGCGGCAAGGAAATCCCCATTCATCTTGGCGAGGTATTCTCTGCCGACAATGCTGACCCGCTCGATGCGGATATCGTCTGCCCGGAATGCACCAGAAAGCACTTTGCAAAACAGAAACCCTCGATGGAGGACATTGTGCTTCTTGCCACGGCGCTGTGCAGGTTCGGCTACAGCAAGCAGATTCTCCGCCTGTATGACGAATTCGGTATCAGCGCAATTCAGGAACTGGGGGTGCAGGATTACGGTGTTTATGCTGAAGCGCTGCTTTCTGCTGTATCAGACAGAAATTAAGGGAGGGACAGATTATGAACGATATTCAGATTTTCAACAACAATGAGTTTGGACAGATTCGAACTCTTGAGGAAAACGGCAGTCCGCTGTTCTGCGGTAAGGATATTGCGACGGCGCTTGGCTACGAAAATGCCACAAAAGCTGTCCGCGACCACTGTCGAATGGATGGGGGTCCAAAACGTTACCCCATCGTTGATGCCCTCGGTCGGACGCAGGAAGCGGTCTTTATCTCTGAAGGAGACGTGTATCGCCTTATTGTCCACTCCAAACTGCCGACAGCGGAACGCTTTGAACGATGGGTGTTTGACGATGTTCTCCCCACGCTTCGTAAACACGGCGCATATTTGACCACGGAAACGATGGAAAAAGTCATGAACGACCCGGATGCATGGATTAAGGTGCTGACCGCACTGAAGGATGAGCGCCGCCAGAAAGAACAGCTTCAACTGAAAACCGAGGCTGACAAACCTAAAGTCGTATTTGCCGATGCCGTGTCCGTTTCAGATGGCACGATACTGATTGGCGAACTTGCAAAAATCCTTAAAGGCAATGGAATCGACATCGGTCAAAACCGTTTGTTTGAAAAGCTCCGCCGGGATGGCTTCCTTATCAAGCGCAACGGCTCGGATTACAATGCACCGACGCAAATGGCAATGGAACTGGGACTTTTCAAGGTCAAGGAAACCGCCATCACCCATTCCGACGGCCATGTCACCATTAGCAAGACTACCAAGGTAACCGGGAAAGGTCAGCAATATTTCATCAACCGTTTTCTTGGAGAGCAAGGTGCATCGCATGAATAATAGGATTTTTGAGCCACGTCAATGGGTGTATGTGATTGAAAAAGCAACGAATCAGGTGAAGGTTGGGGTCACAACGAAAATCTCTGACCGTCTCGAAATGATTGAAAGAACGGGTGGTTTTCATATTTCAAGAAAGCGGATGTTCGGTCCCTTTCAAAACGGATATCAGATTGAGAGTGAAATACACAGGCATATCTGCTCACAGCAAATCATCGGAGAGTGGTTTTCAGTATCTTTCGAACAGGCAGTATCAGTGGCAAGCACTGTCGCTGATAGCTTAGGCGACACAAGTGTTGCCAATGCAGCTGCGGAACCAGATTATGAGGAATTACTGGATTTTCTTTATCCGTGGCCCAAAGAAGTGTGGGAAGTTCTTGGATTTCTCAATGATGCGGGGCTGGGTGTATACAAGGAGAAAAACGGCTCTATATGGTTTGAATCTGAGGGGTACGGAATTTTCAGCTTGGACTTCTTAAAAGGTTATATGGATGTCGTGAATCATCGGCAAGGAGGACACCAGCATGAGTATTAACAAATTCAATGCCGAGGGGTATTGCGACCCAACGGCTCATGCTGCGCTCTCCGCCATTGAAGCGGAGGAAAAGGCGCTGCGGGCGTTTCGTCCTATCGTATACATCTGCTCCCCCTATGCCGGGGATACGGACTGCAATATCAAGGCGGCACAGAAATACAGCCGCCATGCGGTGGACAACGGGTTCATCCCCGTTGCGCCGCACCTGTTGTTTCCGCAGTTTATGAATGATACCGACCCCAAGGAGCGTGAACTCGGTCTGCTTTTCGGAAATGCCCTAATGAGCAAATGCTCCGAGGTCTGGGTGTTCGGCAGCACCATCTCCGCCGGCATGGCGGCTGAAATTAAACGAGCTAAGTGGAAGAACTACCGTTTGCGCTACTTTAGCGAAAATTGTGAGGAGGTATCCGGCAATGCTTATTAAAATATCCGTCTGCAATCGCAGGACTGATAAAAAGTATAAAAACAAAGAACTGGAATGGGATTATATCATCGACCGCAACCGGAATCCTATCCGCACCTCGGAAACAGCGGAGGAATATTCAAAGCTGCCGAAGGCAAAACGCGGCGAGCTCAAGGACATCGGCGGTCTTGTCGGAGGCTGGCTGAAGGAAGGAATCCGCAAGAACGGAAACGTGACCTTCCGCACGTTGGGCTTGCTCGATGCGGACAGCATACCCGCCGATACGGATTTTCAGCGCATTGTCCGCACGGCGCTCGACGGCGTTACTTATTTTCTCTATTCCACCCATAGTCACACCCCAGAGACGCCGCGATACCGCATCGTTATTCTTTTTAACAGAACGGTTAGCGAGGACGAGTACCCCGCTGTCATGCGTATGGTCGCCAAACAAATCGGAATGGACTATTTTGACGATTCCACCTATGAAGCCAACCGCATGATGTATTGGGCTTCTTGTCCGTCAAACGGCGAGTTCATGTTCGACGAACAGGCCGGAGAACCGCTCGATGTGGATAAGTATCTCGGTATGTACGCCGACTGGCGCGACGTATCACAGTGGCCTACATCCTCGCGGCAGTCAGAGGCTGTCAAGCGCGAGGTCGCAAAGCAGGAAGACCCGCTCTCAAAGCACGGAGTGGTCGGCGCATTCTGCCGCGCCTATTCTGTAACAGCGGCAATCGACAAATTTCTACCGGATGTTTATGCGCCTTCAGTTATTGAGGGACGCTATGATTATATCCTCGGTGAGGGCACTGCTGGTGTCGTCATTTACGATGATAAGTTCACCTACAGCCACCATGCGACTGATCCCTCCTGCGGCAAACTGCTGAACGCATTTGACCTTGTTCGCATCCATAAATTCGGTGATGATGAAAAGAAATCCTTTTCCGCTATGATGGATTATGCCGTAAAGGATGAACTTGTCAGCGCCATGCTCCTGCGGGAAAAACAGGAATCGGCTGCGGAGGAATTTGACGATTGGACAAAAGGACTCCAGCGTGACCGCGGCGGTCTGCTGAAAAACAGCCTGCACAATATCACGCTGATTATGGAAAATGACCCGCAGCTTAAAAGCATTGTCTTTAATCAACAGCTTGACGGCATGGAAATCAAAGGCTCTGTACCTTGGAAACACCCGTCAAAATACTGGCGCGATGCCGATGATGCGCAGCTTATCAGCTACATTGATTCCCACTATGGCACCTTTTCTGCTCGGAACTATGATATCGCCGTTGCAAAGGTTGCCGATGACCGTTCCTATCATCCTATCCGTGAATTTCTTGCCTCCCTGCCGGAATGGGATACCCTCCCTCGCGTGGATACGCTGTTCATCGACTATCTCGGTGCGAAGGATAACACCTATGTCCGCGCCGCGACCAGAAAAACAATCTGTGCCGCTATTACCCGTGTAAAGAATCCGGGATGCAAGTTCGACACGATGCCCGTGCTGAACGGGCCACAGGGCATCGGCAAAAGCACCTTGATTGCAAAGCTCGCCGGAGAATGGTTTTCCGACAGCTTGAACCTCGGCGATACCAAGGACAAGACCGCAGCAGAAAAACTGCAGGGTTACTGGATTCTTGAAATCGGCGAGTTGGCAGGTCTGCGCAAGGCTGAAACAGAAACACTGCGTTCTTTTCTCTCCCGGCAGAACGATATTTACCGCGCGGCCTTCGGCAAGAGAGCAACACCGCATCCGCGTCAGTGCATCTTCTTTGGCACAACCAATGCGGAGAGCGGCTATCTGCGCGACACCACAGGCAACCGCCGATTCTGGCCGATAAAAACACCGGGAAACGGAAGAAAGCGTTCTTGGGAGTTAACCGAATACGATATCCTGCAGATATGGGCGGAGGCCATGGTATATGTCGAGCAAGGTGAAACGCTGTATCTGTCACCTGAGATTGAAGCATTGGCGAAGAATGAACAGCGCGATGCTTTGGAAGCGGATGAGCGTGAAGGTCTGGTACAGGACTTCCTTGATACCCTGCTGCCGGAAAACTGGGACAAGATGGACACCTATGAGCGCAGAAACTTCCTTGAAGGCACAGGCCCCGGCGGCATCGGTCAGACAGGCACGGTGAAACGCACGACCGTCAGCAACATGGAAATATGGTGTGAATGCTTCTGTAAGGAGCGCGCCAATCTCAAGCGCGCCGATTCCAACGAGCTGATGGCCATACTCGCAAAACTCGGATGGGCGCGCCGACCGAAAAAGGGTCCCATTCCGCTCTACGGTCAGCAGTATGTTTATGATCCCAAAATCAATCCCGAAAAAATATCGGGACAGCAGGATGAGTTGGGAACGGACTAAATCGAACCCAGCGAACCTGAAATAAAGTCAGGATAAATATTGGGAACAGCCCTCAAGGAAAATCGGAAAGCGGCGAAAACCGCACAGACACAGACTTTTTGCGGTAAGCACGCGGCAACTTCACAGGCGTTGTTCCCAATATCCTAAAAAAACTAAAGCGTTGAGAAAATAATGAATATTACCCTATATAGCTGAAAATCACACATATTCGCGCGCATAGAGATTTTTAGGTTTTGGGTTTAGGAGAAAGAAATGCGAGAAAAACAGACAGAGCAAAAGCTGGTGTCATCGGTAAAAAAGTTGGGCGGTGTCTGCCCCAAGTTCACAAGTCCCGGCTTTGATGGAATGCCAGACCGAATCGTGCTTTTACCGGGCGGTCGCATGGCTTTTGTTGAAGTAAAGGCAATGGGATGCAAACCGAGACCTTTGCAGCTTGCAAGGCATGGGATGCTTCAGCGGTTGGGTTTTCAGGTGTATGTACTGGATGATGCGGCGCAGATTGGAGGGATTCTTGATGAAATACGAGGCACATGATTACCAGAAATATGCGACTACCTTTATTGAGGAAAATCCCGTGTCCGCCATTCTGCTTGATATGGGCTTGGGCAAGAGCGCCATCACCCTGACTGCGATAAACGACTTGCTGTTTGACAGCTTTGAAATACACAAGGTTCTCGTCGTGGCTCCTCTGCGAGTTGCCCGTGATACATGGCCTGCGGAGCTTGAAAAATGGGAGCATCTGAATGGATTGATTTATTCCGTGGCGGTTGGCACTGAGGTTCAACGGAAAGTTGCGTTGCTGCAAAAAGCCGACATCTATATCATAAACCGTGAGAATGTGGAATGGCTGGTGGAGAAAAGCGGTCTGCCGTTTGACTACGATATGCTGGTGGTCGATGAGCTTTCGTCCTTCAAATCCTGCCAGGCAAAGCGGTTCCGCAGTCTGATGAAAGTCCGACCTTCCGTAAAACGCATCACGGGTCTGACGGGAACGCCAAGCAGCAACGGCCTTATGGATTTATGGGCGGAGTTCCGTCTGCTGGATATGGGCAAAAGGCTCGGACGGTTCATCACCCATTTCCGCAGCGACTATTTCGTACCGGACAAGCGCAACCAGCAGATTGTGTTCAGTTATAAGCCGAAGCCCGGTGCCGAGGATGCGATATACCGCCTCGTGTCAGATATCACCATCAGCATGAAAAGTACTGACTACCTCAAGATGCCGGAATGTGTCATAAACGAAGTCCCGGTGCGACTCTCCGAAAAAGAGATGGAATGTTACCAGACATTAAAGGACGATTTGATTCTAAGCCTTGACGGGCAGGACATTGATGCCGCCAACGCCGTGGGTCTGTCGAATAAGCTGACGCAGATGGCAAACGGCGCTGTTTATGGCGAGGACAGCAAGGTAATCGCAATACACGAGCGAAAACTTGATGCCTTGGAGGATTTAATCGAAGCCGCCAACGGCAAGCCCGTGTTAGTGGCATACTGGTTCAAACATGACCTCTCCCGTATTGAGGAGCGTTTACAAAAACGGCATATTCCGTTCTCAAAGCTGGACACTGCCGATTCTATCAAGCGGTGGAATAACGGTGAACTGCCCGTGGCGCTGGTTCATCCTGCCTCTGCCGGACACGGTTTGAATTTGCAGTCCGGCGGCTCTACGCTGATATGGTTTGGTCTGACTTGGAGTTTGGAATTGTATCAGCAGACCAATGCCCGCTTATGGCGTCAGGGACAGGAAGCCGATACAGTGGTTATCCACCACCTCATCGCTAAAGAGACCATTGATGAAAGAATTATGGTAGCTCTGAAAAAGAAGGACAAAACACAGTCCGCATTAATTGATGCAGTAAAAGCGGACTTGAAAATCTAAGACAATCTTTAACAACATACGACAATCCGTGCCAATCCGAGGGAAACAAAATTTTATCGGAGGTACAGATTATGAATCCCTATGAAGAATTAGCAAATGCCATCGTGCTGCAAGCGGTCAAGGACTATCGGCTGCATGACGATGAAAAGGAACTGGTGAGCATCGAGCGATTCTTTCGATCCGGCTGGTTTGGTGTCCTGACGAGCA
>ENA-UOOK01007231-UOOK01007231.1-fermentation-metagenome-genome-assembly--contig:-NODE-7231-length-10213-cov-3.179563_pt1 | contig 10213 bp, 11 predicted proteins | sample MGYA00245777_ERZ724023 | MGnify/ENA primary metagenome ERZ724023 (study PRJEB28704, sample SAMN03018312) | fermentation metagenome | biome: anthropogenic terrestrial biome; feature: soil; material...
GTCTGGGTGAACGTATATTCATCATTGTAACATAACGAAATCCGACAGGAAATCATTTTGAATACTTGTCGGATTTTTGATTAATACTCTATATTTATTGTTGCTTTATTACTCTCGTTGTGCTAATATTCAAGTATAATGGGGGGAAAATGGTTAAATACTATATTGTGTTTTTCACCCAACCCATCTTTCACATGCAAACAATCTCTTTCAGGAGGTATTATCCATGGATAACAAACAGGCGATGGATAGCGTACAGAAAGTGCTTGCTCGTCTGAAAGCTTCCGAGTCGGATAAAAAAGCGAAATTATTCCCCTTTGGAAAACTAACAGCCAGAGAACGCCTTACAACATTCTTTGATGAACAGAGTTTTACCGAGATCGGCGCTTTCATCAAACGAAACGCCGATGCGGAACCATCCGATTTTGAAGGCATTGTTGCCGGATACGGTGCTGTTGACGGACGCTTGGTATATGCTTTTTCACAAGATTATTCCGTCATGAACGGTGCCGTGGGCGCCGCTCAATTTAAAAAAATTCTTGCTCTATACGATATGGCGGAAAAGAATCCCGCTCCTGTCGTTGCCATGCTGGACTCCAACGGTGCGAAATTGACCGAAGGTCTGTTGGATGCACTGTATGGATACGGTGAGATCGTTCGTCGTGCCAGTACTTACCGAGGCGCGGCTCCACAGATTGCATTGGTGATGGGTGTCTGCGGCGGTTCTGCTGCTTTGTATGCCAACGCCTGTGATTTTATGATCATGGATGAACAAAACGGCCGGTTGTTTATCACCCCTCCTTCCGTTGCCAAAGTTCTGCATAAAGATGCTGCCGATTTCGGTACCGCTTCCGCTTGCCTACAAAACGGCAATGCAGCTTTGATGGCAAAAGGGGAAAATGCTGTTCTTTCCAACGCGCGTCGTCTGTTGGGTTTTTTGCCTACACGTTGCGGAAAAGGTGCATTTTATACCGAAAGTGAAGATGATCTCAATCGCCCTGCAAGCGGTTTTGAAACCGTAGACGATTCTTTTGATTTGGATGCCGCCATAACATCCTTGGCAGACGATGGTAACGTATTGCCTGTATATATATCCGGTTCCGTTGCTACTTGTTTTGTAACGCTGGGATTCCAGACCGTGGGGATCATCGCAACCGACATCCGGGTGAATGACGGCTATTTGTTGCCCGATGATTTATTTGTGGCTGCAAAGTTTGCACAAGCTTTGGAACGGATGGGCTTGCCCGCATTGGTTTTGGTGAATACCAAAGGATTTGACGCCAAAGCAGAAGCGTCCGGAAGCCCCCTGATCACTGCCGCATCCACCTTGGCAAATGTGTTCTCTTCCTTTTCCGCTCCTTTGGTCAGCGTGGTGATTGGGAAAGTTTGGGGAGCCGCTTTCCCGTTGTTTGCTTCCAAAGCCATTGGCGCAGACCTGGCCTTTTCCCTGGAAAACGCCTTGATTTCCTTAATGAATACTCTATCCGCTGTGGAATTCTTGTGGAATGATAAAATTGCCGCTCTGAACAACCCCATTACAGATAAAGATACACTGGTCAACCTATGGAACAATACCGTTGCTTCCCCCATCGCCGCTGCTTACGATGGTAAGATTGACGCCATTTTATCACCCGGCGAAATACGGCAGCGTTTAATCGCAGCGTTTGACATGCTCTCTTCCAAAATATGAGAAAGGAAAGCAACCATGGAGAACGAAAACACCAGACTTAGTAAAACGGTAAAGAAAACCTTGTTGTCGACAAGCATGGCCGTGGAAAATCAGGCAGCGCATATTGAGGAAGAAACACTGGCTACCACGGCAGGCACGTCCGAAATTCCTTCCTGGCTGGAGGATATGTCCATTTCCGGCAAACTGTATCTTCTCAGTATGGGGATTATTTTTGCTTGCCTCATCGCTGTATTTATGATATTGAAAGCCTGCGGTAGGATTACCATTCTTTGTGGGAATCAAGCGGAAGGAAAAGTTGCCCCTGCCACTGAAATCAACCCCGTACTTCATCGTGAACCTGAATGCATGGATGACACGGCATTGATCGCCGTGATCACCGCTGCCATCGCCGCTGCCAGGGGATCGGACAATCAAAGCGGCGGCTTCCGGGTTGTTGCCTTAAAACGAACCGGTAAACGGTTATAATCAATCTGATGGAGGATAAAAAGTATGAAAAAATACAATGTTACCGTCAATAATGTTTTATATGAAGTCACTGTGGAAGAAGTCGATTCTTTTGCCTCGCCCGCACCTGCCGCGGCTCCCAAAGCCGCCACTTTTGCCTCTCCTGCCGCTCCTAAGGCGGAACCTGCGCCTGTTCCTCAAAAGGCCGTTCCTGCAAACGGTTATCCCGTTACCGCTCCCATGCCCGGTTCGATTTTGGATGTGAAGGTATCCGTGGGCGTGACCGTAAAGAAAGGCGACGTGCTGGTGATTCTCGAAGCCATGAAGATGGAAAACGACGTGGTGTCTCCCGCTGACGGTCAGGTTGTTGCCGTCCGGGTATCCAAGGGTTCTTCTGTCAATGCTGGCGACGTTTTGATTCTCATCGGTTAATACGGGCATATAATACGGGCATATATCCGATGCCGTACTGTGAGTTTACATGGAAAGGATACTAATATGGGAATAAAAATTACTGAAACCGTACTGCGTGACTCCCATCAATCATTGCTTGCTACCCGCATGACAACAGAGCAAATGGTCCCTATCCTCAAAAAAATGGACGAAGTCGGGTACCATTCATTGGAATGCTGGGGCGGCGCAACCTTCGATGCCTGCCTTCGCTTTCTCAACGAAGATCCCTGGAAAAGATTGAGAATCATCCGGGATCATGTCAAAAACACCAAACTCCAGATGCTCTTCCGCGGGCAGAATATTTTGGGTTATCGTCACTATGCCGATGATGTGGTGGAATATTTCGTACAGAAATCCATCGCCAACGGTATCAACATCATGCGCATATTCGATGCGTTGAATGACAAGAGAAACCTGCGCGTTTCCATTGATGCCACCAAAAAGGAAGGCGGTCATGTACAGGCAGCGTTCAGCTATACCACCAGCCCCGTACACAACAATGCATATTTTGCCCAATATGCAAAAGAGCTTCAAGAAATGGGTGCTGATTCGATTTGTATCAAAGATATGGCGGGTTTACTGAAGCCTTATGATGCCTTTGAACTGGTCAAGACCCTGAAGGAAACCATTTCCATTCCCGTTCAGTTGCATACCCACTATACCTCCGGTCTGGCTTCTATGACTGTTTTGAAAGCTATCGAAGCCGGCGTGGATATCGTGGATACCGCCATTTCTCCTTTTGCTATGGGTACTTCCCAGCCTCCCACAGAACCCCTTGTGGCTACCTTGTCCGGCACGCCCTATGATACCGGTTTGCATGTAAGCAAACTGGATGAAGTGTGCAAATACTTCTCGCCTTTGCGCGATCAATACATCGAAAGCGGTCTGTTGGATACCAAAGTGCTGAAAGTGGACGTAAATGCTTTGATGTATCAGGTTCCCGGCGGCATGCTCTCCAATCTGGTTTCCCAAATGAAGCAGGCAGGTCAATCCGACAAGCTCGCCAAAGTACTGGAAGAAGTACCCCGCGTCAGAGAAGATGCCGGCTATCCTCCATTGGTTACACCTACCTCTCAGATCGTTGGCACCCAAGCCGTGTTCAACGTCATAATGGGTGAGCGGTATAGGACGATAACCAAGGAGTTCAAAGGATTGATTCGGGGAGAATACGGGAAGACCCCTGCGCAAATCTCTCCCGCATTCAGAAAGCAAATCATTGGCGACGACGAATCCATCAGCGGCCGCCCTGCGGATGCGCTGAAACCCGAGTTGGAAAAACTCAGAAGCGAAATGAAAGAATATATCGAGCAGGATGAAGACGTTTTGTCCTATGCGCTTTTCGAGCAAGTCGCCACCCGCTTTTTCATAAAACGTAGAAACGAAAGATATAATTTTGACGGTGAAAACAGCAGCATACAAGACAAAATCCACGTTGTGTAAGATATAACGAAACATCGTAATTGCAAAAGAGCGGAAAAAGTTCCGCTCTTTTTTATGATTATAGTTTTACGAAAGCACGTAAAGCGAATTAAGATTGGGATTTTACCAAAAAAAGGGAGGTTTGTGCAATTTGCCGAAAACGAGAGAAAGTCACCACCGGGACGCTCGATACACTTGACACAACATGGGGTATACATAACCAAATATCTGTACCACATGATGTTGACGTATGTTCTATCGAAGTTGGTTGGTTGGCAAGGGGTGAAAAGTGCTTTCGTGGGATGTGACGAAAATGATATTATTTCCAAAATTCACTTGAATTTGCAGGTATTTTGATTTATGATATGAAGTGTCAGCATAGTACATCTCTGCTTATATTGGTTTACATAACGCCATTGATGGTTTACATAACGCTGTTTTTGATGTTTTTGTTGTACCGTAACAAGGAAAGGTGGGGAGAACATGTTTGGATGGGAACAGCGGTCGTGCGGGCGTTCTCAAATATGCCGCTGGTTATGGGTGACATTGTAACGATTTGGAGTTCTAACGCCTACACGGATATTGGCGACCTTCAAACCATTCTGGATATTTTTTCTGATCTGGGTTTGGTGCGTGTATTTGACGAAGAAATGCTCAATGCGGCGATTTTCCTCATCACGGCAGGACCTGCCTTTCTCTATATGTTGGCATCCGCCCTGTGCGAGGGTGCGGAATCTTTTTTATTTGATCCCCGGGATGCCCAAAAACTAATTGCCATTGTGTTTCATGGTGCCTCCCTGATGCTGAGGAAGGGCAGAAATCTGCCGTGGATCTGGTGCAGCTGGCCGCGCTCTCTTATGAAACCAATTTGGCTTCCTTGCATGTGTTGGAGAAAGAAGGGTTTCGCAGCGGGGTGATTCAGGCTATGATTGCCTGTTCAGAACGGGCAGACGAGATGGAAAAGTAAATCATATCTTATCCTTGTTTTTCATACAATACGTATGAAAGCGAGTGAACAAGATGATCAAAGCATGGATTAAAAAAACATACAGTGAAAAATTTGATCTGTATCAAAGAACCTTTCTTTTGTACGCATTGTTTTTTTTGTTTGGTTTGGTTCCAGGAGTCATTCTGGCAAGCCATGATTATCCGGACGAAAACAGCCTTTCGATGATAGATCATTCCGTATGGTTGTTTTCTCGGAACAGTCTGTTGTCCGTTTTGTGGCTATATGTATTCCCTTTTGTGTTCAGCTTTACGTTGTTCGGTCCTTTCGTTTCCGGCGTTTGCATATTCCTTTTAGGAATGAAAAGCGGCTATATCATCAGGGCTTTGTTGTTGGCTTCTTCCGACCGCTTTGTGATGTTCTTTGTCTGTATGTCTTTGTATATAGCCCTGCGGTTTTGGATTTTATGTATGGGCGTTTCGTTTTGTACCTGCGTTTCATACTATTTGTTTGAACCCGAAAAAGATGAAAAAAAAATGTTCGGCGGAAGTTTGTTCAACGCACCGTATTTTCGCAACTTAATCAATGTGCGCTTTTTATTTTCGTACATATCCATCATGCTCTTATTGATTTTTTTACACTTTGCCGCATCCGTATTATGTGGCGTACTTTTGAAAATGTATTGACCGTGACGCAATATCTCTGCGTGCTAAAAATGGAAGGATTGACAAAATGCAAACTCAGCTCAATGGATATTTATCCTATTTGAAAGACAGCAAAGCCAAACCAAATACCCTTGACGCCTACGAACGCGATTTAAGAGGCTTCGTAGATTATTTGTCATCTTCCGGAATTACCTCATTATACAACGTGGATGATGAAGATGTGCTGGCTTTCCAAAATGAATTGCGGGAAGAAGCCTTGGCAAAATCCTCCGTCGCCAGAAAGATTTCCTGTATTCGTTCCATGTATCGCTTCTTTTTGGAAAGCGGATTGGTAGAAGAAAACCCCGCCATCGGCATCAAAGCGGAAAAACCTAAAAACCAGAGCTTTGAAATCATGTCCCACGATGAAATTGAATTGCTGTTGGCGCAGCCCAATCTTTCCACACCCAAAGGGCTTCGGGACAGAGCTATGCTGGAAGTGTTGTATGCCACCGGCATGCGTGTCAGTGAAGTCTGCTCTTTGGGATTGAAAGATGTGAATCTCAAACACAGCTACATATTCTGTCATACCGGAGGTAAAGAGAGAGTCATACCGATTTATCCCATTGCGGTCGATTGCTTGAAAAACTATATTGAAAACGCCCGTCCCACATTGTTGAAAGGACAGACAAAAAATCCTGTTTTGTTTTTAAATACCGGGGGAGAGGAATTGTCCAGGCAAGGGTTCTGGAAGGTGTTAAAACGCTATGCCACCGACGCCGGCATTCCTGCCAACATCACGCCGCACACCCTGCGTCATTCGTTTGCCACCCATCTATTGGAAAATGGGGCGGATATCCATGATTTGAGAGAAATATTAGGCCATAGCGATATTTCCTCCATGCATGTCTATACCAAGTACTTAAAAGAGAAAATGCGTACAAACTATATCAAACATCACCCTCGTGCATAAAATTTCGGAAAATAAAAAGGAGTAAACTGTGGCTGGATTTTTCGGATTGTTCAACTATACCAAGCCGGGCCCCGGAATTGCCAAGAAGAAAGAAATGGAAAATTATTCATATGGCAACATGTTTGTCCAAATCGGCCGAAAGTTTTCCAAATTGATGGGTCTGAATTTACTATACCTTTCCATGAATTTCCCTCTTTTTTTCGGCGCGATCGCTCTGAGTGGACGATTTAATATTCCCTATCAAACCCCCGCAACCACTGGGTATCAAACCATCAGTGGACTTTCTCACTATGTTTTTGATCCCGCCGCAGTGGTAATGGAAGGGTTGCATGGTCATATGACCACGTCTTCCTACCCCGGAACCACCTCAACGGTGTTGTACTATTTGACCCTATTGGTTCTGTTGACCTTTGGTGTTTCCACGGCAGCCCTCACGTTAGTCAATCGCAACCTTGCTAAAGGAGAGTACTCCGAATTGGCCCATGACTTTTTCGGAGCCATCAAGAAAAATTTCAGACAAGCTTTTTTTGTAGGGATTCTGGATTTGGGTTTGTTGTTTGTCATTGCCTACGCCGTCATGTTTTATTACTATAATTTTGTTGCGGGTACCAGTATTATCACCTCTTTCATGTTTTTCGTGGCGTTATTCATCGCGTTCATTTATATCTTTATGCGATATTATATATATTTGATGCTGGTCACGTTCAACCTAAAAACCTTCAAACTGTTTAAGAATGCCTGGTTGTTTGCTACCCTTGGATTTAAGAGAAACATGGCAGCCACCTTTTTCATTGTTTTCACCATTCTGCTGAACATCGTCCTTTTTGTCTATCTCATGCCGGTAGGGGCGCTTTTGCCGTTTATCATCACTTTATCCCTGTTGTCGTTTATCGCAACCTATTCGGCATATCCAGTGATCAAGCGGTTGATGATCGATCCTTATTATGCGGATCATCCCGAGGAAAAGAAACTTGAAATCGATGTGGAACCTTTGTTTGAAGATAAGGGTTGATAGTCAAAAAACACAAATCAAACCATGGTAAAAGCATAGTCGTTCGGCTGTGCTTTTTATCGTTCTTATATTAAGCAAAATCGTTGAAATCAGCGATTTTGTCCTCTTATTTTTCATTTTGTCCTCTTATTTTTCATTTGATATTGACAATATTTTCATGTTATGTTAGTATATACTGAAATTAATTGTAATAAGTGAAATCTGTCATGGAACTGCCTGCGAGCAGCTCTGAATGTTGAGGTCAGTTTTGTCATTTCAATCCTTGTTTATAGCTCTCGCTGCATAAACGATATGACATGATATGACAGAACTTTTTATAGGTTCTGTTATTTTTTATGAAAAGTAACGAAGCGAAATGAAGCGAAAATGAACATATTGACTTCATCCTTGTCCTGAAAAGAAAAGGTTTAAACGAAAGGAATGCAAAACATGGACGAACTTTTTAGGTATATCGGCGAATTTCATTGGCAACAACTTATCATGTGGGCCATCGGCGGGATATTGATTTATCTTGCCATCAAAAAAGACATGGAACCCACCCTTCTTTTACCCATCGGCTTCGGTGCAATCCTCGTCAACTTTCCATTTTCTGGCGCAGTGACCCAGCTCATAAACGGAAGTTTGGAAGAAGGCGCATTGAGCGTTCTCTATGATGCCGGTATTTCGAACGAACTGTTCCCCTTGATTTTGTTCATTGGCATCGGCGCCATGATCGATTTCGGTCCTCTGCTCTCCAATCCGAAACTCATGATTTTCGGTGCTGCCGCCCAGTTTGGCATTTTCTTTACCTTGTGCACCGCCTCCATGTTTTTCGATCTGAACGATGCGGCATCCATCGCCGTGATCGGTGCCGCTGACGGCCCAACTTCCATCGTAGTGGCACAGAAATTGAATTCATCGTATTTGGGCGCCATCATGGTTGCCGCCTACTCCTATATGGCATTGGTACCCATCATTCAGCCTCCGGTGATCCGTTTGCTGACCACGAAGAAGGAAAGAATGATCCGTATGCCCTATAAACCTAAGGAAGTTTCTCAAACCACCCGTATTTTATTCCCCATCGTCATCACCATCATATCGGGTATGGGGGCTCCTGCCTCGGTTTCTCTGGTGGGATTTTTGATGTTCGGCAACTTGATCCGGGAATGCGGTGTACTGAACTCTTTGTCCGAAACCGCGCAAAAGACGTTGGCAAATTTGGTCACCATTTTTTTGGGGATCACCATTGCTTCCAAAATGCAGGCGGAAGATTTTTTGAAGAAAGAAACCCTGATCATTTTGGGTCTGGGTTTGGTAGCGTTTATCTTTGATACCGCTGGCGGCGTGATATTTGCCAAAGTATTGAACCTGTTTTTGAAAGAAAAAATCAATCCCATGATCGGTGCCGCCGGTATTTCCGCTTTCCCCATGTCGGGGCGAGTTGTCCATAAGATGGGTCTGAAGGAAGACAATCAGAACTTCCTGTTGATGCAATCCATCGGCGTCAATGTTTCCGGTCAGATTGCATCGGTGATTGCGGGCGGTCTGATCTTGAATTTCTTTTTTGGAAAGTGAGGAAATATTATGAATCCCAAAGCATTTTTTGATAATTTATATTACATGGGCATGGGAATGCTGGGTGTTTTTTTGGTCATCGGCGTGATTATCGTGGTTACTTTTTTACTCAACTGGATGACCAAACCTAAAAAGAATCGAAAATAAGTGAGATGCAAGCGAAAAATACAATGAAGAAAGAACAATAGATATGGTATCATTACAAGACTTTTTTTCCATGCTGGTTCAATATCCCGCCCTGATCGTTACCACCCTTCTTACCTTGTGTGTGATTTTAGTGAATGGGTGGACCGATGCCCCCAACGCCATTGCCACCTGTGTTTCCACCCGTTCCATGAAACCCACCCCCGCCATCATCATGGCTGCCATATTCAACTTTTTTGGTGTGTTGGTCATGACCTTGGTCAACCAAAAGGTGGCGGAAACCGTTTATAAAATGGTGGATTTCCAGGGAAACGCGGAGGATGCGCTCATCGCTCTGTGCGCAGCCCTGGTTGCCATTGTTCTGTGGGCAACGGCAGCGTGGAAATTTGGTATTCCTACCAGCGAGAGCCATGCGCTGATTGCCGGTTTGTCCGGCGCTGCCATTGCTTTACAGGGGGGAATGTCCGGTATCAACGGAACAGAATGGTTGAAAGTTATCTATGGTCTGGGACTGTCCACCGTACTTGGTTTTGGTATGGGATTTCTGATTGCCAAATTAACCGAGTATCTCTTTAAACATGTCAATCGATATAAGGCGGACAAGTTTTTTATGGGTGCTCAAAATACCGGTGCGGCGGCCATGGCTTTTATGCATGGAGCGCAAGACGGTCAGAAATTTATCAGTGTTTTTTTGCTTGGTATGTTTCTTGCACAAGGACAATCGAATGCCGGTGATGTTCACATTCCCATTTGGTTGATGGTGCTTTGCGCCGTAATCATGGGATTGGGTACCTCCATCGGCGGGTACAGAATTATTAAATCCGTGGGAATGGATATGGTTAAGCTGGAAAAATACCAAGGGTTTTCAGCAGACCTTGCAGCGGCAGGATGTCTGTTGATATCGTCGATAACCGGCACTCCCGTTTCCACCACC
>ENA-UOOK01007232-UOOK01007232.1-fermentation-metagenome-genome-assembly--contig:-NODE-7232-length-10211-cov-13.126526_pt1 | contig 10211 bp, 8 predicted proteins | sample MGYA00245777_ERZ724023 | MGnify/ENA primary metagenome ERZ724023 (study PRJEB28704, sample SAMN03018312) | fermentation metagenome | biome: anthropogenic terrestrial biome; feature: soil; material...
GGCTCTGGATACCAAGTCCAGTAGCTTGGACGATGCCAGAGACTACATCAAAGCCTTAGCCCCTTGGATCAAAGACGATCAAATCGAATACGACTCAGAGATGAATCCTGTTGGAGTTTCTGGAGCGCATACACCGTTTCCACCGTTTCATTGGAAGTGTAGGACGACTACTGAGTTGGTAGTGCTTTAATCAGATCATTAATCTCTTCTTTATATTCAGATATTTTGCTCTCTCTTTCGCTTATGTATCGACTTCTATTCACATAACTATTGTACATATATATCTGAACTTTATGGGTATTAATTCTCTTCACAAAATATAAAAACAAACACAAGAAAATAGATAAAACTATATGGTAAAACATATTACCGCCTGGTAGATTGTCAAAAATCTTAAATACAACTGACTTTAACAGCCAATTTCCTGCAACTACTATGATACCATTTGCAATAAAATCGATTCCTATACTAATTCTTGTTGCTTTTCTTTGTAAAGTAGATTTTTTATCATCAACTTGACTGACTAGACCCTCAATCTTCCCCAACTTGCTGCTAATAGTATCATTAACTCCATTAACAATCCCGTTTATTTTTTGTTGAAGAGCTTCTTGCTTGGCTATTTCATCACTTTTTACTCTATTATGGTAACGCTCAAGTGTTTTAGCAGTTGCTTCGGCTGTTACATTTACTGGATTCCCACAAGTTTGAATTTCCATTAATTCAATCAAAGAATGATTTTGCAATAACGCATTTATCTCTTCATCCTTTAACCCTTGAATTTCCGATAATTCCCTGAATGACTCTATGAATTTATCCATAAACTGCTTATTATATGGTCTTACGCTTGCAGCTATAGCAGCTGCATTTAATCTCGCATTACTTGTCAGCTCTGAAGCGTTCGTCAACCACATTAGCGTACTTATATATTGCATGCTGGAGCAATAATTTACTTCTGTGTTTTTGATCCGGAATATGTTATTTACAGCTTTTAGTAAGGATACACTAGATGTTAAAAACAGATGCTTTGAATCCTCGAGCCTTTTTGATACTTCAGATTTTCTTAGAATCATAACCGCTATGATTGATGTAGCATCCTTTTCTGATGATTCATCGTATAATTGGAATCCCCAACCCTTGCGTATGGTGATTATTTCTGTAAACAAAGTATCACCCAGCTTCAGATACTTCTCACTTATTGATGGGCTTTGGACTATAGAAATCCCTAACTCATCCTTAATCCTTGTGTCCAAGTTCATGTAAAGGAATAGTAACTTATATGGAGAGATATTTTCTCTCTTAAAGTTTTGTAGTGCATAAGAAGCAAGTCCAGGAACATAATCATGCCAATGTTTATAGCAGGATTTCAAAATCTCAAAAACTTCATTGTAAGTATGATTAAAAACGGCGATAGACGCACCTTTCTTTTTGAGCGATTCTATGCACTGCATTGATGACTTATAATACAATTCACCGTGTGCTCCGAGTATATCAAGCACAATTCTCGTGTCTAAATAGAAAGTAGCTTCAGATAGGTCCAAATCATGATCTAAAGCTGCAGAAACTAACATCTCCGATTGAACATAGCCTACACCTAAATCAATCAATCTATCAAAATTTTGTTTACTATCGTAGTATAAATGCAACAAAAATTGCGAGTAGCAAAAATTACTGTCGCTGGAATTTATAGTGTCAAGCCGAGAAATATCCTTAGGCTCTACCATATATGCAGTTTTAAACATCAAATATATGTTGGTATTGACTATATGTTCGAACTCCTGTTCACTATCACAGGTCATATTTGGAGAATACTCTTTAAGGAATTCAGCATATAATTGAAATAGATTTGTAAAGTCTTTCTTGAATTCTGCAATTTTTTTATCTATCTCATCTACTATATCTCGTTGAGGTAATTTGGCCTTGTTAAATATGAGCTTTCCGTCTATCTCCTGTAGAAAACCTTGTTCGTGATACTGAGCACTGATGTATTCAATGACATGAATTGGCAATGTAAGATCAAAATCAACAGCAAACAAGTCATGGATTTTAACATTGTCAAACTCTACTATGTGGTTTTTCTTGATTATATATTCAAGTAAAGGATAAACATTCTCAATTAAGTGTCCATTTGAATTGTAAGAGACTAACAGTGATAATGTGCATAGTAGTCTTGATCTCATTTGATAACCACCTTTTAGATACGTTATATCGCTTTAGTTGAAATCTAGTTCATTGTTTTAGATTTAATATGATAATTGATGTGATTCTTAGTACAATATGCAATGATACGGTTTGCATTATCGTTATAATAATTCTGATAGTCTTTGTACTTAGCTACCTGTCTATTATAGTGAAGTCTTCCAAATACAATGTTATCCACCATACTTACACTTTCTAAGATGATCTCTAATTCTTGTTTAACTATGTTTGGGGTTGGGTAAGGTTCAATGCTGACCCAAGTTTTACACCCTAGATCATGTAATTTCCTTAAACTCGAGATTCTATCTTTGTAGCCCGCGGAAAAAGGTTCGAAGGATTTTCGAAACTCATCGTTTAGGGAAACTAGGGAAATACCCCAATCGTGCATTCTATGGAAATCAGCTAATTCAATTGGCAAGACTCCTTTTGTAAGGGCTGTGCATTTAATGCCTTCTGCATCCAACATCCTTATGATCTCCAAACTCATGTCCTGAATCTCAGGATATCCCACCATAAAAGGATCAGTAGTGAAACAGAGATGGACTGATTTGATCTTGTTTCGATACCTTGGAATTTCTTTCTTTAACAAGTCGATTGCATTCTCTACAAGCCTAGGTTGAATCCAATCAGCATAATCCCGTACTCTACCGAATCTCCTAGCCATCATAAATGCATAGCAAGGATACATGCAGCCATGAGAGCAGCCTAGGACATGATTGATTGTGAAGTCCCCATATTCAACTCCGGTTCTATAGAGCAGGCTTTTTCTTTTAATTGTTAACATCTTACACCAGTTTGACTAAATCATCCTTATCTATGCCTGTCTGCTTACTTGTAACTCTTTGTACGATAGCCCTTCCTGACTTCTCAAATTGTTTTACGGCTTTCCTAAGAACTTGGTTCTGATAAGGAGTTGCATCTATGATTAGGGAAAGCAAGTCATTATAACTTCCCTCAAAGCCAGTACAATTTCTCAGAAGGTAGTTTTCTACCTCCGACACTTGAAATTCTTTCAATTCGAATATTGATAACTGGTTGTTCGATTTCCCTAGATACTCGATTCTACCATGATTGATGCTGCTAAAGCAATCTCTCATAGTCGTAGCCCCCTTGAGATGGTTGGATACATGAACCAAATAGTACAAAGTTCTATCAGCTTTGGAGGAATGTACTTTATATGGCCAAACATATTGAGCGTGCTGCTTTAACTGATTTCTGAACATGTCCATTATTGAGTCTTGCCTAATGATACCATGCAAATCTTTCAGCTCTCTCCATTCTTCAGTTCCCAGAAATGAATCAAGGCGTCCCGATTCAGCACCAATGCAGCGTGATACACCATCGTACATGAAGGTTAGTAGGATTTCAACTTTACTATACTTTAAAATCTCTTCTAATGTCTTAAAATCAAGATTGATACCAAATGGATCAACAAAAAAGAAGCTTGGTCGAATTGTACTATATGATGCATTTTCAAGTAACTGCAGGATTCCTGCATCGAATGCTGAGTTTTGAATAATATACTCTACGGAACTGTGTTTATTTTCATCAAACACTTTTTGAAGGTTATCGCAAACATCGCTATCCTGATCAATAGCTATAATGTTCAGCTTTTTACCTCTTGTGCCCCTATCTTTCCATGCATTAACTGCTATAATAGGAGAGCCTGGATACTCATTATCATCTCTGAAATATGACCCGCATCCAGCGAAGCCATCGAAGTAGTTTAGATCAAACCTACTACTCAAGATAGGAAACCATGCACCAAGATAACATGCCAATAGTCTGTGCTTAAAATTCGTGTGCTCATCATACTCCCAGGAGTAATATTGCTTACCCTCAAGGTACTTGCTTTTGTATTTCTTCATAATAACTCCATGCAAACCAATGTAGTTCCTACTTCTCCTCCACAATCACTTGTCTTAAATCATCCCTTTTGATCACCGTATCATATAGCCCGATGTCCTCACCCTCATGTTTATTGATCCCGGTATAATTCAGGCTGCTATCCTCATACCGCTTAAACTTATAGATGGCATCATTCATCAACGCGCTATTGAAGAGTCCCAGGCTCACCAAAAGCTCAAAATCATTTACTGTGAGTCCGGTTACCTTTTTGAACAAGCCCGGCTCCAATTGGGTGATCACATCTTTTAGCGAGCGCTCACGATAGTCCGTAAGATACATAAAGATCGGGATGCGCGTGGCAAATTTGATCAGCTTTTCTTGAATCTGCTTACGCTTGGCTTTGTATTCCTTTTCTTCTGCCGAAAGCTCTTTTTTCTCCTTTTGACTCAGTTCTTCTTCACTTTTCTCTTTACGAGTTTTCTTTACCGCCTCGCTTTTATTGATGATCGTCTCTATATCCTGATTCAGAGTGCGAAAGCCTTCGATGTTCATCAGAGCTGTCATCGCAGCTTCACTATTCATCACCCGTTTCAGGGTATCGTTATCCACATTCACCAAGAGGGCGGATTCCCATCTGCGCGCCAATAGCGTGGCAGTGGTTCCGCTCATTGCCATATCCAATATCCCCGCGGCATCAATCTCTTTCATGCTACTGCCATCGTAAGCCAGCACAGGCAGGAACTTGATGAATTCCTCCACCTTTTGCTCTGCGCTATCGCTATTGACGTTTAAGCGGCAGCTATAATCCGCAATTTGCCGCAGAGCTCTATCCGGCGCAAAATCAAAGACGTAACACTCTTCTTTAATGATCTCTTCCTTGTTTGGAGAGAGCCCATCGGGATTGATAATGGTCCAGGGCGATTGCACGCGGAAGGCGGCCTGAAAATATGTCTCCGGACTACTGGTATTGCGCAGCATAAAGATCCCCGTCCAGGGCTTCACGGTAACCCCTGTGGTCAGCTTCCCGCAAGAGAGAGTGATGCTTTTGCTATTTAGGGGATCACCCATGGCATCCATCACCGGAGGCAGTGCCGACGCGCCAATCCCCGCTTTTGGTCCTGCTGCCACGATGACTTCATAATCTTGATAAAACTTGTTTTGTCGCTTGCTCAAGAGATTCTTCATGGCATAGCAGCTTGCCACCGAGGGCAAGAACCAAAAGGTATGGGACAAGATCCCCAAAAGCCGAACATCTGAAAAAGGCAAAGGCGGCTTCTGCGCGCCCAGCTTGAGATTATCGATATTGCTGGGCAGAAAAGCTCCACGGATCAGATCCAGCCATTTTTGAACCTCGGCTTCATAGAGAAAGCGGGCCTTATCCCCCAAGCCCTCTGCCGTAAAGAAGACGTTGAGATCAAACTCATCAAACTCCCCCTTCTTGGCGATATCCATGATTGCATCCGGCAATTGGTAGGTGAGCATCACCATGCGCGGTAAGGCAGCATAGGGATTGTCCGCTTCTTCCCAGCTCTCTTTGGCGCTTTGTTCATCGCTATAAGTCCAGTTATAGATCTGCTCTTCGATAAACTCCCCCGTAGCTATTGCCCGAAACGGAGTGCCGGAAAGATAGAGATAGTGCTCTGTAGTAATGGGCAGGATATCCTCATCATAATAGTCAATGCCTTCGCCCCGGGCATATTCCTGCTCGCGCTTATCCTCATTTTCAAAGAGGTCTTTGGCGTTTTCCCGCCAGGCGCCATAGTGATATTCATCAAAGATGATGGCATCCCAGTTTAGAGCATGCACCCATTCATTCTTGGGCTTGATCCCTCCCGTGCTCTTATTTTTGCCAAGATAATCCTGAAAGGAGCCAAAACAGACAAAGGGACGCTCCCGATCGATATCTTCAAAACTGATGCCGCCGGGTTTGACAAATTGCCAGCCTTCAAAATCCACATGACTTAAAAGATCCTCTTCCCAAGCGCTTTGCACCGCGGGCTTGAAGGTGAGCACCAAGACCTGCTTCCAGCCCATCTTTTTGGCCAATTGATAAGCTGCAAAGGTCTTGCCAAAGCGCATCTTGGCATTCCATAGATAGCGGGGCGGCTGCTCCTTTTTGGCGGGGTCTGTGTACCATGATTTGTAGTATTCCATCGTTCTCTCCACCGCTTCCGCCTGCTCCGGCCTCATGCCAAAGCTCTGGCTGCGGCTGAACTCTGTCAATTGACCCGTCCTCACGGCGTGAATGGCGCTCTTAAGCTGCTTGAGATTGCAGTTAAACCACTCTCCGGCAGGATTTGCAATGCCATTGTAGCGCAGCATGCGGTGCACTTCATGATCCGTGAAAGTACTGCCGTCTCCCCGCATGGCGGGTTCATCCAAAACAATGCGGTAAGGCGGTTTACCAGGCTTCAGAGTGGGATATTGCTGCCCTACCCTGGCTTCCACACTCTGCGTGGTAAAACCAACCTTCAAGAGCCCCTTATATTCAGGGTTTGTGTCCTCATAAGCATAAATCCGGGGATTTAAGTCTGGACGAGAAGGGAAGTAATCCTTAGGCATCGGCAAGCTCCAAAGTAGACGCGACATCTTGGCGCTTAATGGTAGAAGCGCCATCTTGGCGCTTAAAAGATAACACAGGTCTGGAAGACGTGTCTACAGTAGAAACGACATCCTGGCGCTTAAAAGCGAATAAATATCCCTTAAGCATCAGCAAGCTCCATAGGACGTATCATGGATTCTATGAAATCGATCTCCTCCTGGCTGAGATTGTATTTCTTGTAGAGCTTTTCGTCTGTCCAGGGCTCGCTAAAGTCTTGGATGGGGACGAAGGAATATGCTTTTTGCATTGTATTTTGAGTTATCTTAACAAGACCGAGCATGAAATGAAAGAACTTTGTTTGCGTGTAGGAAACAACATTATTTGCGATACTCGAATTATCAAAAGGTCCAATGACCAGATAAGTTTCAGTACAGCATGAGCCTGGTTCAACTATTAAAGGTCTAATCCAATCATTACTCATGTTTCCAATTCCCCATGCTTTCGGGATCAAAACCTTATACTTGTTAAGCCATGCTTGATTTCTTCTTACGTTGGAAATCGCAACATACCTCTCTCCCTCTTTTTTCCACCCATTATAGTATAACTTCACGCTATCTTCAAATGGTGTAGTACTCATGACTGGTTTAACTCTTCGGTAACTATTCTCCTCCCTGACATCAAAGCCAAAAGGATCGTTAGCACTCACAATATCAGAAAACAGTCCCTCACGTAGGGTTTTAACTTTATGTAGTATTGGTATGGCTTCATTATACCTTATAAACGTATCAGACCCATCCTCAAGCAGGGGTCTAAGGGCAATTGATACAATATCATTTCCATAATGAGTTACTATTTTGCACGGGCCAGAACTAATTGATTGCCAAAGGAAGTAACACACTCCACCCTTAATCTCAACGCCAGGGAAGCAATCATTAGCATTCAGATAATCATGTATAACTCTTATGCGATCATCCCTTAACATCTCATCTCTGAAGTTGTCAAGGCCTCTTCCTCCGGTAAACCATCTTGATGGTACGATCATACAAAGGAAGGATGGAGACAATTTTTTGGCTTGTTGAACAAACTTATCATAAATTGGGAGAGCGCTTGACCCCATGCCTCCCCCATCGCTCAATTGATAAGGTGGATTTCCGATAATAACGTCAAATTTCATTTTGAATAGCTCCTCTGGGTTTTCGGTGTGGATAAAGGAATAGGCATGGCTTTCGAGATCACTTCCGCGATCATAGCTTTGTTCATTGGCTCCGCAATACTTACAGCGTCCAGTTTCCCAAGTATGTTCTATGCGTGAATAGTGGATATTTCCTTTCTCGTTTTTGAACTGAGAGCAGACGGAGTATTTGCCATTGGCATGTTTGCTGCAGTATAGCGAGCGGCGGGAGAGAAGAGAGGTAAGCTCTGTGATGGCCAGGCCAAAAAGCTGTTTTGTGAAGATGTGATCGATGCGTTTCTGGCGGTTTGGGATCTGAGCTTCCAGACCAATGTCCAGGCGTTTGGCGATTTCGCGCAGGAATACTCCGGATTTGCAGGCGGGATCCAGAAAGGTAGTGCTTTTGTCTCGGAATAGCTCTTGGGGCAAAAGATCCAGCATTTGGTTCACCAGTTCGGGCGGGGTGAAGACCTCGTCACTGCTCAGGTTTGCGATGCAGGACAATACATCGGGATTGTAATTAGCTGTATCCATAAGCAATCTCCAAGAAATGCACGGGGGCGTATTCTCTAATAGGTGTAGGTATAACGGTATCTTCATTTTCAAAGATAGTGAATTCCTTTTCGTCTTTCAATGATGCCATACTCATCAAATGCCCAAAGCTAAAATCCCTACGTTTGATCAGGCTACCGTTGAGGGGTGACCATTCGGAAAAGATGATAGGTTGTGGGTTGTCGTCCACTGTTTGTAGGCTAAGGGCGTCACCATGAATGATATTGTGGCTTAGAATGTATTGCACCGAAGCTCTACAATCATCCTTGGTGTTGTTTTTGAAAAGCTCCAGGTAGTCCGCTTTAAATATGCCGAAGAGCCTATCACGGCAATCCTGCACGTTATCCTCCTGAATATCAATACCATAGACAGAAGACACTGCTATCACGGCATAGCGTTCATAATCAAATTGGGATTTAGCATAACGCTTTTTCACCACGTCCAGCTTACGCTTGAGGATCTCGGCAAGAAAGTTCCCAGTCCCACATGCAGGCTCCAAAAAGCGGGATTCAATGCGCTCCGTTTCCTGTTTTACAAGGTCGAGCATGGCGTTTACTTCCCGCAAGGAAGTAAATACTTCGCCATGATCAGCAACGCGCTGTTTGGATTTAACCTGTTCATCTTTATGCGTTTGAGTATCAGTGCTGTCTGACATTGCGTTTCCCTTCATTTAGAATTTATCTCAGTATGCTCAATCCCTAAAGACAATAATTGTGCAATATTAGTCAGTAGCTTTGCCATCTTGTTTTTGATCTATTGCTTGCACAGTCCAATCATTGTCAGGCTTAAGTCCCGATACTACTAAAGCTTTCATACAGTGCTTAATCACATTGTGTGTCTTCAAGCAACCCTCTGTATAGAACTCCTGATCCAGTGATATAGGATTTGAGTAGATCCCCTTGTCTTGAGATACCCCATACCATTTCGATATCTTAGCATTAATGAGATTAGATAACAATGCATTGTAGGTAATCCGTTTCACATCTCTCCAACTATTCACTTGGTGCCATATCCCAAGCACACAAAGTCGAATGGGTTTAGTACCGGTATAGTCCTTATATTCTGGTTGACTGTTTTCTCTTAATAGCTCTGAATGATTAGACGGATTTGGATTTACAGAAGCATCAATTATAACTGCTTTTTTGATGCCGGATTGTTTTCTATCCCAAAGCCGCTGAATATCTTCAATGTCGATATCGAGTTTATGATTTTTTTTAATAAGCTGTTGGGCAAACATATATGGAGAAAGATCGGTTTTCTCGTGCATTGCGATAGCCTCTGTTTTCACATTGCCGATTAGCTTGATGCGAACCAGTTCGTCTCTCATGTTTTCTGCTGTATTCAGTGCCTTTTTGCGATAATTGTCTTTTCTTAGGATCATTTCAAAGGTCTGTGCAATATCGTCTGGATCATCATCCAGTATATTGATTTCATTGAATAGCTTATCTTCAAATTCGCCACCTGCGGAAGGAAGATAAAACCTCCACTTGATCCCATCTGTCAGGATGCTTATTGCAGATTTGTGGTATGCATTGTAAAGATGAAGTTGAGTTTCGCCTGAGATAAGGCTGGAGTCAAGCTTGCCTGGCGTTTTTACTTCGATAAATACTTCTGCACCCTCTGAGGTCTTTTCAGGAATGAACAAAGCTATGTCTACCCGACCTGTTACATCTTTTGTGATGTTCTGTTGAGGAAGACGCTTAACTTTAAATTCCGTATGGAACTCATCAGGATTCCAGATGTTCCATCCAAGGGCTTGGCATAGCCTGCCTACCAGAGAAAAGCGAACATGCTGTTCGTCCTTAAATGTTCCGTCTTTCAGTAAAATACGAATATCTTCAACAATCTGTTTCATTGATGCCTCACAGCCTGATTTGCATTTTCTACAACAGATTACAATAG
>ENA-UOOK01007233-UOOK01007233.1-fermentation-metagenome-genome-assembly--contig:-NODE-7233-length-10211-cov-4.503840_pt1 | contig 10211 bp, 7 predicted proteins | sample MGYA00245777_ERZ724023 | MGnify/ENA primary metagenome ERZ724023 (study PRJEB28704, sample SAMN03018312) | fermentation metagenome | biome: anthropogenic terrestrial biome; feature: soil; material...
ACGCACCGGCAGCCCCTTGCTCCTTTTTAAGGGCGGAGAAATCCCGGAGCCCGGGACGGAGCCCGCCGCCTTCAGCGCAGCGAGGCGAGGATGCGCTCCGCTTCGGCCTGCACGTTCGCGGGGGCGGGCCCGCCCGTAATGTTCCTGCCGTTCACGCAGCGGTCCAGCGCGATGGCTTTGTAAACGTCCGAGCCGAAGCTGGTGCTGAATTTCCGGTATTCCTCCAGCGGCAGCGTCTCCAGCGTCAGGCCGTGCTCCGTGCAGAACGCCACCAGGTTGCCGACGATGCCGTACGCCGTGCGGAACGGCAGCCCCTTCCCGACCAGGTAATCCGCGCAGTCGGTCGCGTTGAGGAAGCCCTTCGCCGCAGCCGCCCTCATGTTTTCCCGCAGGATTTTCATGGTGGCGACCATCGGCGTGAAGGCGGTCAGGCAGGATTTCAGCGTGTCCATCGCGTCGAAGACGGCCTGCTTGTCCTCCTGCATATCCTTGTCGTAGGCGAGGGGAAGCCCCTTCATCATGGTGAAAAGCGCGATCATGTCGCCGTAGGCGCGCCCGGCCTTTCCGCGCACCAGCTCGGCGACGTCGGGGTTCTTTTTCTGCGGCATGATGCTGGAGCCGGTGGAATAGGCGTCGTCGAGCTTCACGAACCGGAACTCCCACGAGCACCAGAGCACGATCTCCTCCGAAAAGCGCGAGAGGTGCATCATGCAGATGGCCGCGCACGAGGCGAGCTCCAGGCAGAAATCCCGGTCGGAAACGGCGTCCAGGCTGTTGCGCGCGGGGCCGCCGGAAAAGCCGAGCAGCTCCGCCGTGCGCGCGCGGTTCACGGGGTAGGTCGTCCCGGCGAGCGCGCAGGCTCCCAGCGGGCAGACGTCCATGCGCTTTTCCGCGCCGCGGAGCCTGTCCGCGTCGCGGAGGAACATCTCCGCGTAGGCGAGCAGGTGGTGCCCGAACGTCACCGGCTGCGCGCGCTGCAGGTGCGTGTAGCCCGGCATCACGGCGTCCTTCGTTTCCAGCGCGCGGCGGCACAGAACCTCCGTGAGCTCCCTGAGGAGCTTCAGCACCCGGGCGCAGTCCTTTTTCAGGTAGAGGCGCAGGTCCGTCGCCACCTGGTCGTTCCGGCTGCGCGCCGTGTGCAGCCGGCGGCCCGCGTCGCCGAGGCGGGCGGTCAGCTCGCCCTCCACGAACGTGTGCACGTCCTCGGCGTTTTTGTCGACCGCAAGCTTTCCGCTCTCCAGGTCCGCGAGGATTCCCCTCAGGCCCGCGCAGATCCTGTCCGCTTCCTCCGGCACGAGGATGCCGCATTCGCCCAGCATCGCGGCGTGGGCGATGCTGCCCTCGATGTCCTCTTTCACCATGCGGCTGTCGAACGCGATCGAGGAGTCGAAGTCGTCCGTCGTTCCGGCAAGCTTTTTGTGGAATCCATCCTCCCACAGCTTCAAGAAAATTCCCTCCCGTTCTCCGCCGCGGCGCGGCGGAAATCACAAAAAAGGGGGCCGGCTGCGTCCGCCCCCCGAAACTTCCGTTTTTTCCGTCAGGCCATTTCGCCGCGCGCGATCCTTTTCTGCGCCTGAACGGCGATCGGCAGGCCGAACAGATTGATAAAGCCGGCCGCGTCCGCCTGGTTGTAGACATGGTCCGTGCCGAAGGTCGCAATCTCCCCGTCGTAGAGGGAATACGGGGAAGTCACGCCCGCGTCGATGATGTTGCCCTTGTAAAGCTTGAGCTTCACGTCGCCGGTCACATTCCGCTGCGTGGAGTCCACAAAAGCGGAAAGCGCCTCGCGCAGAGGGGTGAACCACTTGCCGTCGTACACCAGCTCGGCGAATTTTTGGGCGACGCCCTGCTTGAAATGAAGCGTGTCGCGGTCGAGGCAGAGCTCTTCCAGCTTGGCGTGCGCCCAGTAGAGGATGGAGCCGCCGGGCGTTTCGTACACGCCGCGCGATTTCATTCCCACCAGGCGGTTCTCGACCATATCCACGATGCCGACGCCGTTTTCGCCGCCGAGCTGATTCAGCTTCTGAATGATCTCCACGCCGGAAAGCTTTTCGCCGTCCACTTTGACGGGAACGCCCTTTTCAAACGAAACGGTCACATAGGTCGGCTTGTCGGGGGCTTTTTCCGGCGAAACGCCGAGCTCCAGGATCTTGTCGTAGTCCGGCTCGTTGGCCGGGTCCTCGCAGTCGAGGCCCTCGTGCGAGAGGTGCCACAGGTTCCGGTCCTTGGAATAGCTCGTTTCGCGCGTGACGTTCAGCGGGATGTGGTGCGCCTCGGCGTAGTCGATTTCCTCGTCGCGCGAGGTGATGTCCCAGATGCGCCACGGGGCGATGACGGTCATGTCCGGCGCGAAGGCGCGGATGCCCAGCTCGAAGCGGACCTGGTCGTTGCCCTTTCCGGTCGCGCCGTGCGCGATGGCGTCCGCCCCCTCTTTCCTGGCGATCTCCACCAGATGCTTGGCGATGACAGGTCGTGCGAACGAGGTCCCCAACAGATATTTATCTTCGTAAACGGCTCCCGCTTTCAGCGTCGGCCAAATGTAGCTTTCCACAAGCTCATCCTTGAGATCCGCCACATACAGCTTGGAGGCGCCGCTTCGCTTTGCCTTGTCCTCCAGTCCGGCGAGCTCGTCGCCCTGTCCAACGTCTGCGGCAACCGCGACCACTTCGCAGTTGTTGAAGTGCTCTTTCAGCCACGGGATGATAATGGAAGTATCCAGACCGCCCGAGTACGCGAGCACAACTTTCTTGATCTCTTTTTGCATGCTGTCCACCGCCTTTCTTTGTTTTATAGGTTTTAATTATACACGTCTCATGCAAAATTGCAAGGAACAACTGAATATTTATTCTATTGGAAAAGTGGGAAAGGGCGGGGGACCGTTTTTAAAATCCCCGCATCCCGCTTGAATATTCTCACGTGAAATCAATAGGTGCGGAGAATCGTCCGCCCTTATGAATAATGTATAAAAGCAAGCCTAAATGAGGAAAAATACAGGGGAGCCATACAATTTTTGCGGGGTTGACTTTTTGCCCGGGATGAAATACCATGAAAGCGAAAAAATGAATCCGGGAGGGATCGAAAGATGGATGGATTTCGTGCGATAGAACCGAAGGACCTGAACGTCAACCCGTTTACCATGATCGGCAGCGAGTGGATGCTCATCACGGCAGGCACTTCGGAAAAGTGCAACACCATGACGGCGAGCTGGGGTTCCCTCGGCGTGCTGTGGAGCATGCCCGCGGCGACCGTGTATGTGCGCCCCACGCGCTATACGCTCGGCTTTCTGGACAGGGAAAAGTATTTTTCGCTCAGCGTGTTCGATGAAAAATACCGCGGGGCGCTCGACTACTGCGGCAGCCATTCCGGCCGCGACGGCGACAAGATCGGCGCCGCGGGGCTCACCCCCGCGTTCGGCGCGGAGGCTCCGTACTTCCGCGAGGCGAAAACCGTGTTCCTCTGCCGGAAGCTTTACCGCCAGCCGTTCCAGCCCGCCTGCTTCACGGACGGCTCTCTGGACGGGAAAAACTACCCGAACAAAGATTATCATATCATGTTCGTGGGGGGCATCGAAAAGATCCTCGTAAAGGCATAAAGCCGGCGGCTGCCGTTTCAGCCCTTCGCACAAGCGTCCTGGATCAAACATCCGTCCAACATCAAACGCGCCGTTTGGAATTTCAATCCAAACGGCGCGTTTGTGTGCATCCTGCAAATAATATTTCCATACGGCGCAAAAAGCGCTCGCATTATTTTTTGATCTTCTAAATTAGTGCAATTTTAAATAATTGTTACTATTTCATTTGGACGGGAAGCTCTTTATGATAATAAATATAAATAATGACCAAAAAAGTGTCTTTGGGGAGATGATTACAATTAAAATTCGCACCGCCGCCCAAAAATCGGGGTTTCACCTTTTCCTCATGTCGCTTCCGCTTCTGATCCTGCTCTTCCTCTTTTCTTACCTGCCCTTATACGGGTGGATCTACGCATTCTTCGACTACCATGCGGGAATGCAGCTCAAGGACTGCACCTTCGTCGGTTTCAAGTTTTTCACCGCCATGTTCAACAACTCCGCTTCGATCAATGAAACGCTCCGAGTCCTCAAAAACACGTTCGGCATGAGCGCCTTGAATATTCTGACGTCTCCGCTTCCGGTCATATTCGCGCTGTTTCTGGTGGAAATCAAGAACAAGCATTTACGCAGCCTGATCCAGACGCTCACCACGCTCCCCAACTTCATCAGCTGGGTGATCGTCTATTCCATCGCATGGTCCATGTTCTCAGTGGAAGACGGGTTTATCAACCGGCTCCTGATTTCGACCCACATCATCGACAGCGGCATCAACTTTCTGACCAGCTCCAACCACGTGTGGTTAAAGATGACGGCCTACGGGCTGTGGAAGGGGCTCGGTTGGAGCGCCATCCTCTACATCGCCGCCATCACGTCCATCGACGCGGAGTTATACGAGGCTGCGATGGTGGACGGCGCCGGCCGGTTCCAGTGCATGTGGTATATTACGGTGCCAGGCATGCTGCCCACCTACTTTGTCCTGCTTCTTCTGTCGATCGCCAATTTTCTCAACAACGGCATGGAGCAGTACTACCTGTTTGCGAATCCCATGAACAAAAGCGCAATCGAAGTGCTGGACCTTTACGTCTATAATCTGGGCATGGTGGGTTCGAACATATCGTTTTCCACCGCCGTGGGTATTCTCAAATCGGCGGTAAGCATCATCCTGCTGTTCTTCGCAAACGGGCTGTCGAAACTAATCCGGAAGGAAAGCATCATCTGAATCTCGGCAAGACGCCGTTTCGTGCGGGAGGTCATCAATGAAAAAGTCAAACGTAGGCAGTATGGTATTCAACATTGTGAATGTTACGCTCTTTTTGATATTCACGCTGATATGCGTATTCCCATTTTACTACATATTCATCAACAGCATCAGCGATAATAGTTTAGCGGCCAAAGGGGCGATCCTCCTCTATCCGAAGGGAATCCACTTTGAAAACTATGTCGAGGTTTTCAAGCTTAAAAGCATCGGGAGCGCCGCCGCCGTCTCCGTAGCCAGGACGGTGCTAGGCACCCTGCTGACGCTCCTGGGTTCCTCTTTTCTCGGTTACGCGTTTGCAAAGAAAGAGTATTGGAAGCGCAAGTTCTGGTACCGCTACGTCGTCGTCACCATGTATTTCAGCGCCGGCATCATCCCGTGGTTCGTCACGATGAAGGGGATCGGGCTGTACAACAGCTTCCTCGCCTATATTCTGCCAACCGTCGTTTCTCCGTTTTACGTCATCCTATTCAAGACCTATATCGAGCAGATCCCGCCGTCCCTGGAAGAGTCGGTTCAGCTGGACGGAGGAGGCTACGCCGTGCGGTATTTCAAGATCATCCTCCCGCTGTCCATGCCGATCCTCGCGACAATCGCGGTTTTCTCGTGCTCGGCTCAGTGGAACGCGTTCCTCGACACGCTGCTTTTGGTGAGGGATCAGGAACTGTACACGCTGCAGTTTATCCTCTACCAGTACCTAAGTGAGACGGAGGCTCTGGCCGCCCAGATGCGGTCCTCTCAAGGGACGGTTGGGAGCGCCGCTGCGAATTACGTCCTTACAGCCACTTCCGTGCGCATGACCGTGACGTTCGTCATCATCCTTCCCATCCTTTTCGTGTACCCGTTTTTCCAGCGCTATTTTGTGAGCGGGATTATGATCGGCGCGATCAAGGGCTAACGGTTTGGGGAATTATGGCGAGAAGCCATGATTGCAATAAATTTCATAAGGAGGAAAATGGAATGAAAAAGGCATTTCGCGGTTTGTCTGTGATTCTCGCGCTTACCCTGGCGGCGGGGATACCCGGCTGCAGCCGGAACTCCCCGTCTTCAAGCACCGAATCTGCTTCCGAGAAAAAGGTCGAGCAGATCGACGTGTTCAGCGGAGGCACGAACACGGGCGGCATTGTCGACGACTGGTGGGGCAAGGCCGTAAAGGACGAGATCGGGGTGACGTTCAACCTGCTCCCGTGCGGCGCCGGGCAAGCCGAGCAAAAGCTTCAGGCTTTTATGGCCAGCGGCCAGCTCCCGGACATCATCTATTTTTCGGATATCAAGGACATCCAGAACGCCATCCGCGGTAATATGATCGTCAATCTGGACGATCATATGGACAAGCTGCCGGACGTGAAAAAAAACGTGCCGAAGGCGCTGCAGTACAGCCGGGACAACCTCAGCAATGGCACGGGCAAGGCCTATACCGTCACGAACGCCGTCGGCCCCGCGGATATTTATGACGAAGTTTCGTGGGGGCCTTATCTGAGGTGGGACCTTTACCAAAAGATCGGCTCGCCGGCGGTCAACACGGTCGACGACTACCTGACGATCCTTAAGAAGATGCAGGAGCTGGAACCGAAGAACAAGGACGGCAAAAAGACTTACGGCATTTCGCTTTTTAAGGATTGGGACGGAAACAGCATGATGATGGGCACGGAGCTCGGTCCAATTTTCGGCGTCGACTGCGGAGATCAGCTCGCCGGCGCCCCGTTCCTGCAGGTGGATTTTACGAACGGCCAGACAAAGAATATTCTGGACGCCGACAGCTGGTACATCAAGGCGCTGCAATTTTATTACAAGGCCAATCAGATGGGCCTGCTCGACCCCGATTCCCTTACGCAGACCTACGCGACCGTCAGCGACAAGGTCAAGGAAGGCAGGGTGCTTTTCAGCTGGTGGCCGTGGTTCAGCTCACCGTATAACACCTCCGACCACACGAACGCCGACAATCCCTCCGGGTTCGCCGCGGTCCTTCCGAAAAACGCGAAGGGCGAGATCCCCGGCGACAACAACGTCGGCAAGAAAATCGGCATTGCCATCAGTAGCTCCACGAAGAAGCTGGACGCCTGCCTGAAATTCGTAAACCACGTGTATTCGGTCGAAGGGATGGAACTCGCATACAACGGCCCGAAGGGAGTCGTCTGGGACACGGACGACAGCGGAAAACAGGCAGTGACAGCGCAGGGCTGGGAATATATCAACGATCCCAACAAGGAACTACCCGGCGGCCATTCGCTTTCCGGGACCGGACCGTTCGGCAGCTTCGGCCTCTCTTCCGCTTTTATCAACCCGGAAACAAAGGAGCCGATCTCCTATCATTTCTGGGAAACCACAAGCGAGTATAACAAAGCCCATCAAAACAAGATCCAGAAATCCTGGTCGGACACCACCGGATACCTCACGACGCTCGACTATGTGAAAGCCAAGAAACTGTACGTCGAGATTCCGCTTGCGCAGTCCCTGCTCCCGACACAGCCGGACGACGTCAGCCTGGCGGCGTCAAGGGTCGGCGAAATCGTAAAAACAGATTCCTGGAAAATGGTGTTCGCCAAAAACGACGCGGAATTCCAGAGCTACTATAACGATATGAAAACCAAAGCAGAAGGGCTGGGGATGAAGACCGTCTATGACTGGTCTTTGAAAGCCTGGAAGTCCGCGCTCGCCTCCGCCAGCAAGTATCAGTAAACGGCAAAAGCCGGTCATAGCCGGATTGTTCAAGGCCGTCCCTCCGACGGCCTTGAACCGTTTCTGGAACCTCCTTTTAGCGAAGCATTTCCTCCATGGATGAATTTATGGATTTTACAATATGTTATAATCAAATCAAGATATGTTTTATCGTTAAAAGGACGGAATATGCGAAAAGCTAGAATCAAAGAATTCCTTCGTCAACGCGTCCGCCTGCGCCTCTACAGCCGCCTCGCAATCTGCTACACGGTTATCCTGGCTTTGGTCGCCTTTGCCTTCGCGGTCTTGGCCTCCAGATATTATGAAAATCTGCAGGCTACGAGAAAACTGAAGGACGGCATGTATACGCTCAACGCGATTTCGAGCTATTATGAACTGAAACATACTTCTTTTCCGGATCTTATCCTGCCGCTTTTTCAGTCGGGCAACGGCTATAAGGCTCTCGAAAGCCTGATGCGGGACTCAACGGACGGAATATACGACGATCCGGCGCGGAAGCAGGAGATTATCGAAGCCTTCGGCAACGTTGCGGAAAGGGACGGCGACATCGAGGAAATTCTCTTATACTCCAACCGCAGCCATACCCTTTACGTATACTCCGGAAAATACAACACATTGGAAACAGCCGGACCCGGCTATCCGTTTTACGACGTCGTCGCAAAGCCGTCCATGGGCCGTACCGCAACAGGAACCCGCAAGCTGCTTACCTTGGACTCGCAGAACAAAAGGGACATCGGCTACGGCATAGGCAGCACGATCCGATCCAGCACCGATTCCGAAAGCCTGGGGCAGTTCCTCGTGCTGTTCAACGCAAAAAAGATAGAAAGCATCTTTCGGGATTACAGCGGAAATTACGGAAGGTTCCTGATTATAAAACTGAACGGCGACATCGTATTCGATTCGGAGAACGCATACGTGGGGAGGAAATATCCTTACGTTCAGGAACTGATTTCCCAAAACAACACCGCAACAATCGACGGGACACCATGCTATGTCCAAACCGTCAAAGGGCAAAAAGCCGACTTTCTCGGCGTCAATATCGTGCCCAAGCGCCTGCTTGACGATCCATACGTCCCCGCGCTCGTCTACGGGGCGTTCACGGTCATGGTGCTTTCCTGCGCGCTTTTATACGTCGCCAGCGGAAAGCTGATTTCCAGAAGGGTCAAGGAAATAGAGTCCGCAATGAAGCGCGTGGGTTTGAACGACCTCGCCTATAGACTTCCGGTCCATTACCCGATCGACGAGTTCTCGGAAATGGCGCTGCGGTTTAACGAGATGTGCGGCAAACTGCAGAAATCAATCGACAGGGAGTACGCCGCCGAAATCAAAAAGAGAAGCGCCGAACTCGGCCTTCTTCAGGCCGGGATCAACCCCCATTTTCTTTATAACACGCTGGAAGTGATCCGCGTCAAGGCGGTGGACAACCAGGACGGGGACGTCGCCCAAATGATCCTGGACTTGGCCAATCTTTACCGTGAAATCGTCCGAAGCCGCACGTTTATCCCGATTCGAAACGAAATCAACATCTGCGGGATGTACATGAACCTCTTTTCGCTGCGTTACGATACGTGCCTGAATTATGAAGCGGACATCGAACCCCGCGTCATGAAATTCGGGATCTCTAAAAATCTGCTGCAGCCGATCATCGAGAACTACTTCGTTCACGGGATCCGGAAAGGAGACCACTTCAATTATTTTTCGATCAGCGGCTTTTTGAAGGACGGAGATATTTATTTCATTTTTGAGGACAACGGCCGCGGCATCAGCGGGGAACGGCTGGAAAAGCTCACGGCCGACATCGGGCAGGTGAAGCCGGATGCGGATACGGGATACGGGCTGTTGAATATCCAGAAAAGGATTCGGCTCATTTACGGCGAACCATACGGCCTGCGCCTGGAAAGCAAAGAAAATATCCGAACCCGGGTCACACTTCGGCTCAAGGCGATGACGTGCGGGGAACTGGAGCAGAGCCTGAAATCCCTGTCAAAAAGGGAAGGATGAGACCGCCGGGCCCGGCTGCGCAGCACGCTTCACGCCGATTTCCAAGCATTCAGCCCGGCCCGGGCGAAAGCGGTGAGAAAGGTGACATTCATGCGAAATATTGCGGTGATAACGGAAAGTAAAAGCGATTTTTCTAGATTATTGGAGTCCGTCCCGGGCACGCAAGTCCAGTACATGAAACCGGGGACGCTTTCGGATTACGATTTGGATTTATATGAAGCGTTTTGCATCTTGGGGGGAGTCTGCGACACCCCGATCGTGCTGTCCGCCGACGAACGCACCATGGTGGAACACGAGCGCGCCGAGGGCAAACGAGTTTTTGCGGAATTTTGCATCAGCATTGGGGATGTATACTGCGCGGACCCCGCCGAAACGCAATTCAAGCGTCTTGTGTTCCTGGGGGACAATCTAGGAAGCCTGAACCGGAACGACATTCTGGATGACCAATGCAATAGCAGCGTTGCGAATTATGTGCGCCCGAAAGGGTCCAGGCCGGTCCTCGTCTATAAGGAATGCCTCGTCGACGGTTACTCGTCCGCCGCCCTCAGCCAAAAAGAGAAGGATTCCTTCGCCGATTGGGCGTTATGGTTCATGACGCCGGAAACCCTCGTATGCAATTTCCGTTTCTGCAATGGCATCCGCGCGCGTTTTTCCCCCGTGGTGAAATGGCGGGAGCTTTTCACCGCCCCCGTGCGGGGGATCACC
>ENA-UOOK01007236-UOOK01007236.1-fermentation-metagenome-genome-assembly--contig:-NODE-7236-length-10208-cov-4.209298_pt1 | contig 10208 bp, 14 predicted proteins | sample MGYA00245777_ERZ724023 | MGnify/ENA primary metagenome ERZ724023 (study PRJEB28704, sample SAMN03018312) | fermentation metagenome | biome: anthropogenic terrestrial biome; feature: soil; material...
CAATGACCCGCACATCCGCCTGGTCGCCTGCAAAGCTCTCCGCAACCTTCCGGATAACGCCAACCGTCGTAACGCCCCGGACGCGCATTTTGCCTTTTATCCGGCTGCGGCGCTCGGCAAGAGATTTTGACACGTCCGTTTTTATGCCGAATATGTTCTCATAGCGTTTCAGAGTATCGGCAGCCGTGCTGATAAAACATTCGTTAACCGATTTTTGCAGGCTGCTGATCATCGCTGACATATCACCGGAAAGAACGCCTTGTAATTTTTCCATGGTGGCGTTGCCCTCATAGAAACTCGGGAGCAAATCCATTAAATTCATGCGCCCGCCTCCGACAAAGTAATCGTTCCGGCTATGGGAATATCCTCATCGGGCACCGCTATGTTCACCGTTCCGGAATTCACAAGCAGCGTGTTGTAATCCGCAACGCCAGGTGTGGAAAGCAGCAGGGAACCAATTTTTGCATAGCTGACACTGTACATTCGGAACACAATCGATTTCAAATATTCGGTTACTGCGGTTGTAAAGGCTGCCTGAATGTCCGCAAGCGTCTTTGAACCGTCCAGCTTGACGTTTGCCGTCACGCCGACGGAAAGCCCTGCCGGGCTTGCTACCGTCACCGTGGCACCGATTGGACGGACAGTTTCAATGTAAGCGGCGACTTTGCTTTCAAGGCTTGTATCAATTGTTTTGTTGGAATCAACGATAAGGACCTTGACTGTGCCGTTTCCATTCCATAATGGAGTAACCTTCACGGCGCCCACGCCTGCAACCGCCAGCGCCCACTTTTCATAATCGTGGACATTCCCGCTTGTTGACGGTTTCCGAACCTGTTCATAAAACCGTTCCCGAAGGTTATCGTCTGTTTCTTCATCCGTTCCGGACGTGATGATATCCCCCAATGTCGCGGCAGCGTCTGAGGTATTATCAATATTGGATAACTGCCCGGTATAGGAGTTTCCAATGCTTCCAGCGGTTTCACAGGCCGCGCTGTACAGATTTGTCTCCAGCATAGCGGTGATTTTATATACTACATCGTCAATTGCCCACCGGGAACCAATATCAACGGCTTCATTTGTGATCACTTTTCGCACGGCGCAGGTTGCGGGTTTCCGTGTCAAGCCGAAGTCTGCGACAACACGGTCCAGGTATTCCCCGACTGCCGTGTCGCCGAAAACGAGGTCAATAAAATTGTCAAGCTGGTTATAATATTCGGCCAGCTTAAAAGCGCATGGGGCAACAGCATCAAAAATCACGGAGCCCTCACGCTTGTCAACATCACTCGGTACGCGGCTGAGGGCATCCGCAAGGATTGCTTCATACGTCATATGCTCCCACATCAGACGGCCACCTCCTTGCTTATAGACATTGTTTTATAGATGTTCTCGACGTCAAACGTACACAGCATTTTGTCGCCATCGGCAGAAAACACAAAGTTGTCAACACCGGTTATGCGGTCGTCCGTTAGCAGGCATTCGCGGATCCTGCGCTGCAATTCAGATTTAACATATTCACGATCCTTTCCGAACAAGTCATCTGTCTGAAGGCCATAATCAAGCGTATAAACCGGGTATTCAAACTGTTCGGTATTCAGCATGTGGTATATGGCCTGCCGCAAGGCGTTCAGACCGTCTGTAAAGCCTTGAATCCTGTCTTCCGACACACTGTAGGTCTGTGTCTGCTCGATTTCGTCGGAAAGTGCCAGGTCGGTTGTGACCGTATTTGCAAGGTTCATTTCACCACATCCTTAATCTTGATTTCCGATATGGTTGTGCCGTCAATCGTGATCGGCTCAATTTGCAGTGTGCGGTCTTTTACCGCCGGGGCATACCCGATAATTTCAAGGATGTAATAGGCGTGGCCGCCGTCGTCGCGGAAAAGCCGCACCTGCTGCCCGGCAGTTACGCTGTCTTTCAGGTTTCCGTAAACCATTTCCCATGGGAGGGTGAGCTTCTCTGAAACCTTTACGCCGCCGGAAATGACCGTTCCAATCATCAGGCAGGCGGGCTTCCGGTTATTCAGATACCCGTCAATGATCTGTTTTATTTCGTTGATCATATCTTCACTTCCAATGTCATGGTGTAGTTCGGCAGGAATGTGTGCGTTGCCGTCTTGACAATCAGGCGTTTATTGATGCCGATTTCCGACAGATAGGCGTGGAAACTGCTTCCTGCCCGGATGGCCGTATTTCCGATACAGGACATTGAAAATGACTCCGTTTCACCGTTATAAAGGGATAGAAGGGCATTTGACATCTGAATGGCAAGCGATTTTTTCTTTGCTTCGTTGGCGGCCTTATTCGCACTGGACTGGCTTCCGGAGCCGGTGGAAGTCGAATTAAATGACATCACGTCGTAATATTGCAGCAATCCGTACTTATTGATAGACCCGGAATCTTTCGCAATGTAGACATCCCGTTTCCCGGTCACCTCGTTGTCCACGGCGAGTTTGATTTCGTTGTAAAAATCATCGTCAATGGATTTTGAATAGCTGTAGTCATAACAGGCGGAGCCGTCGCCAAGTATCAGATTTGTTTCCAATTCCGTGAGGTTCCGCAGGCAGACGGACCCGAATTCGTCGCGCAGCGCGTACCATCTGCCGGTAGCCCGGAGCGTGTCGCCGATTGCGCTGTACATGATGTCCAGCCATGTTTTATCGCTCTGCGCGTCCGTGGGGAGCACATAACCGGTGTTCGCCAGCGTCCCGGCGGGGATGCCGAAATAGTTGCACATCTTCCGCGCCAGTGTGGTTACGGTGTCGCCCTTCATAACGACGGTATCTTTGGCCTTGCAGTACCGCAGAAGGTCATACGCCGTAATCGTGACAACCTTGTTTTTGACGTGCTCATGCTTGAAAACCACTCCATAAAAAATGTTCGCTCCGTTGTATCGGAAGCGGACAATGGAACCGTTGTCAATATTCAGTCCATTTGCAAGATATGAAAAAGTGAACTTGCTGCATCCATCGTTCAGGTAGTCTTTCCATTCCGCGGATTTCACAAGTTCACTGATTTCATATACTTTTTTATTTGTGGTTTCAACGAGAAGTTCGACGGACAAGGGCACCACCTCGATTGCGCTTGAAATTTTTTCATAATTGGATTATTATAGCAATGGAATTTTATGAGAGGGGAAACAATATGAAAGCAAGACGAGTTATAGCCATAATATTATTGATATTTGCAGGCATAGGTTTGATAATTATACTGTCGGGTCAAGCTAAGTTATCAGATTCTTTACCGCCTACAATTCTTTTTGCGATTATCGGATTGCCATTATTTTTTACTAAAGGTAAATCCAGAGATGAAAAATATAAAAGTAAAGGCGATAAGGCAGAGAAAATTCTTGTCAAGCACTTTACCGGCTTGCCGCTCGCCGAAGGGACTAACTGTACAATACGGCATAATCAAAACGGATTTGTCTTTACTGCCGGAGGCAATACCTTTAATCTGTCAAACGATAAAATAACTGATATGTGTGTAAAAACCGACGCGGAAATCCAAAAGCAATATGTTTCCAGCGTCGGAGGCGCTGTCGGCGGTGCGGTACTATTCGGCCCGATCGGCGCAATGATCGGCGGCAGGGCAAAAGAAAAGAAAACGACAAATCTCACTCATTATCTGATAATTACCTATCTGAAAGACGGACAAATTGCGTATATTTGTTTTGAAATATACTACGACATAGCGAAGATTCAAAAATGGATCAATGACTTTCGGCAATGCCCGCACGCGCAAGGCGTAAGCGTGGATCTCTAATTTTCACCCGGTTCCATTATGGAACCGGGCATTTTTATGGAATTATTAATACTTCTTAGCGATGAAATATATTGTGAAAGAAGCCATGATTTAGGATGGAAAGCTTTGACCAAACATACATAAACCTGATTTCTAACATAAAATGTAATTCGAATAAAGCGAAAAGTATGCCTATTACAGATGATGAAGAAAAATTTATAAAAGCTCTTATCGCCGCCTGTAATAAAATTCACATGGTAAGTTGTTTAAAACTTGAAAGACTTTCTAATGGAACATTTAATGTTTGGTGCAACTGCTATGTTGGAAAAATTAAATTACATGGTAAAAAGACTTATATGCAAATACTTAAAGGGAAATACGGCATAAGGACGATTGAAAATTGCTCTTTTAATGAATACCTTTCAAACATTTCAAAGTGGATTAGTTATATTGTATATTGCAATAAATAATTACGGTATCTTCAAGACCTGCCCCGGATAAATCAGGTTTGGATTTTTGATTTTGCCCTTGTTCGCATTGTAAATCGTCGTGTACTTTGCACCGCTGCCATAAAACCGTTTCGCAATTCCCCAGAGGGTGTCACCGGATTTTACGGTATAGGTTTTCTGCGCTTTCGGGTTTTTCGTAATTTTTGGTGCGGCGGCCGCTTTCGCTACAGTAGCCTTTGCGGAGCTGGTAGCTACAACACTTTTGAATCCAAAGTCACGGTATTCCAGCAACTTAAGATCAAAATACTTATCTCCTTCTTCCCCGGCAGTTTCGGACGGGTTACATTCCTCTATCAGTACGAGGGTATTAATGTCCGCCGTAATCCCGTTCCGGGCAATGAACCGCACCGGGTTTTTACTCACGCGCCATGTGTTAAACAGGGTTTCGTAATAGTCAGGCCCCTTGAAATTGCCGGACGTTTCTACATAATGCGAAGGAGCATGCGGAAACTCGACTTCTTTCAGAGAGTATTCCGCAAGCTCCAGATAAGTCGGAACCGCGATCTGCCCCGCGCCAAGCACTTCGTATTTTTCGTTGGCCTGCGTAGAAGTTTTTTCGATTTTCTCCGGGTTCGTTGGCAGCCGGATCACCGTGCTGCCCTGCTGAAAAAATACTGCATAACTCATACCGGATAATAGCCCTCCGCTGCCGTTGCAAGTTCCTCTTTCAGCATTCTGCTGATTGTGGAATAAATCTGCTTCTGGTCATTCTTATCCCCAACGTTGCCGGAAAAGCTCACATTCAGCTTTGGGGACAGAACCGCCGTGGAAAATTTATTAATATACTGCTTTTCGGCAAGGTCGCGCATATACTGCAAATCCTGATCTGTAATATTGACTTTCATGGTACCGTCGGCTCCGGTTCCTTTGACCGTGGCGGGATTTGAAGATGTTCCGAGATTTTTATGGAGCGTAGGCGTTGTTGGCAGTTTTGGTGTACTCGGCATTTTACCGAGATTACCAAGCTTATCTTTCCAGCCTTTTACTTTTGAATCTACGCCCTGGCCGAATTTGTATCCGGTATTCCATGCGGAAGACGGATCCCATCTATGAATCATCGGAGCCTTATTTTGGCCGCTCGTCAGGGTAATAGCCTTATCGTTTTTGCCCCAGGCTGTAACTGAACTTTTGAGGGACTCCAATCCGGCGGTCCAGTTTGTACCGAAAATTGCATCTATGATTTTTGTTACAACCTGTCCGAGAGAAAGGAACCAGCCAATGATTTGCCCGATCAGGTTTGCCACGGCGGCGCCGAAACTGTTAAATCCTCCGTTTGCCACGTTTAAGACCCATTCTACGATTCCTAAAAATGGTTCGGCAAATACTGTCCAGACCAATTGAATAAGCCCGTTGATAACCCCGATAGCGATATTCCATACTGCGGACGCGGCCACAAATACCGCACCGACGATCATTCCTGTTGCGCTTAAAGTTTGATTGCCCCATTTGTCTACGGCGGCTACAGCAAGATAAATTACAGTAATTAATCCAATAATCGTAAAAAGTATAATTGTAAACGGATTTGTTATTGCCACGATTGACTGCGCTGTCGCATAAATTCGCGTCGCCAGAGTCAAAACGATAATTGCGGCCGTAACCCCGCCTATGATCGGGGCAACGAAAGCCCAGTTTTTTGTAAAAAATGTTGTAATATTAGAAATTGCCTTAAGCGCTTGATTTGCAACATTGGCAAGGACAGAAAAGCTATTTACTATTTCATCTATAAACGTCTGAAATCTTTTAGAACCTAATGCGCTGCTTCCGTTGTTAAACACTCCACTGAATGCCTTATAAGCCCCATTCTTGATTTTGTTCCAGTAATCGCCCCAGGTATAAGACATTTTTCCAATCTGTCCATTAACCGTGTCGGAATATTTTAGAATCGAATTAATAAGTACCTGAGATGTGATTTTCCCTTCCGTGCCAAGTTTCTTGACTTCGCCTGTGGACTTTCCCATGTACTTCGCGATAGCCGTTTCCACAAGCGGAGCATCTTCGGCCAATATACGAAGATCCTGCCCTTGCAGACGCCCAAGCCCGATAGCCTGCTGCAATTGCAGCAAGGCGCCGGCCTGGTTCGCAACCGGCGTACCGCCGATCTTGAACATCTTCTGCATGGTCTCGGTGAACTTCACGATATTCTGGTTGCTGCCGAACTGCTGACCAGCAATAATGCCGAGCTTTGCCACGGTATCGGCCATACTGGTGTAAGAGCCGCGGGCGCGGTCGGCGGCAGCGAAAATATCATTTTGCAGGGATTTCAACTCTTTTGCATTCTGCGTAATCAGGGACAGTTTTGAATTGATATTCGTATAAGTATCCGAAATTTCCATGCCCTTTTTCACGGTTTCAAAGCTGAGGAACGCGGCGGCAAGCCGGGTTACTTTTTGCGTGAGCCGTGAAGTGGCGCCCTCAGCCGCAGAAAACCGGGTGCTTACGGTGTCAACTGCACTGCTTGCTTTGTTAATGCTGCTTGTTGCCCGCTGAGTGCTGTTCCAGATCCGATCCATTGACCGGCTGTAATTATCCTGCAGCGTAAAAATTGACCTTAACGACGGCACGGTATCACTTCTTTCGTTTTGCTTTCCGGATTTCCTCTTTTTCCGCTTCAATGCGTAAATCCGTGGACGCATAAATAAAAGCCCGTTCGCGCTGACTCATTGCTGTCAACGCGGACGGAAGAATATGAAGTTTTTGCAGGGCATAGTGCGCATAGTTAAAATCCGGATCGCCCTGCTTTATCCGTTTTTTACTTCGTCGATCTGGTCGTTGATATCATCCGCGTCAAGCCCGGAGAGCGCAGAAACTTCTTCGGAGAGTTTTGCAAATTCTCCCACAGTCAACATCTTTTCAAGCGTGCTCTCTGCACCGAGAGTGCCATAGGCTTTCTGGAGTTCAGCATTGTTAAGGTCAGGGAACACAACTCCCGCTGCTGTCAGCGCGTGGCCGAACCCCACACGGTCAAGCTGCTGGACACCGGTTTTCTTGTTTGTTTTGGTATACTCCCGTTCCAGCGCGCCGTTTTCCTTTTCGGAGACCGCCCGGAGTTCCCACTCGACGGGTTTCCCATTTTCGACAAAACGGTCTGAAATAACAACTTTTTTGTTTTCCACCTTTACAGGGTGGAGAAATGCAGTAAGACTGTTCATTTATTTTCTCTCCTTTACCGATAATTTGCTGGTAAATTGAAAGACGAGAGCGAGGAAACGCTGTCGAACGTGATATCCGTATCAACGGTAATCGGATCATCGCTGCTGTCGTCAATGTGCGCAAGCGGGAATTTTTTCGGGATTACATTGTACAAAGCGACTTCATTTTTGCCAACGGTAGACTGCGGGTCTTCGTTTGTTACCATTACGGTAAATCCTTCGAAGTGGCCGCTATTGACATAATCAATCGCGGCGTTTGCCATTTCCGAATTCATAAAATAGTATGTCATGGATCCGGACCCCTCACAGCCTACAATTTTATGCTGCTTCATACGGTGGCCAAGCATTTGTTTGTCGTTGATCGTTAATTCCAGCTGTGCTTCGAGCTTTGAAATTTCAAACATTTTACGGTTCTGCCCGTTGATCGTAATGTATGCGCTGCCCTCTTTTGACGAGAGGGTATCGGACAGTTTTGTGTAAATATCAGGCATTATCTATCCACCCCCTTATGATACGGAAACCGTCATGTAGACTTTTTCAATGCTGTCTACATTCTGTATTCCGACGTTTACGGCCGCCGAGTCGCCATCCTTGCCGGGCATCACTTCAACATCAGCGGCGGTGAAATTCTGGATTGCAGACATGTTCTGCAACTCGTTGAAATACTCGACAAGCAGAGTTTTGAAGCGGGACCGGCCGGTCGGTGTGTTGTCATATTTTCCTTTTACCTTTGTCGTAAACAGCGCATTGATGTCATTGTAAACTGCGGCCCGCAGACGGATAAAGCGGTTCTTCTGGAATGCTTTTGTCTTCGCGTCCGAAAGCGTAGTCAGTGAATTGATGTCATAATCAACTGTGACATTCTGTTCGTTGTCCACGATAAAAATAAACTTGCCTGCGGCAATAGCCGCCTCACGGTCGCTCCGTTTCATTCTGGGTGAAACGTCAATCGCCCCGGCATACTGCGCGCCGGTGTTGGATTGGTTTACACTGGCACCGGCTGTGACGCCGGCCACCCACGCGCAGGTTTGGGCATTTGTCAAAACCGTATTGTCAGACAGAACAACGGCATGAGCCACATTGATAACGTTTTCGCTGTCTGCCGCAAAGTCAGGCGCTACCAGCTGAACGCCTTTACCCTCGGTACCTGTGGCAACATCAAGCCACGCTTTCAAAAGCGCGTGTGTCGAATCCGTCGCGCCGTCAAGCGTTTCGGCTGCGTAGGGATAGCAGACAACATCAAAATCTATCACGTCAAGGGCTGCAACCGCCGCAGTAAAGGCGGCGCTGGTTACCGTTGCCCCAAGGTTATAAACAATAACCTTCTTTGCGTTTTTCAGCGCTTCGCCTGCGAAGAATTTATCTTCTGCCGTCGCTCCCTTCGGCCACTTGCTTCCGTCTGCCGCCGTAATGACATATTCGTCCCCGGCTTTACCGACTGAAACCTTCTGCAAAATAATAACTGTGCCGCGTTCTCCCACGGCAAGAGCGGACGTAATTTTTGCAAGATAGTTGATATAAATGCCCGGTTCAACTTTATCCTGCGCTGTCCATGTGCCCGCCATAACATCACTCCTTTATCGTAAGTGTCAGATTTTCTATGGTTGAATCCATTGCCGCGGCACATTCGCGGTAAGGAACATCGAACGTAAAATGCAGAACATTGTCGGTGATCCGCGCGTCTTTATTGATGCAGCGGAACCGGCCAATTAAATTAAATCCGCGCAGAAGCACTTCCTGCATGGAAACACAATCGGCGCGGACTGCCTTAATGTCAACGGATTTCGCCCCTGAAAAATACTGGACATCCAGTGAAATTTTCCCGGTAAACGAGCCCGTAAGAAGCCGGGCATAATCCTGATCAGTCACTGAAATGAGGAAAGAGGGCGTTTTAAAATGCTGCGGACAGTAGAAGCGGTAAACGGTCGCCGCCGGGCAAAGTGCTTTCAGCTGCATTTCTACCGCCGCAATAATATCATCCGTCATGTTTCGCTTTCACCCTCTTTATTTCAGCGTCGAATTCCCGAATCATGGCCTTTTCCACAACATTGTTGGCACGCTCAAGAAAATGCTGCCCCTCGACATACCCGACCGTTTCGCCCCTGCGGTTTACAACACGGTGGCCGTCGTTGACATACGGGCCGTAATAGACGTTGTTTTCAAGCATCTTTCGGACACCGTTTCCGGCGGGCTGGACGGGCGGCGAGTGCCAGCCTTTTCGCAGCGTGCCGCCGACCTTACCGGATCCGGCAGGATATTTTCCTACTGGAGTATTTTTCTTGACGTCTTTCAGGCCGGTATTTACCGATTTTGTCAGCACTTTCCGGTCAATCTGTGAAATGTCGCCGAGCATAGCCCGGAGCTCTTTACGGTATTTATCGATAGCGGCGGCGTTCACGCTCGCATTGCTCATGCGTGATCACTCCGTGTCACGGAAAATTCCTGATGGCAGGTGTAGGGGAACCCCTCGCCCACGGTCAGATTGACTTTCGTGCCATTGCGCTGCGTGACTTCCACATAGTCCCCTGGCCTGATATCAACGTCCGGCGCGCAGAATAATTTGTTCTGGTTCACAAGTTCGGGTGCTGCGTCTGTCCCAACGGCGGCAACTGTTTTCATGCTATAGTGGCATTTCACGCCAGCGTGCGTCGGAGTGTCCGGCAGGCTGTCATCATCGTTGTAACGGTAAATATCCATTGTGTCATGCCAGAGCGTTTCAAGCGGGTTTGCCATCCTGCATCACCTTCAAAATAGGGTCCGGAAGCTGTTCATAATCCGGATGTTGTTGGCGCTCACGTTGTCGAGAAGCTGCG
>ENA-UOOK01007238-UOOK01007238.1-fermentation-metagenome-genome-assembly--contig:-NODE-7238-length-10206-cov-3.336420_pt1 | contig 10206 bp, 10 predicted proteins | sample MGYA00245777_ERZ724023 | MGnify/ENA primary metagenome ERZ724023 (study PRJEB28704, sample SAMN03018312) | fermentation metagenome | biome: anthropogenic terrestrial biome; feature: soil; material...
ATGATTTGTGATTAGGTTTCCAACCAAAGGAAAAATATGGAGGAAGAAAATGAAAGAAATATACATAGGAGAACTAGGGATTAAGGAAATAATCTCGATGATTGCTAGTAAAGAATGTCTAGTGGAACCAACCACTTGCCTTTTTTCAGACGAAGGTGACTGGGAGGCGGGTGCTTATGTGTACTCCACGAAAAACGGAGAAAAAGATAGCCTAATGGGAAAAATAAATGAAAAATTATTAGGAAAAATGATAGAAAAAATGGGAGAAGAAATAGGAAAGAATAAAGAAAATGAAAACAAAATCGACAAGATTAATGGTGAAGATCTTGTTGAGACAATGTTTTACGCGCGGAGCAGATTCGTGCGCTGCGGGCCGGTTCCAGAAGCTGTTCAAGACCTCCTGGAAAAGGAAAAAATAAAAATCGTGCATAACCTTGACTGGGTTATATACGATAGCCTCGGAAGAAGAATTTCGGATTTCTGTTCAGAAGAGCAGGCTTCTGAGATTCGGAAAGAATGGTCAAATGAGGGAAAGGTTGTTATCGGTCCCTCTTACGATTTCGACTATTATGGCAAAGTATATGCTGTAATGGTGGAAAAATACTACCTTCTCGTATCTGAGAAGGCGGTTAAGGAATCGGGAATTCCGATTCCTGTATATAAATACACCTAAGTTCAAAATCGGAAGATGAAAAACGTTCAAATCATCTTCCGCCTTTTCCAAGCTCACTAAAATATTTGCGGGTTTAGAGAAGCCTTGAAGATTGAATAAATCTTGAAGGCTAGTGAAATAATTATGTTCTTTCAAAATTGTAAAAACAAAAATACGCGCGGGCTAAAGTCTGCTACTCCAGAATTTCTTTAGTTGGAAATCTGATCGAAATGATTTGTGATTAGGTTTCCAACCAAAGGAAAAATATGGAGGAAGAAAATGAAAATTAAAAATCAAGTAAAGGTCGAAGAGAAAAGTCTCAGGGAAGGAATGGAAGAGGAAATGGATGTATTTCTTCGTTCCATAATAGAAGGAAAGAATCCAAAGGTAGAAGTTAAGGATAATTGGATTTATATCCAATTATCTGGAGAAGAAGTGATCAGTAACTTGATCATTCAGAATCCTGAGGATCTGAAGTGCTTGATATATCGGGCATATTTGCTCGGTATGAAAGATTGCGACAAGGAATAAAAGGAGGTGAAAAAATGTGCCCATATTTTGATCTTTGCGAGCGCCAGTATGGTACTTGCAAGTGTAATGGCAATCTGATACCGGGTTGTTCGTTTCTGCGATTCTATCGCTAAAAGATAGAATCGCAATGCCATTCAAAAAAAGTTCGAATTGGAAGATGAAAAACGTTCAATCTCATCTTCCGCCTTTCCAAACTCACAAATTATTTTGCGGGTTTAGAGAAGCCTTGAAAATCAAAGAATAAATTTTGAAGGCTTTGTAAAAAATAAAAAATGCACATTGAAAGACAATTTATATTTTCATCTCTATAATGTCAGGCATGCTTGGCGAGGATTTATCCTCGTATCATGCAGATTCCGGGTCAGAGCCCGGAATGACAAATGCTGGCAGGAAGTAATTCTTCTTTGTTTGCAAAAAAAACGAGGAAGGTTTACTTTCTGTCAGAAATTCTGGCAAGAAATACTGAAGCATCCGATAGCAGTGCGGAGGGGCCTGGGCTTTATCTACGCAGGTTGTGTGGAGATAGTTTAGGCTAGTTTGAAAAGAATGGAGATGAATAGTTATGGCATATAATTTCATTCAGCTTAACCCCAGACTTTCTGGGCTCTATGGTATCGAGGTTACAGTTCCAGGCATTGCTGCAAGATGCGATCTTGGAAACCTTGATCCTCAACATACAGGTCAAGATTCTTTTACTGCTTCAATTGAGGCGGCGCTCACTATCGAGCTGCCTCCCGACAATGCCCTTCTTGGCACAATCAGGAGGGATCCTGATTCCGTAGGGACCATGGCAGTTCTTGAGATGCGCCGTGAGAATATTGATCTTAATCCAGCAATGGAGAGAATCATGAAGATTGCCGCGAGCGATAAGTTTGCTCACGGAGGCTGGCCAGGCCCCCAGTCCTTGCCGACTAAGGAAAATCCTTGGCCACTAAAATCAGCCTCTACGGAAGCTGATCCGAGACTGGCTGCAATTGCGGCCTTTGTCTCAGATTGGCAGGTGCCAATTGAGGCAGCGGTCAAGGGGATGAGGGTGTGGTTGCTCTCTGGTGAAGTGCCAGTAGGATATCAGGAAAAAGTTCAAAAAGAGCGCGAAGAATTAATCCGCGCTATTGAGGCCGGGGAGATAAAGATAGAAAACCGCGAAGGTATCGCGGTAGTCCAGTCCACTCATCGGGCGGGAACTACTATTGGATATTCATTAAGTCCAATAGCTGTTCTCAGAAATCCTGAATTCGGGTTTGGGGCTGGGCCAAAGGTGGTAAAGTTCACAGTCTGTCAGTTTGAGGCAGGCTATGTGGACTTAAAGGCGGTTTTTGCTGAGTTGTCTCAGCTAGAACCGGGCTGGGGAGGGTCCCCGACTATCGGAGGATCTCCGCAAGGAGTATCTTCCACTCTTACTCTTGACCAAGTGGTCGAGATTGTAAGAAAGCACCTTCTTAAATAAGCGGGTGCAAAAATAAGTATAAAGGTTCACGGAGGGCAAGAGATTATTTCTTAACTCTTCCCTTCACAATTTCCAAGTCTATAAAAATCATTCCGATCATATTTCGTTCTTATTGCGTAGTATCGGGATTGCCCCGGCGGATTACCGCCTCGCAATGACAGGTTATTTGTAGATTTAGAGAAGCCTTGAAGGTGCTAAATAGATCTTGAAGGCTGGTGGAATTGTTCTTTCAAAAAAGATAAAAATATGCGCAGACTGAAGTCGGCTACTCCAAAATTTCTTTAGTTGGAAATCTGATCGAAATGATTTGCGGTTAGGTTTCCAATTAAAAGAAAAATATGGAGGAAAAGAAGATGGTGTGGCGGAACAAAAAAGAAATGTCTGAATGTGCTACTTTGGCATGGTATGTCAGAGACAGGGTTAAAACCGATAAAGAAGCAGGCAGGATATGAACGAGGTGTATAAATATGTTCAGATTTTTTCAATTATTCAAGAAAATTAAGCTTGAAAGACAGTTAAGGAAGGTGGAACATCGGCTTATGCTTAATAATGAGTGTATGCTGATGTGGTCACATGGGGAAATGGGGTATCGGCAGACCCTCGAAGAAATTGAAGAGCTTGAAAGCGAAAGAGGGGGTTTCTTAAAAACAAAAGAGAAAATTTGCAATGAGCTTATCCTGTTAAAGGTCTCAGACAGGTTAAGAACTAGAAAACAAGTCAGAAGAGACAAAATAAACAAAGAAATTGACCGTCTGGTAAGTATAAGAGACGGTCAGTAAAAAAATGGTTCAATTGAAGGATTAGAGAAAAACGATTCGAAAATAATCGAATCATCAAATCACTATCCTTCGTCTTTCCAAGCTCACAAATTATTTGCGGGCTTAGAAAAGTCTTGAAGATAAAAAAGGATCTTGAAGGCTCTGGAAGGTGGCACATTAAGACAACCCAAAAACTATAAGCGCTGAATGAAGTTTGCTATTCCAGGTTCTACTTCGATTTCTTCAGTTTGAAATTTGATCATAAAGATTCATGATTAGATTTCAAATTGAAGAAAACATGCGGAGGAAGAAACTGTGGAAAATGATATGAAGACTCTTTCTTTTAAAGAAGGAAGGGGTGGAAGGGTTATCTCCTTTATTGGGGGTAAAGTGGTACTTATTGAGAATCGTTACAAAGGACCTCTTCCGCTTCCGGGAGAGGTTTGGGAAGTTAAAAATGTGAACGACCGCGGAAGATTCTTCACAGTCGTTCCGGTAAAACGGATAAAAACAAAGGAAGAAAACGAGGAGGAAATAAAGCAGAAGCAAGAAGAAGCAAAAAAAATAAAAGAAGAGGAAAGAAAGAAAAACCAAGAGAAAGAGGACGAGAAGGAAGCGGAAAGAAAAGAGCAATATAAGCGCCTGGAAGAGGCGCTGGAGGAAAGTAATAAAAGAGTAGAAAAAGAATGGAAAGAAAAAAATAAAAGAAGAGAAGAGAAAGAAGAGGAAGAAAGAGAGAAGGCAAAAAAGGAAGGCAAAAAACAGATAGTTATTTTTTTTGATGCAGGAAAGGATAACTATGGTATGTGGGACTGGGGGAAAACCAGTTCCGCAGAAGCACTGAAAAAACAATTTCCAGACCACTGCATTTATCCATACAACTTGTATGGACTGCAGTATCCCAGCTGGGATTTGCCAGACTATGTAAAGGATGCTGACATCTTCGCCGTTACCTCGACTAGAGGAGCGGATTGGGATGTCTACAAATTTGCCCATTCTAAGGACAAAGAGACTCTGGTTTGGAGTTCCAAGAACCAGAAATGGGGCGTGGGGCCGAAGATGGGCACAGGCGGCATCCACAGAGGGATGCCTTATGAATTTACATATTACCGCGAAAAATGGGTTCGCGGCTCCGATGCCTATCACGGCATCGGGTTTGAGACTTGTGGGTTAACGTATGAATATGACCCTACAGATCCAGATGCCCCTAAAGGAGTGATTAATTACGAGCTCGCAAGAATTAAGGATGAGCTTGTAAAATGGGATAATCAAGAAAAGAAAATTTGGAAACTTTTCTATCTTGATTACACAACAAGGGAATGGAAAAATATCTGTTTCGTGAGGGCTACAGAAAGAGCTCTTAGAACGATACAGCAAAAGGGTTTTTTCCCCAAAATTAGGACTTCTTTCAATTATAAAGAAGAAAGTCCTAAGAACGAAGAGCCTCTAAGCTTGAAAGAGGCTATGGAGAAAATAAAGGAGGTGAAAGAATAAGATAAGGTTCAAGAAAAGAGTTTTTGGAAGTTTTTCTCTAAAATAACTTCTATTTTTTCCAAACTCACAAATTATTATTTGCGGGTTTAGAGAAGCTTTTAAGACGAAAAACTTGAAAGCTTTGAAAACAAAATGTTCCTTAAGAAAATTATAGTGCTTCTTGTAATATTTTTAATGAAAATCTGGTTGCAGGACTGCCGTTGCTGGATTTTCATTAAAAATATCAGGAGGCATAAGATGATTCCAGAACACGATTTCTTTATCAGAGGAGACGGAAACCTTTCCGTCGAAGAGATGGCAAAAATGGTCGGAATACGTTCTGACCAGTTCGTGGTTGATAAGACCGAATGGTCTTATCGACATATGATCCAGTCTGCCGAACATATTTGGTCTGATTATGGAGACCAAGTGCACGGTAGCGGTTGGCAGGAGACTTCCCGCGCCGTATATGAGGTCAGGCGCTGGGAAGTAATCGATGGGTGGAGAATCCGTTTTTCGGTAAACGCCTATCCTAAGGATGTTGCTCAAGCCAAGGTTTGGTTTGAGAATGGTCCTGAAAATAGTCTGGGAGTTATAGACTCCCTAAAAACGGAAAAATATAAAAACTTTCTCGATGAGGCGGGAAAAGAAAAGCAGAAACGGACAACGGAAGAATTCGAGAAGAAAGTCACTTCTCATGAACTCTGGCCGTTTGTCTGTGCTGCAGGTATAGGGGGTCTATCATTCGGCTGGCCATACCAGCTATCTGCTCCTGAAAAGTTCATCGCTGCTTTTCGGAAAGGCGAGGAACTGAAAAGACAGAATCCTGTAAAATTCGTTTATGGGAAAAAATTCCAGCTTTCCTTTGATGAGAGGTTTCGCTGGCAAGGTAGTACCGGCCGGCAGCACAATTGGGTAGTTGAACCCAACGGTGAAAGTCGAACTCCTGATATGAGAAAGTTCGACAATAATGGCCGATCGCGAACCGATGGGCATGAATGTTGGAATTATATTCTTTCAGACGAATTAGTGCTTGTCTGGGAGAAGGAATTTACTGCATCACCTCATAGTTTTAGGGTGGTGCACCGGCCGAAGAATATCACGCCGGAGCAAAAACAGAGAGCTCTTGAATTCGAAGAATTTGCAGAAAAGGAATTCAGGAGTGCTGTTGGAGTATCCGGCAAAAGAAGTCCGGGAATAGGAGATGGCTTCGGATTGTAAGGGTTTAAAAGAAGGAGATTTATATTTCTTTATCTCCTTCACGATTTCCAAGCTCACAAATATATTTGTGAATTTGGAAAAGCTTTGAAAATTATAATTAAATTTTGAAAGCTGAAAATATGTTCTTTAAAATTCGGAGTCGATAGAGATGAAAATAACTTATTTTAATGTGAATGACAGGAACGAGCCTTTAAACGGTATTTCAAGAAACAAAAGTGGAAAAATGATTCTTCCAAACAAGCCAGTTCCTCTTGGGACGGTTTGGGCTTGTGAGGTAACAAGAGAAAGTTCAAGGAGTATTATCGTGGCTCCAACTGAAGAAATCAAGGTAGAGGCGGGGATACTGTTAACTCTTCCAAGCGGAAAAGAACTCAGGTGTTCTTCCAATTGTATCAGAAGAGCGGCTCTGGAAGACCTTTTCTGTCCTAACGGAGATAAATGGTGGAAAGGAAGCCTTGCTGTATCCTTGTACAACAGGGGGGTTGTAAAAACCATACTTCTTTCTTTGGGGGGGGGCAATGAGGTCAATGATGACCTGTATAACGACTGGGAGATAACCAGTAAAAACGTAGTTTCGGAATGCGATATCGAAGGAGTAAAAGCCTCTGTCCTCTTTTATGATCATGGAGATATCCAATATCTTCACTTCTCAGAGAAAATCAAAGTAGGTTTTTATGTTTCTCTAGGATCTGTTTCTTTCGAAAAGGAAAATATTTTGAAGGAAGCGGATGATTCCGGATGCATTGACGAGATATCTTTTGGTTATAACTCGCATTGTGAGGGGTTGAAATATTTCTGGGAAGACATAACCGGCTTTGGCGCTTCCAGGGCTAACAGGATTATGATAAATAGGACATTTGGGTCGGATATCGCCACTTATGCTCTTTCTAGAGCAAGCGGCACAGGTGTCCGAGCAGGCAATGCTCTGGATATATCGCAATGCCTGGATAAAAAAGTTAAAAGGATTTATTTCTCAAAAAATGAAGGCAATGACCTGTATCTTTTGGAAATTACCAGAAGTTTATTTTCGGAAGATACTTTCATCTTGTATGGAGGCAAATATGTCTGGAAATTAGTGACTTACCAGAGCAGAAAAAAGGCAGATTTCTGGGATGATTGCGCCATTTTCAAAAACGGAGAAAAAGATAAATACATAAAAGCGAAAGCCAGTGCCACAGAGATCAAACTATGCGGTACAAAAGTGGAAATGGGATATGAACCACGCCCATATTCTAATGAATCCATCAGAGATATGCTTATATATCTTGATGGATATTATGAAGAATTCTTGAACACAACGGTTGTTATTCAAGAAGGGTCGGAAAAAAGAGGGACTGATAGAGTAGAGATGACGGTAAAAAGATTTGTAGATGGACCTCAACCTCCGATAGATATGAAAAAGTTTTTTGAGGAAGAAAGAAGAAAGAATCCCTCGAAATATGATAAGTTCTTTCAATAACGGTTCTTGGTTGGAGCTCTATGAGTAAAATATAACTTATATCTCCAAAATTTTCCAAGCTCACAAATTATTATTTGCGGGTTTAGAAAAGTCTTAAAGATTCAGAATAAATCTTGAAGGCTTTGTGAAAAATAAAAATTGCACATTGAAAGATAATTTATATTTTTATCTTCATAATGCCAGGCGCACTTGGCGAGAGTCTATCTTCGCATCGCGCAGATTCCGGCTCAAGGCCGGAATGACAGATGTCGATGATGCGGTGTCGATTGGCAGGAAGCGATTTTCTTCTGTTTTTCTAAAAAACGGGAGAAGGTTGCTTTCTGTCAAAAGGCAGTTAAGTATCTTCCGACCAGAAACTGGCGGAAGATGTGCGAAGAACTCGCGCGAGGAGTTCTGCTTTGTTATAGGGAGGACTCTTGAAATTTCCACGGAGATGGAGAAAATGAAAATTTTTAATTTTATAGAAAAATATTTTCAAGAAAAGGAAGACCCCTCAATCCGTCAAAAGAGAGAAGCCATTTTCCAAGACGATGTGTTGGAAAATTGGATCAAAGAATCGAAAACTTCATTGGAAGCTCTGAAATTTTTGATGAGTATAAGGGGCAATTATATTAGCAGTAACGATTATGCTATCAGGGCTGTCCCGGAGGAAATATCAAGGGAAAGGATTGCCTTCTTAAATAAGAAGACGGCTCTCGCTATTGAATCTGTGCTTAATAGCGGAGATTTGGAAATTCGGAAATATGCCTTAGAACAGCTATGGCATATAGAGGAAATAGAGAGCAAAACGGTTTACCAAAGTCTGAAAAAGGGAATCGAGGACGGCATTCTTGACTTTAATAAGTCACATGATGTGTTTTCCTTCGGTTGCCCGATTCATTTAATGGAAAGAGAGTGGGGGGAAGAGATGATGCAAGTGCTTCTAAAGGCATTTGCAGAGAGGATTGAGTTTGTTAAGGAGAATCCTGCTGCAAGAGGAGGCGATGGGCATGCGTTGCACATCCTCTCATATTTAAAAGACGGAGCGAAGGAATTTCCTTTTGTGGCAAAATATTTACAGGGAATTGCCGATGATCCAGTCTTGTGTCGAACCAAAATTGCTAAGGAAATTTACAATTAATTTTCGAAAAGCTTGCCTTGTTCAAGCAAGCTTTTCACCTTTTTTCCCAGGATGTTATTTTTGAAAAATAATGTCTTGAGAATGAGGGGAATGATCTTTGAAAATTGAAGACAAAACAATCAAAACAAAAAAACTTTGCGACGGCTTAGATTTTAATTTCATCTATATATGGAATTAAGATTTAAGTCGTTGCAAAGGCGGTGCTGATGTGGCGACATGATAAGGAGGATGAAAATGACAGCATATCTAGTTCCGTTCGGTTCTCGTTTTTACGATGAGAGCCGAGATGATGATTATTGCGTACTTGAAGAATGTACTGAAAGTATGCGATTACATTCCGTGCCGATTACATCGTCATGGACATGCAAGAACATTCTTGCTGTTCCTTTGTCGGCGGAAGATTTAAAATTAATGTCTTCCGAGACACGGGCGCAGCTTGAAGGGTGGGGCGTCTCCAAGCCGGATCTTTGGTTCATAGACGAAACCAAAGATCATCCGATGAGATTGCTGGTCCTAGCCTGTTTAATAAAAGACTGGCCGGAATTCAAGGATTTCTTTGAGACCGAATTTGGGGAACGAATAAACATTGAGGGGAAAGATGAAAAACTCATCCTCTCGATGGAAAAAAACATAGAAAGGTGGGAATCCGAAATCCCTCATAAAAACAATCTCCTTAAAAGGTTATTTGCGAAGAGGCAGCTGGAGGAATATTTAAAGGGAAGATTTTTGGATACGAAATCTGGAATCTTCCCAGAGCTGGATCTGGACTTGATAGACTCTAAATATGGCTATGAGGGTGAAGGGCCGGTATTTGTTTATGCTGAGGGGTCGCGTGGCTGTATCACAGAGTTGGGGAATGCAGACTACTTTGCCGTTAAAAAATATGGCAAAGACGAAGTGGTTATTATCTCAGAAGAGGTGAGCACATACCATACCGATTTTAGAGAAATCTCTCTCCCTCTTGATTTGTGGGAAGAGGCAATGAAAATTGGGGCGGTGATACTACTATGAAGGTTTTCGGGATTTTACGAAAAAAACCTTTTATAGAGGTGCCAATTGCCGCCCCTATGCCCATCCTCGTCATGGGCGAGGACTATAGAAGCCTTAATGTGGAAACATTGAGCTTTCTAGTAAAGTGCCGCGCTCTAGAGATGAAGGCTTCTGAGCCTTTGCCGGCAGAGATGGGCTTCCTTTACGTCACGGAAGGAATAAGCTTTGCTGAGGGGGAAGGGGCTTATTGGAAATATCAGCTCCCTCTTGAAGTAACTGATTGGCAGGTATCTGCCTTTCAGGAGGGAATGCGGTTCATGGGAAAAGGAGGAAGAATGTTTCGACTTTTCCCCCCGTCCGGAGAATATTACGCAACTCCGGGGGGATTAAAAATGCCAATCCTGGAAAAAAATTATGCCACGTTCCACTTGGAAAAGTGGCGAATTAATAAAACGCTGACCCCCGAAGAAACCCGGGGTGAGTATGAAAAAACGATTCAGGGGCCATATGAAAAGGCCCTGGAGGAATTCGAAAGTCGATTGGCCGAAGAGCGCC
>ENA-UOOK01007239-UOOK01007239.1-fermentation-metagenome-genome-assembly--contig:-NODE-7239-length-10203-cov-3.412397_pt1 | contig 10203 bp, 14 predicted proteins | sample MGYA00245777_ERZ724023 | MGnify/ENA primary metagenome ERZ724023 (study PRJEB28704, sample SAMN03018312) | fermentation metagenome | biome: anthropogenic terrestrial biome; feature: soil; material...
AGCTCATTTCCTACCTGGAACAGTTTGAAGAAGACACACCGGTCTACCTGAAACACGACCGCGGCTACACATTCGGCGGCATCGCCTGGAACAGCTTTGAGGACGAGACACTCGATGGAGACTCAGATGCCGGGGAGGAAACCGGAAGCCACTGGTGACACACCCGCCTGACGAGCACCGGCTGGCCACCGGTCGAAACCGCCTCCGGGCGGTCGCGGATAGCCGCAGGAGCAAAGCTCCAGAATCATAAGGAGGAACACCTCATGAAAACCACCACATCCAGAACTGGGGAGTATGAAGTCGCCTGGCAGGAATTCGACCGCAACGACCGCATTGTCACCAAACGAAAAGCCTTCAAGACCGAGGAAGGACGTGCCAAGTTCATTGAGCGCATTTCTTACAAGGCATCATTTTTCTGCATTTATGCAACGCGCGATCCGGGCTGCCATTGGTGAGCACACGCTCTCGAATCAAGAAGGAGGAACACCATGAACCGCATCTTTGACAAGACCACCTGCTGGAACATCTTTGACCACACCGACACTCCGGAACCACTCTGGGATTTGCAGCGCCAAGGAAAACACAGCGAAGCCCGCCGCGCCGCGATCCGGCTCACCCTCAGGCATCCGCTCCGGATGCTCCCAGTCATTGTGAGTTGCCTGCGCTGCAACCGCTCCTGAATCAGCAAGCCCTCCCGGCCGGGCCATGGACCGGGAGAAAGGTTTTATCATGACAAGCAACATCCTCAAGGAGTCCTCCGTCAGGAGAGGCCGACACGTCATCACCGTCTTGGAGTTCGATACCGGTGAAATCGTCCTGTACGTCGACGACACACAGACCGGCATCCAGGAGGACATCGCGTTGCGGGAGTACATCAACGCCTATGAGATCTACTATGACTTCGACCAGGGCTGGATGGCTGGCGGTCAGGAGATTCCTTACCGGGACAGCTTCTGAATAGAGAAAGGAACACCTATGAAATACATCGCATATGGCTCCAACATGAACCAGGAGCAGATGGAACTCCGTTGCCCGGGCGCACAGCTCATCGGCACCGGGCTCCTGAATGGTTATCAACTGGAATTCAACCGTCATGCCACCATCGTGGAGAGCAGCAATCCCTTCTCCGCTGTGCCCGTCGCGGTCTGGGAGATCACGCTTGAGCATGAGCAACGGCTAGACCAATATGAGGCCTTCCCGCTTTACTACTGCAAACTGACCTGCCAGGTGGACATGCTGGAAAGCGAACCCATCGAGGGGATGGTGTACCAGATGAACCGGTTTGAGCACAACCCTCCGGGCGAAACATATTACCAGGGGATTCGAGATGCTTACGAGTCGCTTGGTTTTCGCTCTGAAGTGGAACAGATTTTGCAGCCTGCCCTGATGCGCAGCTACCGCCTGGCCAGACGGTAAACGCTCTGGAATCAAGACAGCCGCCTTTAAGGGGCGGCTCTTGCGTTTGCCGGGGGATTTGCGGTTCGTTGAAGGTTTCCCCGCACTTCTGGCTCCAGGCGCACGTGAAGGCCTTTGTGCGCCAGGAAAGGGAAAGAGCAGCCAGCGTTCGGCTGCTCTTGAATCAAGAGGGCTTTACTTCTTCTTTTCAGGTACGGTATCCACCGCTATCTCGCTCTTGTTCCCATCCCAGCGAAGACGAACCAACACCTGACCGTCCCTGGCTTGGTACACCGCGCAGAAGGGGTTCTCCCACAGATCCACCATGCCCGGGCAGACCTTGAGTGCCTGTACCCGGAGGGCGTCAAACGACTGCTCTTCCGTCCTGAGCATCCAAGACTTGTGCACCTGAAGGAGCGCTTCCGTCTGGCCGCCGAGGACCCGCCCGACCACTTCCTGCATAGACAGCGCTTTGAAATCATGCTCGGGGCCTGTGTTCTTGAACACCGCCCACTGATCCAGGGGGAGCGGGTTGCGCATCATGTCCAGCATCGCTTCCGTCATCCCGCACTCATCGCAGATGTACAGATCCGTATACCGGCTGAGTGCATTGTGGGCCAGCGGCGCCTTGATCGTGTTCCGGCCGCAGCGCGGGCAGGGCATCTTTTCTCCGGCTACCTGCCGGGCTTTCAAATCCAGCAGTCTGCTGTCGATCTCAGCTTTCTTCATGCTGTGCCTCCAGGGCGACGCTCTCCTTGCGGCTGCGTCGGATCTCCGCGTACTTGTCCCGGTGCTTCTCTGCTTCCGCATCCGTCCGAAACGCGCTATGGCCTTTCAGGTGCTTCAGGAGGAGACTCCGCAGTCCCTTGCTTTCCTTCCCGCCAAAGCCCATACGGACCAGCCAATTGCGCATGTAGTACTTCTCATTCTCCGGATGTTGGAGATCAGGCAACACACGTGTCGCAATCTTCGCGGCCGCAATCAGGTTGACCGTCAACAGGGTGTAGACGTGGATTACGTCCTGTTTGTCGCTCAGGGGGAAACTGAGGGTTATAGCATCGTTGGCAAAATCCACCCCGGTGATTTGCCCTCGCGCCCTGAAGTCGTCCACAAGGGCTTTGAAATCCGCAGGGGTCTCCGGCACGGTCTGCTGGAGTCGCTCAATGACAGCATCGTCTATCCGGATCGTCTTCTCTTTGAGCGCTTTCCCCAGCAAGTACTGCTTGCTGTACAGCATCAGGATCAAGTTGCGCAGGGTCTGGACGGAAAGCCCGTCTACAGGGACGCTGATGGTCATTTGATCGGGCTCCACCACCGGCTCCGCCTCCAGCCAACCCTTGCTGACAAGAAAACTCTGAATGCCAGTCATGTCCACGTCCTCCGGCAGGATGACCTGTCCCTCCCTGTCCACCGTCATCCCACCGATCGTGTAGGCGAAGCTGGGCGGACCGCAATAGACCGCTTCCTCACCCAGGTGTTCGGCCAGGGCGTTCACTAGGGTCTTGCGGTCAGGGGCTGTTGATTGAATCCTCATGTCGATACCTCCTCGTTTTTGGGTATGACATTACTCACTCGCGCCCCGCAGATAGTCAAGGGAATATGAGGAAATATCTGCATCTTCACAGTTCCCAGGGCATCCAACTCCGCCAGAAATGACCGTAGCTGGAGACACGGTTGTAGTCAACTTCCCGCAGGTGGAGGAGGGAGATAATTCCTGCAGGCGTCAGATCGTAGTGCTTTCGAATCCACTGGACGATGTGGTGCTGCGGCAACCGGCCGGTCCCAAAGCAATCGACCGAGACGGACACCGGCTCGGGCACACCGATGGCGTAGGCAAGTTGCACCTCGCAACGCTTGGCATAGCCTGCCCGGACAACGGCCTTAGCAATCTTGCGCGCCATGTATGCTCCGGAGCGATCCACCTTCGTGGGGTCCTTCCCGGAGAAGGCGCCGCCGCCATGCCGGCACGCACCGCCATAGGTATCGGCAATGATTTTCCGCCCCGTCACGCCCGTGTCCGCGAAGGAGGACCCGACCACAAACCGGCCGGTGGGATTCACCAGCGCTTTGAAATCCGTGTTCAAGTCATACGCCTTAGCGGTCTCCTGCATGACCGTCTGCACTGCTTCCCGCACGTCTTCCAGGCTTGCGTGCTTGCTGTGCTGGGTGCTGATGAGGAAGGTATCGATGCGTTTGCGACGGTAGTCGTAGGTGACCTGGCTCTTGGCATCCGGCAGCAGGATGGGACTCCGGCTGTCCTTCAGGCGCTCCAGCGCTGCGGTAGCCAGCACGAAGGGAACCGGCAGCATCTCCCGGGTTTCGTGGGTAGCGTAGCCAAACATCATGCCCTGGTCACCGGCGCCCTGCTGATCCACCCCCAGCGCGATGTCCGGGCTCTGCTTTGAAATCAGCCGATTCACGGTGTACTGCTCGATGTTCGGCAACCCGATGCCGGCCAGGACAGAGTACGTCAGGTCTTTGAAATCAGGGGTGTGGCTCGAGGTGATCTCACCGGCGATGGTGATGTCATAATCCTTGATCATGCACTCCACTGCAACACGGCTGTCCCGGTCGTTCAGAAGGCAGTCAGTTACAATTGCGTCGGAAATCTGGTCGCAAATCTTGTCCGGGTGCCCACTGGATACCTGCTCACTCGTAAACAGCATCGACTCATCTTCCTTTCCTGCAATAGAAAAGGAGCAGGTTCTCGCCTGCTCCTAATGTTCTTGCTGAGTGTATACTATCACACCAAGTAGGGTGACAAATAGTGACATTTAGTGCCCAGTTTTCCTTTTGCGCGGATATTTTACGCGCACCACTGTGGGATCAACCGCTCAGCAACCTTTAGCGCTTCTCCATGAAGCCTGTGCAGCGACCGCAGTTCATACCCCAGCTCCTTACTGATCTTCTCCCACGTCCTGCAGCAGAGATAGCGCTGCTCCATGACGAGTTGGAAGACCGGATTACGGATCTCACCTATGATCCGCATATACTCGCGCTTCATGTCCACGAAGCGGTCGATGTCTCCGTTTATCTCATTCTCCAGATCCACAATCTTGCTGATGATGTCCTGCATCTGGTACATATTCCGAGAGCTGCTGCGGGGCATATCGCTCAGGGTGATGGAGGCCTTTGTAGTCATCTCCCGCAGAGCGCCCAGGTGATCCAGCTTGCTGTTGATGCGCTTGTTCAGAGTGAGTGCCTGCTCGAAGTATTCCTTGGTGGTCATTCCGCGTCCTCCCTTTGCTTCATTTCTGCCTGCAGCTGATGCAGTAATTGTTTTCCATTCAAGTCGGTCAGTACCTGGAACCATGAGGAGCGGAAGAACTCCTCAATCTCCGCCTTTCGTGTCTGCAGCCGGGTGTCTTCAGGTTTTGCTCGCAGCCGATTGTTTGTGTGTCGATAGTCTTCCACCGCCCTGAGGATGATTGCCTCAGCGAGGTCATTCCACTCAGTTCTTGGCACGTACATGCACATCCCTCCTGCGGGCAGCGATCGCCCTGGTCTGTTGTCCCGCCTGCAGTCTGGTGGCATTTGCCAGGTTCACGAGGTTATGTTTCATGCCTACACTCCTTCTTCAGGTTGTTTTTCCGTTGCAGCCTTGAAGCAGTGAAGCAGTGCTTTCAATGTTCATTGATCATTGCGGAGGGCCACACCGCACCGGGTGAGAATGGCCCGCACCTCGTCCACGGAGCGCACGATCTCTGCCGTGCCGCCTGAAGCGAGGATTTTCTGGAGGGTTGCCTTCTGGAGCAGGGTCGCCTTGCCGCTTTCTGTCTTCACTTCAAAGGCGAAGAATCTCCCTTCCACACAGGCGATGATGTCAGGGATGCCCGCTGTGCCGTACATGCCGCCGTGGGTCTTCCAAGCGAAGCAATCAGGCACTGTCTTCAAGTATCGGAGGATGGATTGGACGATGACTTTCTCTGTCATGCGTTCTACCTGTTTCTTTCTGTCGTATCCGTAACCGCGAAACCTCAAAACCTATAGGTACGGGCATATACGCGCGTATGTGCACGCGCACACGATAAGGCATTGGATAACGCTTCACGTAGCTCTAGTAGGGGGATTGAAGAAGTAACAGTTACAGTTACAAAGGCTCAATTTCTGTGCCTTCAAAGCCTGAAACATCGCACCTTGCCTTGAGTAATTCATAGTCCAGAAGCCATACTTTGCGCGGTTCTTCACCGATGCGCACGGCGACGTTGCTGTCTAGATAGATGTCGGAATGAAGAAGCTGGCGCTTGAACTGCGCGTAACTCAATGATTCTCCGAGGATGGCGTAGTCCTTCCGATACTTGGTATATCGGTCGTAAACATGGGTAAGCCATAGTGCCAGTACCTTGCCATTTTCCATGACACGGAATTCGCTCCTGGGATCCAATCCCATACGCGCCATGATTTCGAAGGTCTGATCCAAAACGCTCCGGTTGCTTGTGCTTCCGTCCAACAGGTATTCCCTGGCTGCGTACTCCAGGTATTTTACGCAAATCTCACGGCTGTAGGGAAAGACCTCCAACCACGAGTAACCGAATTGTACGCAGAGTCTTTCGAGCAGGCACAGCCCCGCATGGCAGCAGGCCAGGTTGTTGAGTACGCGGGATGGTAGTTCCTTCACATAAGAGGTTACGCCTTCGCTGTGCCAGGCCAGGGCATCGTCCGGGTCAGTCTGCAGCGCTTTCTCCAGCAGGCTGCGTCCGAGACACCCAAGCTGATGAGATCTTGCGGCCAGTTTATGAAAGCTCAGCCGATAATCAACGCTTTTCAAATCTTTCTTGGAGAAAAGCAACTCAATGCTGCGTTCCCTGATGGCGGCCTCATCCGCGGACTCTTCTCCCGCCACCATAAGAGGTGCAAGCAGTTCATAGCTTACGGTGCTCTGGTCTGCCCTTCCGCGTTGGCCTTGGTGCCCATCGTAAGTGTTGCGGAAGTGGTTGTAGAGAGCGTCAAGCCGGTACTTGTCGATCTTAGAGGGCTTGAATTCGTCAAGTGCCTGCGGAATCAGGTTGGAGGACGCGGAGTCTTTCATAAGCGTAAACGCAGTAATCTGACCTGCAGCAGTGACCTTGACGCGTGAGAAAACGGGCATGATGGCTCTCTCCATCGTATTGCTTTTTCCGCTGCCGGCTTCGCCAATGAGCATGAGATGTGGGTACTTGACGCCGCGCATCCTCAGGTGCTCCTTGACGAAGCACCCGGCTGTCCACGCCAGGACAGAAATGGTCTTTGCGGGTTCGTTGTAAGTCATGAGGAGTTCGCCAAGTTCGGGCAGTTGTTCTGGCTGGATCTGTTCACAGTCGAGGATGGCCGTGTCAATGCTCTTGTGCTTTTCCAGCTGGACAATATCAGAAACAGGCAGGTTTCCCGCCGAGATTGCGCTCCCGCTTCCCACGAACACCAGACGCTTACCGTGTTCGTAAATGCCAAGCGCCTTGACCCCGGTCTTCTTCTGCCATTCCAGTTCTGAGATGTAAGCCTTGAGCAGTTCAAGGTCGCCATCGGAACCGAAGTACCCCAGCGAGATGGTCCTGCGATTGAGGAAGTTTTTAAACTTCTGCTGATTGGCGAAGTCCGAGGTCAGGAAGGACTGTCTGAAGGTTTCGCCGCGTACGGTGACCAGGTCGGCAGTCATCTGTGTGTCCTCCTCTGCCACGATCATCTCGATCGGTTTGATCACGAAGTTTGTAATGACATACACCTTCCCGGCGCGGTTGGAGAAATAGCGCCCTTCTTGCTCGAACACAAAGGACTCGCCTGTCGCGCTGTAGGTCGATTCAGTGAGCTCGATGGCTTTGTTCAGCGTTTCTTCGCCGTAGGTCCCGCCATCGGCATGATGCTTTGTATCCCATTTGTCGCGATACAGGGCTGACTGACGGAAGAGCCTGTCCATCTGCACCTTGTCCTTGCCTGACCAGAAGGCCAGTTTGCAGCACAGCGACAGGTCGGCCTCTGACTGGCTGTCATGCTTGTCCTGCCATCTTCCTTCCCACAGGTCGGTAAAGGCTTCACCCTCTTTTGAATCGCGAACCTTTTGAAGCAGTTCCTCATCAGACAGCGGCGAGGAAGCTTGAACGCCGGTTCTTTTCTTTTGCTTACCAGCCTTGGGTTTTTGAAAGTAGGACTGAAGAATCCAAGCGATGGTTCCTTCATCCTGTGAGATGGTGTCAGCGGCGGTAGCCAGCTTCTTGCCTGTCATAGTAAAGTAGCGGGCATTGTCATATAGCTCCACGCCTGCAGCGGAGTTCTTACATCCGCCAGCAGGAAGGCTGCCCTTGAAGAACAGATGCACGCCGGTCCCTGAGGGTGAAAACTCAGCATAGCTGGCTTGCTTGGACAGGATGGCGGTCGCTATGTCATTGAAGGTGCCAGAGGGCTTGTCATAGCAGTGATCAATGTCGATTCCGACAAAGCCGCTTTCCTTGGTGAACACAAAGCCCAGCCCGGTGAAACCATAACGCTCCACAGCCGCGAGTGCTGTCTGGTAATCGCTCCAAGTGGCGGGCTTGTTTGTGGCTGCCGGATGGCCGGTCAGGGGATTGAAGGGTACCTTTCTGTCTTTCTCGCCCTTGGGTCCGGGCATGAGGCGCCAGCATACCCATTGTCTCAGCCCCAGGAGTTCCTTGGGGAAACTCATGTATCAGTCACCTCCTGGCAATCTGCATCAAACTGGCGGATTGGGAGTCCCTTGTACTTCGCCCTGGCGATTTCTGCCGCCATCCCTGATGTGATCTCCTCACCAAACACCCACATCTCTGCGCACTTGCCCAAGAGCACTTTGCCAAAGAACAACCCGGCGGCGCGGTCGGTAGCCTTGGTATCATCCAGGAACTGTGGGAAGAGCAGGTGCGGCGCGATGGGGATGCAGTTCTGTTCCACCGCATACCGGCAGAACCTCCGGGCGTTGCGGATGTTGGTATCCGTGTCACCTGCGTAAGGGCTGCAGATGAACACCAAAGGCCGGAAGGCTGTCCGTTTCTCCTCTGCCCAGACTCGAATCAGGGCTTCATATGCCGTCGGGTCTGAGTACCCCTCGGCATTTCTTTTGCTGATGCTCATGCCAGTCCCTCCAGTTCTTCCAGTTCACCGAAATTCCGTCCTGAGGCATCCTCTGCGTTGATTTGCATGTCAAGCCTTTGAATCATTGGGGTTTCTCCTAAATGCGCCGCTAAGCCATGAACCTGCGCATGGCAGCTGCGGCATAGCATCACCAGGTTATCCATCCTGTTGTTCTCCCTGTTGCGATCCACATGGTGCACTACGAGGTTCAGCGTTCCCAAGCATATCTCGCAGGAACGTTGGAGAGGAAAGGTGCGTTCAAAGTTCCTCCGGTACTTGCTTTGGCCGTCCATAAAGCGATGATTCTTGCGACCCCATTGGTTACCTCCGCTCCCAACTCCAAGCGCTACATGCGGGTTTTGGGCAGCACGCTTTTGCATGACCACTTCGCTTGTGTGCTTCTTAGCACAGGGGTGGCAGTATTTCGCGTAGCGTGCCCGCAGACTAAAATGTATGCCGCACCTCTGACAGATGAAATCTTTGTCGTGTACGATCATTTGAGTTCACCATACCTTTCGCCCGCTGCAAGATCGACTACCAAGGGGGCGAAGCCTTCGAGGGGAGGGAGTGCCTCCATACACTCGCGGATGATCTGCCCAGCTTCTTCCGCCTTGTCAGCGCGCGCTTCAAAGACCAGGCTGTCGTGCACGGTCATCAAGGGACGGATGTAGGGCTGGTCGGCCAGAGCGACAACGAGACGTGCCATGGACAGCTTCAGGCAGTCCGCCGCGAGACCCTGCACTGGTGTGTTGATGGCCATGCGTTCTGACATGCCGCGCTTCCCGTAGTTCTGCGAACGGATGCCAGGAAGGTAGCGCCTGCGGCCCAATGCAGTCTGTGCATACATGCATGTCTTTGCCCTGGCAATGACAGTGTCTTGCCATGCGGCCAAGCCCGGATACCTGGCCTTGATGCCCTTGATGTAATGGGCACACTCATCCTCACTCAGGCATATATTCGCTGTGGCTTTCAGGTTACGCATCAGCCCTTTCGCATAGATCCCGTACAGGATGCCGAACATAGCCCCCTTGGCGACTGTCCGGCGGTGCTTGTAATCCACATGCCGCTTGTCAGACGCTTCTTCCAAGGAGATACCAAAGATAGCGCTCGTCGTGATTGCATGGATATCAGCGCCATTTCGGTAGGCATCGAGCATGGTCCTGTCCCCGCTGAGGTAGGCTGCGATGCGAAGCTCCACCTGGCTATAGTCCGCTTCCAGCAGGACCCAACCCTCTGGTGCGACGATAAAGTTACGCACGCCGATGGGATCGATGCCGGAGGAGACTTGGTTTTGGAGATTGGGTTTTCTGCAAGCAAAGCGGCCTGTCTGGGTAGCTAAGGGCATGAGGTCCGGGTGGATGCGGCCGGTTGCGCTGTTGATGCAGGCCAGGTAGCCATCGATGTAGGTGCTCTTCAGCTTGCTCCATTTACGGTACTCCTGAATCAGACCGAACATGGGGAGGAGCCGCGGCCGGTTCTCTTTGCACCAGTCATGCAGAAGGATGAGTGCCTGCTCATCGGCAGCCTCCTGGAACTTCTCTGTGGTTTTGAGCACGGGCAGCCCCAGGTCTTGGTACAGGTACTTCTTGAAGGCGTCAGTGGCTGCGTTGGCGCCGAGGTCCACGCCACCGGTCATCCCATCCAGATCTGTGCGCAGAGCAGTGATTTTCTCTTCCGCCTCGCGCTGCTTTATGAGCATGAGCTCACGATCCATGGGCACACCGTTGTACTTCATGATCCCGCAGTACACGG
>ENA-UOOK01007242-UOOK01007242.1-fermentation-metagenome-genome-assembly--contig:-NODE-7242-length-10200-cov-3.055298_pt1 | contig 10200 bp, 7 predicted proteins | sample MGYA00245777_ERZ724023 | MGnify/ENA primary metagenome ERZ724023 (study PRJEB28704, sample SAMN03018312) | fermentation metagenome | biome: anthropogenic terrestrial biome; feature: soil; material...
AAGCCTGCACAATCATGATGTCCGAAAGTGGAATCATAGCTGAAACCCGCATATTCAAGTTTCCGGAAATAAAAAGTGGATTTCTCTCCGTAGTTTTCTTCAAGTTCCATAATTTGCCTAAAATTCCATAAAGGACTCCAGGTTTTGTTTATTCTAAAAAATGGAAGGATAGAGGCCCGTACAAACTGCCCCTTTTTAAGAGTTTTTATGGGTCTGGCTGCGGTTTTCGACATTTCGGGGCATACAAAATCGATGTCATGAGTAATGTCATGAATAAGGCATACAGCAAATTTTTTTCTTTCAGGATATTCGGGACTCAAGCCGTTTTTTATCAGAAAGCTTGAGACCTCTGGCTCAAAAACATTTCTTTGACTGCCTAAATAATAGGAAAGCCTTCCGTATTTATCTAAAATAATAGGATCATACTCTTCTTTTTTTGTAAATAGTTCCCACAGCTCTCTGTCTTGTTTTACTTTTTTGATCAAAGTATCCCCCTTAACCATACTTCTTGGATCTTTAACTTTATTAAATATTTGGTCAAGTCTTCTTTTGTTTTTCTCATTTAGGAACCTATCTCGATGATCCTGTCATACCAATCTCGCCCCCATTGAAAAACCGAATCGATTTCTCATATCTCTCTTATATCTTTCAAATCACGACTGAGAAATCTTAACTTTTATCTCTTCAGTACGGGTTTTTCCATATTCTGCCATTTTCTTATTTAAAAATCGATTGTCTTTGATGATCAAGAAAAAAACAATTATTCTATTAATCGATATATTTAATATAAAAATAACAAAGTGATCCTAAATATTTTGTAGGTTTGTAATTAAGTCGGGGCCAAAAAGTCATCCTTATTTTATAATGTAGCCCCACCAAATAAATAAAAATTATTATAGTGTATGTTTTGGCGTTGAATTGAAATTCTTTTTCCAGTGCTCTTTCACTATTATACTATTTTGCTCATTTTGCCTGTTGATTTTTAAGCTGTTCAGTATCTTCCTGCCTTAGTATTTCTGGTAGTTACCCTCTGGAAGTCGCTAGCTAAGTTTCGGCTTACCCTATATTGGGAATCTATAGTTTGCAGGTGCCAGTTTCAAACCCCTGTTATACTGTATGACATTAATCCTTTCAATATACTAATCAAACTCTTGCTAAACTTATGAAATTATCTTCACAATACACTAATGCTTATTTCAATATTTACTTTAGTGGCAAGCTTTGCTCTTCTCTATTTGAATTATCCTTCTCTATTTGAATTATTCTTCCCTATTTGAATTATTCTTTCCTATTTGAATTATTCTTCTCTATTTGAATTATTCTTCGTTTTTATTTTTATTCATAAAGATCATTTGTAAGGATAACTTTTCCTTATTAATATTTTTACGAAACTATCCTTGTCAGATGTTAACCTTATATATATCTAACTCTCATAATTTTTAGTATGATAGCCTTTAATATTTTTCCACTTATACAGATAAAGGGGGTTATAGCATATGCATATGTATAAGGGGGTGGATTGGGTTTGTTTTCAGCCCTTGCACTTGGTCTTAATTCTCTAATCTCTGATCCTATTAGCATAGTATCTTCGCCATCTCAACTTCCCGATAGGTTGCTCAGGCATGAATTTACTGTCTTAATTCCAGCTCAGAATGAGGAAACTTCAATTGGAAGCAAAGTCTTAATTGCGGCAAGTTACGCGGACCGTGTACTCGTTCTTGACGAAGGTTCTACTGATCGAACTATGGAAGTAGCTGCTTTGGGAGGGGCACGAGTTATTCCTGTCTCCGGAGGGGAGGAGGCATTACTTGATGTCTTCTACAAGGTATCTCTTGATTCTGAACTTGTGGTTCTTATCTATCCGGAATGCATGCAGGATATAGATTTGCTTTCTCATGTCATTGAGCCTTTAAGAAATGGGTTTGACCTATCTGTGGGTTCGTGGCCCTGTCGCATTACCTGTGAGCAGGAAACAGTAATGCTCTTCAATGGAAAAAACACCTTTAAGGAAAAAATAGGCTTTCTTGCAATAACTGCAGAAAATCAGTTCACATAAACAGCATTTAACTTTAAAGTCCTTGCTTTCTGCAGCGAAAGCCGAAGGACTCAAGGTTAACTATCTGAGTTTTGATGTGGACCCTATATTCAGGAAACTTGAGAGCACGCGTATTGGAGTTGTCGTGCCTGCTTATAATGAGGAATTACTTATAAGCGAGACTCTAAGCGGTATCCCCGAATATGTGGACCGAATTTACGTAATCGATGACGGTAGTATAGATCGGACAGGGGAAATTGTAAAAAAGTTCGGAGACTCCAGAATCGTCTATTTGCGCCATGAAGTAAACAAAGGGGTAGGTGCGGGAATAATTGACGGGTATAAACTTGCCCTGAAAGACGAGATGGATATCGTTGCGGTTATGGCCGGAGATAATCAAATGGATCCTGTTCAACTTCCCAGGTTGATTTTCCCAATCATTGAGGGAAGAGCTGATTATACAAAAGGAAACAGATTACTCACTGACAATTTTAGGACCGGAATGAGCAAATGGAGATCTCTTGGAAATCTTCTCCTCAGCTTTATTACAAAAATAGGCAGCGGTTACTGGCATGTTATGGACCCTCAGAATGGATATACAGCTATTTCCAGGCAGGCTCTGGATGTTATCGATTTAGACTCAGTCTACCCTTATTATGGCTATTGTAACGACCTGTTGATCAAGCTTAATGCCTTTGGAATGAGAGTAATGGATGTGGTAATGCCCGCCCGGTACGGTAGAGAGAGATCAAAGATTCACTACGGCAAGTTTATTCGCAAAGTAGCTCCCATGATCTTTAGAGGTTTTCTATGGAGGCTGAGGGTCAAATATACGGTGCTGGACTTCCATCCACTTGTACTATTTTATTTCCTTGGAATGGTTGCCTTGCCTGTGGGTGTTATTTTAGGACTATGGGGTCTTTTGCAGGTCTTGTTGCAAAATCCTCTTCCTTCTTACTACCCTCTGCTTGGTTTCCTTGTGTTGGGCATGGGGCTTCAGATGCTTCTTTTTGGAATGCTTTTCGATATGCAGGTTGAGAAGAAAAGGAATGAAAGAGTAGGATTCGCTCGTTAAGGCCTGGAAGATTATTCTTCCATATTTTTTTTAATTTTTCCGTTTTTTTATTCATTACTCTTTGAATGACAGTGTACTGGTTTTTCTGTAAAATCACAAATCTCAATAAGTTATTGAATAAAAAATTCCCTCTCGGAAGGTCAATTTCTCCATAGTACTCAAAAACTTGTCTTCAAATTTACAGCAAATCCGATATACTGCTCGATTTTCCTATTGTTTTGTCTATTAAGTTAGGCAGGAGAGTTCCAATAACAAGATATTTCTGATCTACCAGAACCTTCAGATGGGGTATAGAAATCCCAAACACTAAAGGTAACCCCAAAGTAATCTCAGATGTTCAAAGAGTAGCATCAAAAGTTAAATACTTCTTCATTTATGCCTATATGTTCTTTTCTTCATGAATCAAAATATTTCCAGACCAACTTTATCGACATTCAGGTATACTCTATAGTGAGTTTGGGTCTCTGATTTTTATTTTGCCAGTTAGAACTGTAAAAAGCTATATAGTTTTCATCTTCTTCGCGAGCCTTTATAAGGAAACCTGTATCCTCGTACTTTCCACTTATATATTCCTGCACAAGTTCTGTTACATCCAGGTCGTAGTAGCGGTTGTCAGGGGTCTCATCTCCACTGATAGTTATCGTGGCATATGGGGTGCTTCCCTGGAAGACCCCATTCCTGTCATACCAGTCCCCTCCAGAGTTTTTCCAGGGGTCATTAGATTCCCTTTGCTGCCAGGTAACATGTTCTCTGCACCATTTCATAGGTCTGTATACTTCCAGTATAGTATCTTTTGATCTTATCTGGTTCTCCGGGTAGTGCCAGAATAAAGATAGAGTTGCCTCTTCAACCTGGTCAGTCTGATTAAGTGAACTCAGCTCAAAGATTATAACGCCTCTATAAATGCCCCCATCGGATTTTTTTCCGATATCGATATATTCACTATCACTAAAAGTGGTATTTGGGGCTTCTTCTCTCAGCCTGTTGTCAGAAATAATTAAAGGTAAAGCAATTTTAAGGTTTTCCGCCTTATCAAACTGCATCGAAATATTTAATAATAATTTTTTCAGGAACTTTATAAACTCTGAAAAAGCTCTTTTAAGGCTCGACTCAAAGCTTTCTTCCTGGCCGGTCTGGGCTTTGCTTTCATTTATCTCATAAGGCGTCTGCGGTCCGGCAGACATAGCTTCACTCCAGGGAAAGTCCTTGCCCAAAGACTCATTGGCGTTCAACTTTGCTGCAAGTTCGGAGTCAGCTTTAACGTCTGAGGTAGAGTTTGCACCCATATAGTTCCCGCCGGCGTTGCCTGAAAGACAATTGCTTTCCAGGATAAAGGAATGGGTATTTTTTAGCTGGTTGTATACAGCATATCCTTTCCCAGCTGCAGGACTGGACTGTGTATTAATTATTATATTATTTTTCACGATAGTCATATAGCCTGAACCTGGGGCTGAAAATTCATCACTGACCTGTTTATGGGCAATAGCAGCGCCATAGCAGCCATCGAATTTATTATTCTCTATCACAGTATTTTGGAAACCACTAAGCACTATGCCCCCTGCCCAGTCCGCACCCTCGTTAATCCCGGTTTTATAAAATTTATTGTGATGTATGAATATGTCTTTTGCAGAATCTTTCGAATACTCGGGCCCATAGCCTGTGATCCATATGCCTGCTGCATTCGTCTCGTATAGCAGATTATTGTAGATTTCAATATCATTCATCACAGTTGACGGACCAATTTTCTGGATTTCAATTCCTGCCCCTCCTCCTCCTTCTGAGTCAATTATATTGTTATAAAATTTTACATGGTTTGTATTGTAAATTCTCAAACCGCTATTCGTTCTGCACGTTATTTTATTATTCCAGGCCTCTATATTCGAAGAATAGATAGCGTAGAGGACGTCATGACCTAACTTATATACCCGGTTATTGTAAAACTTAACACCTGAACATTTTACGACTTTAAGTCCATCGCCGTGACTGTCATGCATATACATATCGTGAACCTGTATATTCTTGCAATTAAGGAAATATATCAGGTTGTAATACCCCTTTCCCCTATTTTTTTCATTATTTTTGTCGTGATTTCCGTCAATCTCAAATCCCCTTATGGTAATATCATGATTTTCATGAGATAAGTAAGCTGTAATTGTGCTCCCAATCTTACCAACGCCAACGATTAAAATTCGCACTAGGGTTACCTCCTATTTAGTTACATATTTATTTTTCTATTATAACACTAAATTAATTCATTACAAGTAGTTTATAGTTTTTATCAATTTACAATAAATTATTGTCATGTTAATATTATAATGATGATATAAAACAGACATTTATGGTAAAATAATAATATCTAAAGAAATATACTTCATAATAAAGGAGATGCTTTATTTTATGTATGACATCATCGTAATTGGCGGCGGCCATGCTGGTTGTGAAGCAGCTCTTGCTCCAGCTAGAATGGGGTTAAATACATTATTAGTTACCGCAAATTTGAAAAAGGTTGCACATTTACCATGTAATCCATCGATAGGCGGACCAGCAAAAGGGGTTGTTGTGAGAGAAATAGATGCTCTAGGCGGGGAAATGGGGAAAAATGTCGATAAATCGCAGATTCAAATGCGTCTATTAAATACAAGCAAAGGTCCAGGAGTTCAAGCTTTGAGGGCTCAAGCTGATAAAGTAGATTATCCTAAAAATATGCTAGCAACCTTGCTAAAACAAGAAAATTTAACGATAATTGAGGAAATGGTAGATGATTTGATTGTTCAAAATAATGAGGTTAAAGGTGTTGTATTAGAGAACAACGAAAAATACTATGGAAAGGTCATTATTTTGACAGCTGGAACCTATATGAAAGCAAAAATAATGATCAGTAATGAAACATGGTCTAGTGGTCCAGATAATGATAAACCTTCATTAAATCTATCAGATAATCTTCGTAAACTAGGATTTAAAACAATGAGATTAAAAACAGGGACTCCACCTCGAGTAGCGATTGACAGTATTGATTATGATAAAACAATTATTCAGCCAGGGGATATGTATTATCATGCTTTTAGTTATGATACCACGGAGTTTAGACCCTTAGATAAACAGATTCCATGTTATTTAACTTATACAACAGAGGAAACACATAGTATTATTATGCAAAACATCTCAAAATCTTCAATGTATGGTGCAATTGAAAAACTTGAAAGTAAAGGTCCTCGTTACTGTCCATCGATTGAAGATAAAATTGTCCGTTTTGCCGATAAACCTAGGCACCAAATATTCCTAGAACCAGAAAGTATCTATATTCCTGAAATCTATGTCCAAGGCTTGTCCACAAGTTTACCAAAAGATATTCAAGAAAAAATAATCCATACTGTTCCAGGATTAGAGAACTGTAAAATCGTGCGTTATGCTTATGCAATCGAGTATGATGCGATCGATCCCAAACAATTATGGCCAACTTTAGAAGCAAAATCTATCAAAGGCTTATTTTTTGCCGGACAGGTAAATGGTACTAGTGGTTATGAAGAAGCTGCGGGTCAAGGGTTAATGGCTGGGATAAACGCAGCATTAAAGATAATGGGGAAGGAACCTTTTATCTTAAAAAGGAATGAAGCCTATATCGGTGTTATGATCGATGATTTAGTTACCAAAGGAACTAAAGAACCATATCGGTTATTGACTTCAAGAGCAGAATATCGTTTATTATTAAGACATGATAATGCTGATATCCGTCTTCGGGAATATGGATATAATTTTGGACTAATAGATGAAAGACGTTATTTAAAGTTTAAACAAAAGCTTAATAAAATTGTGACAGCGAAAAGTAGACTTGAAAAATTGAAAATTAATCCTTCAAAGGAAGTAAATGAATATTTAACATCAATTAATTCTGCGGCGTTAAAGGATGGGATAACTCCTTTAAATTTATTAAAACGACCAGAAATTAATTATGAACACTTAATGAGTTTGTTAAAAGAGGAAGTAAGACTTTCTAAGGCTGAAATTCAACAAATCGAAATTCAAGTAAAATATGAAGGCTATATTAAAAAAATGATGAATCAGGTTGAAAAGTTAAATAAACTTGAAGCTAGAAGAATACCAGAAGCCATTGACTATAATAATATTCCTAATTTAGCAATTGAAGCAAAACTTAAACTTAATCAAATAAAACCACTGACAATCGGACAAGCGGGAAGGATATCAGGAGTTAACCCAAGTGATATTGCCATACTAACGGTCTATATTGAAACATATAGGAGTAAACATGAATGAATTACAGTTTATAAATGAATTAAAACAAATTGGCATCGTATTAAATGATTATCAATTAGACCAGTTTAGACATTATTTTACAACACTCATCGTTTATAATAAAAAGATGAATCTAACAACAATTGTTGATAAAAATGAAGTTTACTTAAAACACTTTTATGATTCTTTAACCATATTAATGGATTTAAAGGTAAAAAAAAGCTTAAATTTATGTGATGTTGGTGCAGGAGCTGGGTTTCCAAGTGTTCCCTTAAAAATTGTTAGACCAGATTTAAAGATTACAATTGTTGATTCATTAGGAAAAAGAGTTAGTTTTTTACGTGATTTAGTTAATGTTTTACAACTAAGTGATATAGAAGCCATACATGCTAGAGCTGAAGACTATGCTAAGGAATCTCGAGAATTATTTGATATCGTTACTGCTCGTGCTGTTGCTAAATTGAATATGCTTTCAGAATTATGTATACCGCTTGTAAAAAAGGGTGGTTTATTTATTGCTATGAAGGCACAAAATGGTAAAGAGGAATTAGAAAATGCTCAAAAAGGAATAAAAATCTTCGGGTGTAAATTAATAAAATTTAAAGAATTTTTATTACCCAATAATGGTGGGAAGCGTAATATACTCATATTTCAAAAAATTAATAAAACTCCAGATAAATATCCAAGAAACTATAGTCAAATTAAAAACAAACCATTATAATAAATATAAGGTGGTGATATTTTGGATAATTTGTATGAGAATCAAGAATTAGTTTATGAAAAACAAATGGCATCATTAAAAAAACGGATTGTTTTTGTTAATTCTGTTATTTTTGTTTCTAATTTTATAGCCACGCTTATATTAATAATAAATCAGATGGCATTTATTGATTTTCTTCATATCGTTTTTCCGGTATTTATGTTAAACTTACTAATCTCTTACGCAATTTTAATTAATAAAGATAGTAATGAACAACTTCATTTGGCGATGTATATTTCAATTATTGGTACAATTGTTGTCATGATGGGAATTTTCGTAAATGTTAAGAATCCTGCTACCTATATGTTAATTTATTTAGCAATCGCAATCATAAGTGTATTCAGGGATAAAAAGGCTGTGGGATTAGGCTACTTAATAATTTTTATTTTTGGCAGTATCATTAACTTTTTGTATATTGACTATATAATTATTGAAAAAGGAAATACTATCACATATGATCTAATGCCATATTTATATGAAGGGATATTAGTAATTATCTTATTAGTACAAGCTGTAAGAGCCTATCATAATGATAAAGAGATTGATGATTTATACCTTCAATTAGAATCACAAAAGGAAGTTGAACTACAATATCATAATACGATTTTTAATTTAATCGACAGTCAAGAATTAATTAATTATACAAATAATTATGTTAATAATAATACAAAGGAACGTTTGTATAATTATATAGAAGTATTTAATAAATCGTTCTTAATAAAAGAAGACTTAAAAGTTAAAGTAGATCGTTATTTAGATTTACAGTTATATCGTAATCCCAAAAGAATACTTGGGAAAAGATTAGGAAGCTATATGTTAAAAAAGGAATTAAACCATTATGAAGAAATGTCAACTTATAATCTGACAAAATTATTTAGTTTAGTTTTGTCGATTACATATAAAAATCTAAAGGTAAATAATATCGATAACATTAAAAATTATGAATTTTTATTTATGAATCCTGATATGTCTTTAGAAACAAAGATTATTGGTTTTATCATTTTATATGAACATTTACGAAATGATAAACCGCATTTTAATAAATTAACTCATGAACAGATTATTGCTTACTTAAAAACTAATGAAGCAAAAGATATAATTGATAAGGAAATTTTGGAGTTCTTTATCACAAATGAAGCAATATTCAATAATATATATGAAACAAGTAATAAAGCAGTTGATTTAGAGCAAGAAATAGAAGATAATAATAATTAGATAAGGTGGGGAGATGGAAGTATGAATATATTTTCAAGTAGTAAGGAGAAGATTGTCCATATTAAGCTATCACAAATTATCGCAAATGAAAATCAACCACGGTCGATTTTTGATGATGAAACGATACGTGAGTTATCAGAATCAATTAAGGTACATGGAGTTTTACAACCAATAATAGTTCGACCAAAAGATAATTTATATGAAATTGTTGCCGGTGAAAGAAGATACAGAGCATGTCTTATTCTGAATTTTGAAACAATTCCAGCTATTGTAAAGCATTTTAATGAGGTAGAAGCAGCATCGGTATCTTTAATTGAAAATCTTCAAAGAGAAGATTTAACCGCTATTGAAGAAGCCAAGGCCTATAAAGCTATAATGGAAATCAATAGCTTAAAGCAAGAAGATTTAGCTAAGCAAATCGGTAAATCTCAATCAACAATTGCGAATAAGATTCGTCTTTTAAATTTACCAGAGAAAATTCAAGATGCAATTTTAACCAAGCAGATTACAGAACGCCATGCTAGAGCTTTATTGACAGTAAAAGATAGTGATATGCAATTTCAAGTATTGCAGCGGATAATTGATAAAGAATTAACTGTTAAAGAAACTGAAAACTATATTGACAAGCTATTAAATAAAGATGATAAACCCAAAGTAAAAATAATTAGTAAAGTTTCTAAAGATGCCCGGATTGCAATTAATACGATTAATCATGCAATATTTATGGTAAAAGAGCAATCGGGAATTGAACTTGAAACTAATCAAGAAGAAGATGAAGATTATTTTATTTATCAAATAAAATAATCTTCATCTTCTTCTTGATTAGAAGATGAAGATTATTTTATTTGATAAATAAAATAATCT
>ENA-UOOK01007243-UOOK01007243.1-fermentation-metagenome-genome-assembly--contig:-NODE-7243-length-10199-cov-2.714117_pt1 | contig 10199 bp, 5 predicted proteins | sample MGYA00245777_ERZ724023 | MGnify/ENA primary metagenome ERZ724023 (study PRJEB28704, sample SAMN03018312) | fermentation metagenome | biome: anthropogenic terrestrial biome; feature: soil; material...
CATGAAATACATTTCGTTAAACATTTTGCCACCCCGCCGCAAGTCAACCCTTTTTGCCTCTTCTTAAAAAATCACGTGTTCGCGACTATTTAAAAAAAGTTTAGCAGTACAGAATAGAAAATAAAATGATAATATTGCCGCTGATATTATTTCAGTTCTTATCGTGGCTATTAAGTTCGTAAAGTTCAATTACTATCTTAGGCAATATTATATCAAATTTTGTAAAATTTTGATAGATTATTTTCAAAATAAATTCACAAAAACAATCGCCTGGTCGTGAATATCTGCCTGCCTTCTATTCCCCAATCTCGCTCAGCAATGTACTGACGCGCTTGAATGTACTGACTGCCTCAGCAAAGTTTTGGCACTGATTCGTGTATAGCAAATCTTCATGCAAGGATTCATATCGCTTCCGTATATTCACGTCAAAATATGCTTCCCACGATGGGAAATCATATGGACCTATCGGATCATAGTCTTTTGGTAGGTTCCTCTTCTCTAAATAGAACGAATCTGTTTTTTTCGTTTTGGCTACTATTGACTTAAGCAATGCTTTATCCGCCATAAATGATTGAATTTCGGCCATGGCATAAAGTTTTGTAACATCATATATATGACGTACCTTGTCCGGTAATGTACCACAGATTGCATGGCGCTTAACTGAAAAGAGTTTGTCTACAAAGGTTCGTTCAATTCGCAGCACAAGCATCTTTATTTCCTCAAGTTCGAATTCCGTGACAACATCAGGCATCCCTTTAGCCTCGAGATACTCCTGAATATATGTCTTGAGTCCACGCTTTTCAAACGGTTCGGGCCTCACGCTTGAGCCAATCTCCAACTTGATACGGCCGGTTATTTTGTCTTCATCTTCAAACCAAACATAAGAACTTTTATTTCTGTCATTCCTCTCATTTTTGATGATTTCGAAATGAGCGTCTCCGATTATTATTGATTCCATGTGTTTAAGAGCCTTGTTATACTGCTTGTTTGACAAGTTCTCCGAAGATATAAACGTCAGGTCAATATCCTCTGAAAAGCGCTCAATAGAACCAGGATAGCATTTACTGAGAGATGTACCTCCTTTGAACACGCATTTGTCGGAGAACTCACTATTCTGAATGTTTTGGAGTAGTTTAACAATGTAATAATCCCGTTTGACGGCAGCCTGTGGTATGCCGATATATTCAGCAGCCAATGCAATCAGATCAGAGAAGTTTTCTCTATCTTTGTGCAGCTTCATAAATTTCCTCCATTGTTGGTATCTTATACTTTGATGTGCCGGATAGCATTTTCCGTAAGTTATGACAGACGTTGAAGTTGTCCAGTATCATCGTCATAAAGGCAATTGTCCTTTTTTTGTACTGTAGTACTCGCTGGACTTTTAAGGCGGCGGATTCATCGTAATTCTGAGCAATCATCCTGATGTATCGCAAAAACGCGACATTATTAAAATTCTCTATCTGCCTATAGTGCTCCAATATCTCAAATACTTCAACCATATTCCGTTCAGCTGGCGTCATTTGTAGTTGAGCACGTCGTATTAAAACGTTGCCGATTCTTTTCTGCTCGGCTTCGATTCGGTTTGAATACATTTCGATTTTATAGGAAATTTGAGTTGTAAGAGCGTATTTTCTGTAAAGGTCATACCCTACTACAACGCCATACTCCCCCATTGTACCTGTATAATAATTAATTATTTCTTGCTCGCTTGATCTAACTATTCCGAACCGGGTTTTTTTCGGAATGCAGTAAACACCTTTAGCAAGACGCACCAGAGCGGCAGATTTAGTCATACGCTCCAACGCTTTGTAGAAGGTCGCCTCCGGAATATGTGCAAGCCTTTCATTATATAATTCACTTGCTATAATAATTTTTTTGGGCTTATAGCATTTGATTTGTGCCTCGATTGTGCTTTGGTGATTCATCCGAAGTCACCTCCCCACTAAACAGTATACACATAATTAAAAGCCTTTGTCAATTAAATTTATGATTTACTTGACAATGCTAATTTATTCACATTTTATTCATATTTTGGATAGGTTATTTTAATTAATTTCTAATATTTCAATAGTATAATTTTTCTGAAGATAATGCTAAGAAGTTTATTATCTCCACAGGTAAAGCATTTCTGAAGCTTAAGAATAAAAATATGAATGGAGGTTCTCCCATGAAGAAATACCCGATAAAATACATTAGCGCGGTAGTGGCTGCTTCTATATCGATTGCCTGCCTGCCACTGCATGCAACGGCGGCCCCGGCAGCCGCCGCTTCGGCCGGCGCCGCCGAAAAGATGTCCGCCGATTTTCCTGACGTGTCCGAAAACGCCGATTACCTTGACGCGTTACAAAGACTCGCGTCCCTTGGAATCATCACCGGCGGTGAAAGCTTCAACCCTGACGGTCTTCTGACAAGGGAACAATTCGCTAAAATGATAATCTCCGCAACAGGTCTTGAAACCGCAGCCGACACGGCGAAGGGCGCCACGATATTTCCAGATATCGCATCGAACAGATGGTCAAGCGGTTACATAAACGTTGCCGTGAACAAAGGCTATATAACGGGCTGGTATGACGGAAAGTTCCACCCGGCCGAAGCCGTAACCTATGCCCAGATTTGCACGACACTTGTAAAGGCATTGGGATATACCGACCAGGACGTGCCGGGCAGTCCGCCCGATAATTATATCCTGAAGGCGGGTGAGCTGGGCCTGACAGATGGGATCACGCTTAATAAAAACGACGGTATCCCAAGATGGGCAGCCGCGCTGATATTCGACAGGCTTATGTACACAAACGTTAACTCCTCTTCCGGCGCTTCGGATACGTCCGGCTCAGGCTCCGGTTCCTCTGGTTCGTCGGCTGGCTCAGGGTCTGCCTCAGACTCCGGAACAAGCACAAATTCCGGTTCAGGTTCCTCCGGTTCAACAACCGGTACAAACTCCTCCTCCGGTTCATCCGCTTCCGGCTCATCCGGCACAACATTTATCGATACCGCCGGCGGCTATATAAAATGTATCGTTTTCGGCGATTCAGCCACAACGGACACGCTATCGACCGGACAGGTGCTGACCGATAAAGGCGTATACAGCAATCCTTTAGGATTAAAGCTGGAGCTGGGAAGCGAGAATTATCTTCTTGTAAAAAACGGCAAAATAGAGAAAGCTGCAACCGTTGCCGCCGATGTATTAAAGGTTTCAGTCGGGCGGACAACTGAAAACAGAATCACTTACAATAACGGCGGCAGAGAAGAAAGCATGCTGCTGCCCGACAATATAACATATTATTATCAGGGCCAGAAAGCAGACTATAGCAGCCTGCAAACCATACTCCAAAAAAGCTCGTCCCTGGTATTCAATTATAACGCCGACAAAACCGGCTTTGAATTCGCCGTTGTATTCGACCCTGTATACAGTAAGCCTAAAATAGCGGACAATTCCACATCTTCCACCAGAAAGGCAGGCTCTGTCAATATCGCAGCCGGCTCCGTTATAATAAGGAACGGAGAGGTTGCGGACATTGATCAAATAGAAGCAAGGGATGTCGTATACCAGGTCGCGGACATATGGGGCGGCAACAAATATATCCAAGTAGTCGACAACAAAATTTCCGGGGAAATATCAGCCGTCCTCCCTAACAGCCTGTCGCCCAGAACCCTTCAAATCGGCGAAAACAGCTATGAATTCAGCAAGGATATCGATTCCGCGAGTTTAAGTTCTTCGGCTCTTTCGGAAGGAAAATATATTACCGCTTATCTCGGTCATGACGGGAAAATCGTCTATACCGAGGAATTCGGCCCGGAAAGCTCTATGAACTACGCGATGGTCCTTAGCAATAATAACGTTATAAAAACCGACCCTTCGGGTACAAGAAGTATTAATCATTTTGTTGATCTGCTTTTCGGCAACGGCCTTAAAGTAACCTACAGCACTTATGACGACGTCTCCAAGTTAAAGGGAAAGCTTGTAGAATGCACATTTGAGGAGGACGGTTTCGTATCTCTTGATCAAATGTCTTATATACACCCTGATGATAAATTTATAAATAAAGAAGAGCGCATGATAGGTGAATCCTATGTATCCGACAACGTCCAGATATTTGATATAATGTATGGCGCCGACGACGATGAGGAAGAGGACGATGAGGATACTGATGAAGAAGATGCTGATGAAAACGAAGAAGATGAAAACAAGGATAACAGCACTGATGAAGCTTCGGAGGTGAAAGTCAATGTCCTAGAGTGGAAGGATCTCCCCGACGGTACCATTCCTTCCGGTAAAATATTGCATTATATCACCGAGGGCGAATTTGGCGATGTCAGCGTAATCTTAACAAACGATATACTTAACCGGAATTACAGAACCGGCATTGTTCAATCAGCCAGCAGCACCCTCTCGGGAAAGGATCGGATTTATCAGTATACGGTGCTGATAGACGGTGTAGAATACAGCTACAGCTCCGATAAAGCAAAAATGTCGGCAGGCTCGGCGGCCAAATTCAGGATGTCGGATAAAGGAATCGACTCTTTTAGGCAAACCGTAAATCCTTCGGAGACATCATCGATCGTGCAGGCGATCGACTCGCGAAGAATAAAAATAGACGGAAGAATTTTCTATCTGAGCAGCGACGTAACGGTTTATTATAGAGATTCCAAAGGCGTTATAACCGTCAAAACGCCGGCCGATATCGAGGCAGACGAAACATATCGAAATGTGGCCGTGTACGCGGATACGATCAGCAGCAAAACAAAATTGGTAGATGTAATATTCATTGATGAATAGGAGGCCGTCCGGTATCACGCAAATGTACCAGGAAGAATGATCCGGTAAAAAGGGGGCCGGGAGCAGATTTAACATCTGCCCCGGCCCCTTTAATTTGCATAAATATATCGATTATCCTGCTTTTTTAAATGCGCATCTGTTTTTTTAATACGTATCTACTCCATCAAGGAACCACTGATACTGCGTCCATGCCTTTGCAAGATCCTGAGCGGCAGCTTCAGTCCCGCTCCTTTGCGTGTCATAATCCGCCTTGCCTTGCTTAAGCTCTATTTGAGATACCATTCCGAACTCGTACTTAAGCTCTAACGCGGCATATTTCTGTTCCGCGTACTCCAGGCTCTTATCTGCGACATCCAGAGCTTCCAGCTTTTCTTTCACATCGGCATAAGCCTTGCTGAATTTAGCTTCAAGATTTCTGCTCTCCTGATTATATTCGATCGCGGTCCTGTCATATTCCTCTTCCGCCGCTTCCAAATCTTTAGAGCTTCTCGATTTATCCGCCAGTTCCACATTGTTCATTTCGATCTGATAGTCATAATACTTAAGCTTACGGGAGTAATTCACCTTTTTAGCCGTATTGAAATCCTTTTCATAATTCATTTGGGATATCTTTATTTTATCAACGGCAGGAAGATTGCCGATTTCCAAGGGGGCGTCAAAATTCCGTCCCAGCATTTGGTTAAAATCCCCCGCAAGGCCCTCCATCTGTTTATCGAGCTGATCCAGGCTGAATTCCGTCTGTTCCCACTGCAGTCTCAGGCCATCAATGTCCAAAGTGGTCAGCATCCCCAACTCCTGCCTCTTTTCCATGATTTTGATCTGGTCATCCAGAAGCTCCAGTTTCTGAAGTATCCCATCCCTTTGCCTTCTCAGAGAGTCGTAGGCAAAATACAGGTTCTGCGCTCCCCAGACAATATTCTTATTGCCCGCCTCTATCTGGAGAATAGATTTCCCTACCTCCAGTTCCCTGTTCGGCAGCTGGTCAAGCTGGTTCCTCAAATCACTTCTGCTGGATTTAAGTGTGCTGATGTTGGATTCATAGAGACCCCTGACATACATTAAAGTCTGGCTGAGCGCATTATATAGGACAGGATCCTTCACAGGTTCTGCAGGCGCAGGGTTGTCAGGATTGTCAGGATTTTCCCCGGGCAACGTCTGATCGCCGCCGGACGTGTCAGAACTTCCCTCAGGCAAAGCGGGATCCGCGGCAGGTACCGGAGTATCTCCCCCGGGTAAAGGATCCAAATTCAAGGAAGCCAGTAATGCAGTTTGATTTGCAACCAATTGATTTAATCCGTCAATTGAGTCGCCCATTGCTTCAATAGCCTTCTTAAGGTCCTCTTCGGAATCTTCCATGGAATTCTGGCTGTTTATAAGGTTTTCCAGCGCGATCGCATTAATTTGAACCGTCGGGTTACGCCCCATGATCAGCGACTCGATTTCATCAAAGGATACTTTATCGATCCCTTTACCGCTGTCGGCCCCGGCCGCGTAAACCGGCACGGACATAAGCATGATGGCTGAAGCAAGAACAACCATGATTCCCTTTAACGTAGCTCCCTTTTTCATAGATACCTCCCACGGCTTTTACTCAGCCGATATTACAGGCGCGGACAGCTGTCCGTCGGCCCCGGAAACAACCGTTCCCGCATAAGTTTTTAATTGTGTTATATTTAGCGTATATTCTGTGTCCATATCAAGCTCGTCAAATTTCAAAATTACTGTTAAAGGATCATAGAGCAATACGCTGGTCGGCAGTTTCGAAACGCTGGTTCCATCAATGCTATATACCAGGTTGTAGTTGGATACCCTAATGTTCGAAATGTCCTCGGCAATCTCCGAAGAAAAACTTACTTTAATAGCGTCCGAACCGATGATTCCCGCCTTCTCGATATCAAACGCTGTATCGGCTTCTTCGCCGCCTTCAAAGTCGTATTCCAGATCCTTGCTGTACGCTATTCCCGCCAGATCCTTCATATAGCTTATGGTGATTTCATATTTATCGTCCTCTTTAAATCGATCGCTCTTGGACATAAACAGTTTCACCACCGGCTTCCCATCCTTTTCGGTATACATCGCCTTTTCCGGCTTTGCCGCATACGATTTTTTCGATATCCCTTTTATTCTGTAATTTGACGTATTTACGGCAGCTTCCGGGTCAAGATTCCTGTCGAAGTAGATGTATAAAGACGACTCTTCTTCCGACCAGGCATCAATGATATCTAAATCATCCTTATCAGGATATTCGCCCGGGAAAGTAACAGTGTAGCTTTCCAGCGCTTCCTGCCTGTACGAATCGGGCAGATATTCCACTGTAAGCTTGTAGTCCTCATCCTTATCCAGTCGCTCCAGCGTCGTTAGAATAACGCTCCTGCCTTTCTTATCCCCCAGGGTCTGCACGAATGCTCCGGATACCTGAATATCTTCGTTATCCTTGCTTTTTATCGTATAATTCAAAAATTTTCCGCCGATATTTTGGTCGATTTCCCTGCTAAACTCCACCTCTATTCTGGTACTGCTCAAAGGATCGACCGACAGGATTTCAAACGGCGTGCTGTCATTCTCTCCGTCCTTTCCGGTAAACTCCGCACTGTCGCCGTCCCCGTCATTCAGTTTGACTCCGTAAGCGCTGCATAAGGATCCGCTCACTTCCAGGTCATATTCTTCGTCTTCCTGAAAACTGAAATTCTTTGCGTATATAGAAACTCCGTTACTGCCGTCCGGTATCAGATTTACAGACAACGTCAGCGGCGAGCCTTTTATTTCGGTGCCGTCCCCGCCCGATATTTTATAATATGTAGGTATCTCGGCATTATGATTGACCGGATGGGTAAAATATAAATTCACCACATTCTTGCTCACCGGTTCGACTTTATTGATCATGAAATAATCGGAACTGGTCTCGGAAACCCTGTAACCTTCAAATTCAGCGGTTAAATCCTCCGCTTCATTGCCGGATTCGTCCACCAAACCGCTTATTTCAACTGTATAGCTCTTCCCCGGCGTCTGAGACGCTACTTTCAGCGTCAATTCGTTTTCAGAAACTGACTTATCATTTACGGTAAGCGTCTTATCTTCGTCATCTGTTTCGTAAATCTTTATATCCACATCGTCCAGATCATCCTCCGGAGCCATGTTGAATGTAACGATCAGCTTATTTCGATTTACGGAAGCAATATCGACGATTTCCATCGTCTCCTCTTCTTCCAGCAAGCCGGCCTCTATCGCTTCATCCTCCGTTATATCGCCGGCTTCTATGCGTTCTTCGATAAATGTCCCCTCAGACTTTTTTTCCGCCTTCAGCGCGTTAAATAATGCCTCGACAGCATCCTCCCTATAGTATTCGGTATTATCCATCGTCTTCGATGGATAGGTATCTTCCGTTACCAGACCCTTTTCGTAGGAAAACTCATATGTTTCGCTCCAGCTGAAATCGTCGTAGTTGTATCCCAGGGCCCTCAGCGCCATTGTAAGGAATGTCATTTCGCTTATGCCATTCGTGGGATCATACTTTCCCGATAATGAATTTGTAATGATACCCTTTTCCAGACAATATCCGATGTACGGCGCGTACCACGCATTCGGCGAAACATCCAGGAACTCCGTTTCCGAATATAGATCCTTATTTGATTCAACTTCATCGGCCGCTCCTAAAAATTTAACAATAAAAGCCGCCGCGTCACATTTTTTAAGCTTTGCCTCAAGATTGTAATTTCCGTCTGAACCGGACAATATATCCAATTTGTTCAGAATTTCCGCCTTCTCGTCGATCGATGCCGCCGAGTCCGCCCATGCCGGCGCGAACATGGAGAAGAATATCGTCATACAAACCATTATGCCGATTGGAAATGATAGCTTTTTCATCACAAGCCCCCCTCATCTTTTGCATGATTTACTATATTATATCATTCCGGGTATTTTAATGACAACTATTAGACGCTTTATCTTTGAGATAAGTTCGATAATTTTTCCAAAAATCCCATCAGTTCCGGTTCCTTATGAAACCTGTGAAAATGAAACTTAAAGAAAAAACAGCCCCCTGCGGGTTTCCCCGCAAGAGGCTATTATTGTTGTTGCTTACTTCATAAACCAAGAGAATTATCCCACTGGTTTATTTTTTTACAAGCAGATCAAGTGCATCTTGAATGTCCGCTATTTCAGCATTGAGTGTTTCCACAGCAGTAGTACTATCTGTTATAGTTCTATTGGTCTGACGGACTGCAGTCTGATAAGCAGTCCAGCTTGCAGTTGTGTAGTCAGCTTCAGCTACCGCGTTTGAATGAGCTACGATGGTTTCATACTTATCGAATACCGTCGTCCATACAACGTCTTTCTCGCCGAATGCTTTCAGTATATTATCATTAGAAACATTATCGAAGATATACTTAACGGGATCGATTGTCTCAACTGTCAGTTCATCGAGATAATACTCGTATTTTCCCTTTAAGTCTATTGTTATTTTATCTGCGCTTGCAGATATAGTATAATGATCAAGTGCCTTCAGCTGATCGCCGTCCTCATCGATTATAACGAAATCAGTAGCTGCAAGGTCCTCAGATTTAAGAGCCACGTTCTCAGTAAATATAATCTCGATGACCTGGCCTGAAGTCCCGTTAATACGCGTGATTTCCGGTTTATCATTCGTGACTTTAAGCTCAGGAGCTATGGCATCATCTACTGCTTTTCCGGAAATCTCTACCTTAGAGCCATATTCGTTTTCACTGTCAACGTCACCCTCGGCAACAGTCTTTATGGAAACCGGATTTCCATTATAATTTGCTTTTGTGTCAAGTTTCACATCAAGCAATGTAAATGTAATTACCGATTTTCCGCTGGACAACTCTTCGTCGACTTCATATTTTTCAGAGCCTATCGTTGTAGCTGCTGTATAAAGTACAAAATCATTCTCATCAAAGTCGGCAAGCGCGTCTTCTAATGTAAGTTTGATTTCAGTAGTTGAAACGGCCTTAGCCTCTTTTGCGCCAATCCTAGGATTCTCTCCAAGATCTACTACAAATGAGAATGCGTCCGTCTTATTTCCGGCTGCGTCTGCGACTCTGCCGATTTGTAATCTCAGGCCTGACTTGAAGAAGTTTTTATTATCCTTGTCTTTTTCAAGAGATATTTCTATCTTCTTGTCGGCGCCGACTGACGATATACTTATATCATCTTCGTACTTGCTGAGAGATACCCAATCACTTCCAGTAGCGGACGATGATATCTTATATTTGTCGATATCGAGCACTGAATAAGTTCCATCGATTGACATCTCTTCGCCGTAGTCGACAACTATACGGTCTACACCGTCTTCGTCAGTATCAATATATTTATAAGCTTTAAAATCATCCGGATCCGGGGCAGTCTTGTCTTCCGCGAAGAAGTCAAATGAGAGCTTGTCAATGTCATTGCCATAAAGATCTTC
>ENA-UOOK01007244-UOOK01007244.1-fermentation-metagenome-genome-assembly--contig:-NODE-7244-length-10197-cov-50.120489_pt1 | contig 10197 bp, 12 predicted proteins | sample MGYA00245777_ERZ724023 | MGnify/ENA primary metagenome ERZ724023 (study PRJEB28704, sample SAMN03018312) | fermentation metagenome | biome: anthropogenic terrestrial biome; feature: soil...
ATTGATGCAAACGATAAGCTTTCTGTTCAAGTACATCCTGATAATGAATATGCAAAAATACACGACAATGATTTAGGAAAAACAGAAATGTGGTACATCATTGATGCTAAACCTAATGCCAAACTTATTTGTGGTGTAAAAAGTGGAACTACAAAAAAACAATTTGAAGAAGCAATAAAAAACAATACACTAAATGAATATCTAAATTATGTGGATGTTAAAAAGGGAGATACAATTTTTATTCCATCTGGTACTGTTCATGCTATTTTAGATGGAATAGTTATAGCAGAAATACAGCAAAACAGTGATACTACCTATAGAGTTTATGACTGGGGACGTGTAGGCAAAGATGGCAAGCCCAGGGAGCTTCATGTAGAAAAGGCACTGGATGTAATAAATTTTGAATACAAAGGCTCAGTTGAAAAAGTTTCAACAAAAAAAGAAGAAGGCTTTGAACATACAAGCCTCATAAACTGTAAATTCTTTAATGTTGACAAAATACATGTATTTAATAGCTACAAGGATAAAACAGATGGCAGCACATTTTTTGCCTATACATGCGTAGAAGGCAATGGAAAACTGAAATATAAGGATAATTATTTTGATATAAAAGGTGGAACAAGCTTTTTAATTCCAGCGGACAATTTAGAATTTGAAATTGCTGGAAACTTACAGCTTTTAAAATCTTATATTTAACTAGTCATTCCACCTTCTGCCTGCATCCTTATTCATTTTCGTCATTATTCCGCCAATCCTGCCCGTTTCCTCTGCTGTAAGTCCACTCCAGCCGTATTTTTCCACCCTGTCCTTAAGCCCTAATTCTTCTGCAATTTCATATTTTATGAGCTCTCTTTCCTTTTCTACAGGTGAGAGCTCCTTCTTTGCTTTTATTTTTGCTTTTACCACTTTTTTAAATGGAGTTGTCATATTATTATCACCAAAAATTATTATTTGTAAATATATGCTTTTTATTCATTAATTGTTTAGTAATATAATATTTCTTAATGATAAGCTTTAACTATGCAAATTCATTGCTGCTTATAAGTTATATTTCTACAGCCCTACTGTTATAAAAATTAAAGTTTTTATGCTATAATACAGTATAATAAATAGTTGTGTTTTAAAACAATGTTGATAATATACACCCTAATAATGTAGGGACGAACAGTGTTCGCCCGCTTTACTTACAAAAGATAGTATACAATAGCGGGAGAACAATGTTCTCCCCTACAATAAAGTTAATAAAATCAACAACATCTTAAAACAGAGCCCAATAAATAAATATTTGGAAAATCCTATTATAATGTAAATTTTTAAATATTTATTAATAGATTATTAGTAAAAGGGAGGAATTTAAATGGGAGTTAAAGTTGCAGTAGTAGGCGCCACTGGAATGGTTGGAAGAAAGATTCTTGAAGTTTTAAAAGAAAAGAATTTTCCTATTGATAAGCTTTACTTATTTGCCTCAAAAAAATCCGCAGGAAAAACTATGATGTTTAAAGATAAAGAATATACGGTAGAAGAACTAAAAGAGGATTCTTTTGATAGAGGAATAGATATTGCACTATTTTCAGCAGGCGCATCAACAAGTTTAAAATTTGCACCAATAGCATCACAAAAGGGATGTATCGTTGTAGACAACAGCAGTGCATGGAGAATGGATAAAAATGTTCCCCTTGTTGTACCTGAAGTTAACCCTGAGGATATAAGCTGGAATAAGGGTATAATTGCAAATCCTAACTGCTCTACTATTCAAGCTGTGGTAGCCTTAAAGCCGCTAAATGATAAATTTAATATTAGAAGGATTGTATACTCCACATACCAAGCTGTTTCAGGAGCAGGCCAAGTTGGATATTCAGACCTTGTAAATGGTGTAAAAGGAGAACAGCCCAAAAAGTTTCCTTACCCAATTGCCTATAATGTACTTCCACACATAGATTCATTTATGGAAAATGGATACACCAAGGAAGAAATTAAAATGGTTAATGAAACAAGAAAAATACTTCATAATGATAGTTTAAGAATTACAGCAACCACTGCCAGGGTACCTGTATTTTATGGGCACTGTGAATCCATCAATATTGAATTTGAAAAAAGCTTTGATATGAAGGATATTTTTTCAACATTAAATTCAGCACCTGGAGTTATTGTATATGATGATGTAAAAAATCAAATTTATCCTATGCCAATTACTGTTGAAGGAAAAGATGAAGTTTATGTTGGAAGAATAAGACGTGATGAAAGCGTTGATAGTGGAATTAATATTTGGGTAGTGGCAGATAACATAAGAAAAGGCGCTGCTACAAATGCAGTTCAAATAGCTCAGTTACTATTAAAATAATTGCTTGCAGTTTTATATATTTAATCTCAAAGCATATAATAAAACAAATATAATTTAAGAAAGGATGGTTATATATGAGTGTATTTACTGGTTCTGGTGTTGCAATTGTTACTCCTTTTAATAAAGAAGGAGTTGACTTTGAAAAGCTTGGGGAACTTTTAGAATGGCATATAAAAGAAAAAACTGATGCTATAATAATTTGCGGTACTACAGGAGAATCTTCTACAATGTCCCTTGATGAAAAAAAAGAAACCATTAAATATACAGTTAATAAGGTCAATGGAAGAATTCCTGTTATTGCAGGAACAGGCTCTAACAATACAAAGGCAGCTGTTGAAATGAGTGTGTGGGCTGAAAGTATTGGAGTCGACGCCCTCCTATTAATAACGCCTTACTACAACAAGACTACTCAAAGGGGCTGCATAGAACACTTTAAGGCAATTGCAAACAGCGTGACAAAGCCAATCATAATTTACAATGTACCAGGAAGAACAGGCCTTAATCTTTTACCTCAAACCTTGTATGAGCTTTCAAAAATTAAAAATATTGTTGCTGTTAAGGAAGCAAGCTCTAATATCGATCAGATTTCCGAAATTGCAAGGCTTTGCGGTGATAACTTAGATATATACTCTGGCAATGACAATGAAACAATTCCAATAATGTCATTAGGCGGAAAAGGTGTTATTTCAGTACTTGCAAATATATTGCCAAGGGATACCCACGACTTGTGCCAAAAGTTTTTAGATGGGGACTTAAAAGGAGCACGTGATATGCAGCTTAAACTTTTACCGCTTATGAATGCCCTGTTCATTGAAACCAATCCAATACCAGTTAAAACTGCCATGAACCTTATGGGAATGAATGTTGGACATCTTAGACTCCCGCTTGTGGATATGTCTGAGAAAAACCTTGAGGCTCTTAAAAAGGAAATGATTAATTATGGAATCAAGCTTTAGGGGTGAAAGTATGAATATTTTACTTCATGGATGTAATGGTAGAATGGGGCAGGTATTAACAAGACTCATCCCTGAAGAGGATGATATGAATATTGCTGCAGGAGTTGACAGCGATGTAAATAAATTTAAGAATTCCTATCCTGTTTATAATAGTTTAAAACAGGTTAAGGAAAAATTTGATTTATTAATTGACTTTTCAAATCATACAGCAATTGAAAATATACTAAATTTCGGATTAAGTAAAAAAGTCCCTTTAGTCATTTGTACGACTGGTTTTACAGATGAAGAAAAAAATAAAATGTTAGAGGCTTCAAAACAAATTCCAATTTTTAATTCCTCAAATATGTCTCTTGGAGTAAATCTTTTAATTTCTCTATCAAAACAGGCTGCACAAGTTTTAGGCTCTGATTATGATATAGAAATAATTGAGAAGCATCACAATCAAAAGCTTGATTCTCCAAGCGGAACTGCCCTCATGATTGCTGACGCTATAAATAAAACTTTAGGAAACAATTCAAATTATGTTTATGGAAGACATTCAAAAACTTCGAAAAGAGATAAAAATGAAATTGGAATACATTCTGTAAGAGGCGGCGGAGTTGTTGGAGAACATGAAGTATTATTTTTAGGATCAGGAGATGTAATTGAAATCAAGCATAGTGCTATTTCAAGAGATGTTTTTGGTTATGGTGCTATAAAAGCTGCAAGGTTTATTATTGATAAGAACCCTAAATTATATAGTATGGATGATTTGATTTAAGACCCCATTGTGGGTCTTTTATCTTAGAAGAACCCATGGGTGTAGTATCCGTAATACCTCGCCTTAGGCAGGGTATTACGGATGTAGCCATTGGATAAAAGAAAGGATTGTTTATATGGAGGAACTTATAAACAAAAGAGTAAAGGAAATTCAAATTTCGGGAATAAGAAAATTTTACAATATGACATTAAAATATCCTGATGTTATTTCCTTAACCTTAGGTCAACCTGATTTTAATACCCCTGAACATGTTAAAGAGGCAGGAATTAAAGCAATTAATGCAAATAAAACAAAATATACTGAAAACCCTGGTTTGCTTGAATTAAGGAAGGAAATATCCAAGTATATAAAATTAAAGTATGGCATGGATTATGATCCTTATAATGAAATAATAGTAACTAATGGTGCCAGTGAAGGCATTGACAGTACCCTAAGAACTATATTGGATGAAGGCTCGGAAGTAATTCTTCCAGGTCCAGTTTATCCTGGATATGAACCTATAATTAAAATGTGTGGTGCTGTTCCTAAATATATTGATACAAGAAAAAACAATTTTAAAATAACAGCTGAGGATATAGGAAAAAATATAACATCAAAAACTAGGTGTATAATACTCCCCTACCCTTCAAACCCAACAGGAGCAGTACTAACAAAGGATGAGGTTCAAAAAATTGCAGATGTATTAAGGGATAGGGAAATTTTTGTACTATCAGATGAAATATACAGTGAACTTGTATATGATAGAAATCACTTTTCTATTGCATCGATTCCAGGAATGAAAGAAAAAACCATTGTAATAAATGGGCTTTCAAAGTCTCATTCAATGACAGGCTGGAGAATTGGCTTTATACTTGGTCCTTCTTATTTAACCAAACACATTGTTAAAGTACATCAGTATAATGCTACTTGTGCTTCATCTATAAGTCAGTATGCCGCTTTAGAAGCAGTGAAAAATGGCTCTGATGATCCCTTAGCTATGAAAAATGAATATAAAAAAAGAAGGGATTATATTTTTAATAGGCTTATAAACATGGGCTTTGAAGTTGCAAAGCCTGATGGAGCTTTTTATATATTCCCATCTATTTCAAAATTCAATCTAAGCTCTTTTGAGTTTGCAAGTAAACTTTTAGAAAAGCAAAGGGTTGCAGTTGTTCCCGGGGATGCTTTTTCATCCTATGGGGAAGGCTATATAAGATTGTCCTTTGCCTGTTCTATGGATACCCTCAATGAAGCTTTAAACAGAATAGAAAGATTCATTAATATTGACAGTATAAATTCATAATGATATATTTAAAAAAAAGATTTTTGGTCCTTAGTTTATTAGTAATTAAAACTAAATTTTTCGTTTAATCATTATAGGTATTGTAGGAGTGATAATATGATTACAAAAGAAAACTATGATTTAACAAATCCATATGAAATTGCAAAATATATAAGAGAAGCTAAAAAATCTACTCCAGTAAAAGCATATATAGAAGGAAATTTAAATGGAGTTTATGAAGCTCCCATTGATTTATATGGAAGTGATGGATTTTATGTTGCTTTTGGAGAAAATACTGATATAGAAGAATTTTTGAAAAAATATGGTGAAAAAATAAAAAAGTATAAAATTGAATTTGATAGAAGGAATTCAGCTATCCCTCTTCTTGATACAAGATATATAAATGCAAGAATTGAACCTGGTGCCCTTATTAGAGAAGGTGTTACCATTGGCAAAAATGCAGTTATTATGATGGGAGCAGTTATTAACATTGGTGCAGAAATTGGTGAAAATTCAATGATTGACATGAATGCAGTAGTTGGAGCAAGAGGTAAGATAGGGAAAAATGTGCATGTAGGTGCAGGCGCAGTAATTGCAGGAGTCTTAGAGCCGCCAAGCAGCAATCCTGTTGTAATTGAAGATAATGTTTTAATTGGAGCAAATGCAGTAGTTCTTGAAGGTGTTAGAGTTGGTAAGGGTTCAGTTGTAGCAGCTGGTTCTATAGTAACCAAAAATGTTGACAGCGGAGTTGTAGTAGCTGGAGCTCCTGCAAAAGTTACAAAAATTGTTGACTTAAAAACAAAAAATAAAACTAAAATAATGGAAGATTTAAGAAGATAATTTATATCAGTATGAGGGAGCACAAATGTGCTCCCTCAAAAATCATTCATCAATCTCCTCTGTTTCCTCTGTTTCCTCTGTCTCCCCTTCTGATTCTTTTTCATCCTTATCACAACATTCCATCTTTGAAATAGAAACTTCATAAGCAACTCTTTTAATAGTATTTTCTTCTGAAACTTTTTTCTCATATTCCCTGCTTTGTATTCTCCCCCAAAGCTTTATATGGGTCCCAACTTCAAGATTACTTGAAAATTTAGCATTTCTACCCCATGCAATAGCGGGTATGTAATCAGACTTATTGTAGGGCCTATTAACTGCAACTAAAAGATCAGTAATTTCCCTTCCAAAAGGTGTAGTCCTATAAATTGGGGGTTTACAAATATAGCCGTCAATAAAAATTTGGTTTGGGCTCTTTGAAATTTCTTCTAAGTTTTTTATATCCCGTGCAAATACAGTCAGTATTAATCTATTGCTGCCCTCTACAAATTTATTGTAAGATCTTAACTGTCCCTCAACACTTATCATTTTGCCAATAGACAAATCCACTGCAACCATGAGTCTTTCAGATACTGTAACTGGTAAAATATCTGAAGTATTGCTTAATCTTGGAATTTCAATTTTAAAATTATAAAAACCCTCCCCATACATCTCATGACTAAATACCAACTCCGAGATTACTTTACCTTCTGCATAAACCTTATTAGTAGCCATTAATCCGTCAATCATTTCCCACCCTCTCCCTTCGTATTCCAATAATTATTAATAATGAATTCTAAATTATAAATATTACTCTACAATCAATTTTATGATTGTTTTTTAAAATTTATAATCTATTATTAAAATACAAGTAAGTGCTGCAAGGTAATACAATATTTCATCAGAACTTCCACTTTCTATAAAAGGCTTTTCGAAGGGCTTTATTATTTCATTGGAAATTGTATAGATTCCTCTTTGAAGGCAATAGCTAAATTGAAGCTTATCAGTATCATCAATACTTGAAGCAGTTACTGTAGATTTACTATTTAATCCATAGGTTATAGGGTATATATTTTCGCAATAAAAGCTTATCTTTTCGCTAAAATCTGAATCAAAAATAATATAGCCGTCTTTTTTAATTAAAGATATAATATCTTGAAGCATATTAAAATATTGAGTATCTTCATCATCAAATGCAGTTTGAATTAATATATCAAGCTTAACTTTATCCTTAATTATTTGATATTGTTCCTTATAAAAAATATAAATTACTATATCTGTATCACAGTCTATATGGCTTACCTCACCAATATTTTCAATTTGACCATTTACTATTATAATTTTCTTATTATATTTTAATAATTTGTCTTTTATAATGCTGCATACTTTTGTTTTCCCTCTGCTTCCTATTACCCCTATTTTAATCATAGTTTCACCTCAAAACATCATCTTTTTCATCTTATAATTTGCACAAAATAGTTTAATTATTCATTATACAGGTATCATTAATAAACAGCCTAATTATTAAGTATTTTTTTTTGCCTTCCTGTATTATCAATATAATAATTATCCTTATAAATAAGGTCACTTACTTTTACAAACTCAAACCCTTTTCTTTTTAACTCTTTTATTATTGAATCTAAAACTTCTGGAGTATCCTTAGCATAATTATGAAATAATAAAATAGATCCATTACCTGTATTATTTATCATTTTATTATAAATATATTCCTTACCAGGATCCTTCCAATCAATTGAATCTACATCCCATTGAATGCAGTAATGCCCTGTCTCTTTAACAGTCTTAACTACAGTATTGTTATAATCTCCATATGGAGCTCTAAAAAGAGTAGTACCTTTCCCTGTAATTTTTTTAATTTTATCACTTGATATTAATATCTCTTGTTTCATTTTTTCAGGCTGTATTTTTGAAAAATAAGGATGTGAATTTGAGTGGTTTCCAATTTCATGCCCTTTATCATATATCTCCTTAACTTTTCCAGGATAGTTATCAACCCAATCACCTACAATAAAAAAAGTGGCTTTTATATTGTTTGTGTCAAGAATATTTAATATTTCATCAATGTATCCTTCATCTTGAGCTACATCAAAAGTTAAAGAAATTTTTTTTTCATTTGTATCTACAGAATAAATTGGTATTTCCCTTTGCGATTTCAAAAAAACATTAGCATATTTGTATCCATCTGTTAATGAATAAGTAATAGATATAAGAACCATAATAAGAACAAGGATAATATTATTTAATACTTTTTTAGGAACAAAAATAACTTTCAATGATATCCCTCTTATTTATTTATTTCTTTATTTATATCTATATGTTTATTCATTTTTTTATTCATAAGTTGTTTATAGTTTTGTATAAAAATGTACAGATTAATAATATTTAAGTTTTACTATTATTTAAGGAGGAATTAAGATGTCTCATAAGAAATTAAAGCCCGAAACTTTTAAAAAGTATAACATGGAGCTTGCTCTTTCTGATGATGAAAAAATTGACCACCCAAAAGGAAGAGAGAACTGCTCACAAAAAGCCCAAAACGAAGGTAATCCAAAGATAACTAAAAAAACTCACAACAGAGAAAAATAATCCTGTTTCCATTAAATTACTAACATAATATTAAAAATTATGCGCAAATTAATAGTAAATAAAACTACATAAGGAGGAATAAATATGGCAGCAGGACAAAGTGGCTCAGGTAGAACTCAGTTAATACCAGAGTCTCATTCCAAACTTGATGATATGAAATATGAAATTGCAGGAGAACTTGGTATACCAGTATATCAAGGTTCAGAAGATTACTGGGGAAGTATACCATCAAGGGATTGCGGTAGAGTTGGTGGCTCAATGGTTAAACGCATGATAGCAATGGCAGAGCAAGAAATTGCCAATGGAAAAATGCCAAATAAAATCTAATTTTAGGGTGTTAACACATAAAATGTTAACACCCCTTCATATTCACTTCTGCATAGGAATTTCCTTCACCTTTAATCCCCCCTATTGTGGCAGAATAGATAAAATTGAGTAATTTCAAACCCTTTTATTTTGAAAAATCGCACTTGCAAACGCAAAGATGGTAATAGATTGTTTGACTGCTATTTTACTTATTATTCAAGTTTAACAATATTTTTAATATTAAATATTACTTCTTTAAAATATACCTCTATTGCTGTACTATCTTTAAACAATTGATTTAAATCATATTTCTCAACTGTTTCTCTAATAGCTAGTATATATTCTTGTATGTTAGAAGTTGAACCTAAGTACAGTGTTTTAGTAATTAAATTAGTAGGGTTTTTGATATATGCATTTTTTAACATACTTTTCCCTAATTCTTCATATGATTCATCCTCCCCAAATAAAAACGGAAAAGTTGTAATCATATAACCAAATATAGATAAAAATTTATTATCTTCTTTAAATCTTTTTAATCCATAATTTGTTACCTCCCTTAAGGTATTATTAAAAGACTCATAACATAAATTATCGTTTTCAATTAACTCCCATTCAACTAAAACATACCAACACTCAGTTCCTAACCTAATTGCTAACTCAGCATCATCTTTATTAGATAACCATAATTCATATAATAATTTTTTCGCATCATCCCAGCTTCCTCTTTTCTCTAAGTCTGAAAGATTGGCAACGTTAATAAAATAATCCACAATGTTACCTCCTATTTTGTCTTTACTCATGCATCAACTATCCGCACCGTTCCCTGAATAATTCTTATTATAAAAAATGCTCCTCCTTGTAATAACTTGGTAATTTATTTATCTAAATTATTGCTAAGAAAGAGTACTTTTTATTCAGTTTACACAAAATCCTTTATAGACTCTTTTTATATGTACGGTATGTATTCCGCCGGTTCTTTCCAATGTTAATTGAAATTATTTATTTTTATAATCCTGGTATATTGAAAATAGATAATTTTTTAATAACCATTAATATATTTCAACTATGTATGGAAAGAACCATTCCGACGCTTACATTATTTAGTGCATCATCCTACATAATATCAAGCCTTTCAATTACAAAATATATA
>ENA-UOOK01007248-UOOK01007248.1-fermentation-metagenome-genome-assembly--contig:-NODE-7248-length-10194-cov-6.451327_pt1 | contig 10194 bp, 10 predicted proteins | sample MGYA00245777_ERZ724023 | MGnify/ENA primary metagenome ERZ724023 (study PRJEB28704, sample SAMN03018312) | fermentation metagenome | biome: anthropogenic terrestrial biome; feature: soil; material...
TTTGCTGCGTTTACCAGGGACTTGCTGTCTCCTGAACGCAAAATATATCTTACCATACTTTTTTGTTCTTGTCTACTCCTTTTTATAAAAAATTTTTGGGCTAATGTCATAACCCAAAAGTAATTAACGGCAACAAGCCCGTTCAAACCGGCATATAATATCATGTTCAACAGCTTTTTTCGGGAAATTCACGCCAGACTAGGTGGGTAGTCTCATGCTCTGGTTCTGTGGCCGCCGGTAAATCATCATCAACGGTCTGTTCTAAGGCTTCTCCGCCTGTAACTGGATATTCCGCCGTCGGATAGGCAGACGGGTATACTTGATCCCAGGCATTACTTTGGGCGGGTTCAGCAGCATAAAACAGTGGATTATTGGTATATTCCGGTTGCGCGCCGAAATTGTCAGCAACTGGTTCCATACTAACGTTTGGATCCCCGCTATAACTACCAGGAACCGGTTGGGGATTAAAGTTATCATTCAGCGGCTCCGGCTCAAGACCGGTATTGAACCAATCCGCCCAGGGATCATAATTATTTACTTTCCGCCGTAGTCTGGTGCTGTGGTCTTGGCTGGGATTGGCTAGATGATTCTCAAGATTCCGGGAGTCGCCCTGCTGAGCGTTGGTATTCTCGGACCAAAACCGTTTTTCTTTCATTTTAATCACCTCATCCCTTAATCTTATGCACTTAAAACATCTTATGTTCATAGAATATGACAGGTGACTTTTGGTGGAAAGTTTTAAAAGGAGGATTTTGATGCTAAGCCACAACTTTATCCGCGAATTTATCCTCTCACAACTACTTGACCTGGCAGAACTACCGGTCCTTTTAAGTACGGAGGGTTTAGAAATCGCCCAGCAAATGGCTAATAAAATGGTGGATATTTTTCAAACCCAAAAAAAACTTTATGTTTTCGGCTTTGAACCCTACCACCATATCGCCCGGGATCTAGCTGACAATTTTAGCCATGGCTTGAATATGAACCGTCCGCCCCTTCCGGTCGTCCTCCTCGAACAAACTTCTGGTGATCCCCGGCCTATTCCGAGGCTGGCTAATCAAGGGGAAAAGGGGGACGGTCTTTTAATCATTACCGGTGAACAAAGCCAAGCAACCGAATCCTTAATTGAAGAAGCAAAAGCAAACTCCATCTTCACCTTTGCTTTTTGCAGTTATCCGCCAGTTAAAAAACACGCACCAGATCTCCTCTTCTACCTTCCGGTGGTGAACCGCCCGCGCGTAAAAGAATTATTTTTAATGTTAGGCCATATTATTTGTACTTTGGTCGAATCATCCTTGTTCGGCAACAGCTTTTAAACAGAAAAAAAGCCCTTTGCAGGGCTTTAGATCTACCGCTTTCACCGCAACGGATCCTCCAGTTGTTACTCTTCTTTTTTAGCTTTCGACGCCGCGATTACATTTTCCGCTTGGCCTGCGGGAAGTTCTTCAAAATGATCGAATTCCATTTCGAATTCCCCACGCCCCTGTGTAATCGAACGAAGGTCAATCGCGTACTTAAACATCTCACTCATCGGAACTTGCGCTTTAATGACCTGGTAACCGTTTTCCGGATCCATGCCCATGATCCGGCCCCGCTTTTTATTCAGATCACCGATAATATCACCCATATATTCCTCGGGAACGGTAACCGTCACTTGCATAATTGGTTCTAATAAAATAGGTTTGGCATCCATAAACCCTTTCTTAAAAGCCATCGAAGCCGCAATCTTAAAGGCCATTTCCGAGGAGTCGACGCTGTGGTATGAACCATCATACAAGGTAGCACGGACATCAACAACCGGATAACCAGCGAGAACCCCTTCCTCCATGGTCTCCCGCAGTCCTTTTTCTACCGCCGGAATATACTGTCGTGGCACGGCACCACCGAAGATCTTATCCACAAACTCAAAACCGGCGCCGGACGACAAGGGCGTAAGCTCCAACCAAACGTGACCAAACTGCCCCCGACCGCCGGATTGTTTTTTGTGTTTACCTTCAACTTTAACTGTTCCTTTAATCGTTTCTTTATAAGGGATTTTGGGGTCATTCAGTTCGACCTGAACCCCAAATTTTTTCTGCAATTTGCTGGTAGTAACTTCGAGATGCAAATCGCCAAGACCGGAGAGGAGCATTTCTTTAGTGATCGGGTCCTTCTCCACTTTAATGGTGGGGTCTTCGTCGAGCAGACGGGTTAGACCGCTACTAATTTTATCCTCATCACCCTTACTCTTCGCAACGACCGCCATTGTTAATTTCGGGTTTGGAAACTCGGCCCCCGAAAGGATCAACGGCGATCCCTTCGTACACAGAGTATCGTTGGTATTCGTCACCTGCAGTTTTGCCACGGCACCCAGATCCCCGGTCTCGAGCACCGGAACGGGAATCTGATTTTTTCCTTTAATTAAAAATAATTGACCAATACGCTCTTCTTGCTTCTGCGTAGCATTCCAGAGTGTCGAATCGGAATTAATTTTACCGGAATAAACACGGAATAAAGTCAGTTTTCCCACAAACGGGTCGGCCATTGTCTTAAAGACTAAGGCGGCCATCGGCCCATTAGCATCCGCTTTAATCTCCTGCTCCTCGTTGGTCTGGGGATTGGTGGCAAGATCCGGTTTTGTGTCAGCCGGGGAAGGAAGCGCTTCCACAACCTTCCTCATTAGATGCTCAATCCCGATATTCTTGACCGCCGAACCACACATAACTGGGATAATCTGCCGAGCCATCGTTCCTTTCCGGAACCCGCCTAAGACTTCCTCTTTCGTCAACGTTTCGCCTTCCAGGTATTTGGTGAGCAGATCATCATCGGTCTCCGCCGCGGCTTCCAGCAGCATGTGATAATACTCATCGACCTGCGCTTTTAAGTCTGCCGGGACCTCTGCTTCTTTGCCATCTATATAAGCTTTTCCGCTTAAAATATCCACAAAACCTTTGAAGTTTTCTGCAGCGCCAATCGGAATCTGGACCGGAATCAGCCTAGCGCCAAATTTATCGGTTAACGCCGTAAACACCTGTTGAAAATTGGCATTCTCTCGATCCATTTTATTGATAAACACAATTCGGGGTAGGTCCTTTTCTTCTAAATACTGCCATACTTTTTCTGTGCCGACTTCCACCCCGCTAGCCGCACAAACCACCACTAACCCGGCATCAGCAACCCGAACACCGGCTTTAACTTCACCCACAAAATCAAAAAAACCAGGGGTATCCAGCAAATTTATTTTATGGTTCTCGAATTCCACCGGAGCGAGAGAGGTGTTTATTGATATTTTTCTTTTTGCTTCCTCAGCATCATGGTCCATTACAGAAGTTCCGTCGTCTACTTGCCCAAAACGGTCAATCGCCTTTGAATCATAGAGCATCGCTTCCGCAAGCATTGTCTTTCCGCATCCACCATGACCGACTAGTACGATGTTTCTGATTTTGTCCACACTATAACTCTTCAAAACAAACCCTCCTCGATTTGCGCAAAAAATCCCATAACGTTAAGATTATTCTACTATCTTTAAGTATTTCCTCCCAAAGTTAATGTTTTTATACTCTGTTTTTACTATTTTTCTACTGCTAGTTTTCCCCCACGTCGGTTTCATCAGACTTTAGGAAGGATAATCCGGGGAGAACCCGGATAAAATATTAGTGGTAGATGACCGGCTGAACGAAGACTGAATTTTACCCAGTCAGAAGCGGCTGATTTCGGTCAAAGGAGGTCGAGCAAAGAGCGATTCGGGTATTGGTTAAGGTTTAACCTTACCTTGATCGGTCGGCGCGAAGGTCTTAACGATTTGATCTTATCATTCCCATAAGGTGGAGTTGTTAAGGCTGAGTGCAGAACCCTCTTCTTGCTTGGATGCGTAAAGTGGGTGACCACTTTAAATCAACTTAGTAGGAATAGGGTTCGAGCAAAGGTTAGCCTGGGTGCTGATGGCCGCGGAGGTATCCTACGGCAAGTCGGGATCTTTGTTAGCCGGCGCAAGGGTCGGTTCATCGCCCTTGATCCTGGAGGAATATCTTTCCTCCAGGTTTAATTTTGGTATCCCTCTAAGATTTGCCATTTATCTTGTGCTTCATTACAAATGATCCCTGCCCGGAGGTCCTGGATTTCCGCCGGTGGAAGCTGCTCAATCTTCACCGGAATTACCTGTTTCAAGGGACCCGGAATTTCTGGGCTCCCAGCATACACGCCAATTTCATTTCCATAAATCCCGACAAACTCATTTTCCCGGCACTGATGACAAAGACCCTCCGCTTCTTTTTGGAGTTCGGCGTGGTCAGTAGCAAAATTAGCGATCATCCATCCTTTTTGCGATAAATCCTCTAACACCGGGGCCCATTTTGGGGATGGGTAACTTTCCGTAGATACCTCTTTATGTTGACACTCGGAATGAAAGGTAGTAAATATAATGGAAAAACCTTCATTTCCCCGCTGGGAAATGCTGGGCAGGGCTGGAATTCCCAGCGTTAGCCATAGGCAGGTTCCCCCTAAAACCAAGGAAATTAGCAAAACCGGAACCACCTTTTTCATTTTGGATCGCTCCTGTTTCCATTTTAGGTTAAATTACCCAAAAGCGATCCGGCTTATACCCCTTCTACTAATTCTCCTCGGCTAGCTCAAAATTGGCGTAAACATTTTGCACATCGTCATGCTCTTCCAATGCATCAGCTAATTTAACTAGATTTTCGGCATCCTCCCCACTCACCTCGATCGTATTATTCGGGATGTAGGCCAGTTCTGCCCCTTCAATCTGAACTTTTCCGTCCAAATGATTCCGCACCGCTTCCAAATCAGCGGAACCGGTGATAATTTCGTAATAATCGGTTTCCACCCGGAGATCTTCTGCCCCGGCTTCAAGGGCTAACTCAAATAAAGCCTCCTCATTAAGCTTCACGTTTTCTTTCAGGAGCGTAATCACCCCTTTTAGCTCAAAAAGCCAGGCCACGCAACCTGTTTCACCCAAATTACCGTTATTCCGGGAAAAGATGTACCGCATTTCACTGGCGGTCCGGTTCCGGTTATCGGATAAAGTCTGGACTAAAAAGGCAACGCCGGCTGACCCATAGCCTTCATAGATAATCTCTTCGTACTGATCGGCATCGCTGGAGCCTAAGCCCCGCTTAATGGCACGGTTAATGTTATCATTTGGCATATTGACTTCTTTCGCGTTTTGGATCGCCAGCCGTAATTGGAAATTAGTGTCCGGGTCGCCCCCGCCCGCTTTGGTTGCAACGATTATTTCTCTGGTAATTTTCGTAAATGCTTTTGCCTTCTGTGCATCTGTCTTTTCTTTCTTTCGCTTAATATTCGCCCATTTGGAATGTCCGGCCATTGTTTTCACCTCAAATAATCTGAATTCTAAGTTCAATTATACCAAACTTTCCAGCAGAACGGAAATCTAATCTAGTCGCCCACCCTGGCTTCCGCCAGGACACCTTAAATGATGAAAATCAAAGCCAGGTGGGTCGACAAGCCCCGGAGGCGCTATAATTTGAGTTGTTCACGCCGACTACTCTTCATTGCTTGGTGAACAACATGGGCTATTTTCTAGGTAGCGAAGGGCGAATGAGCCTCTAACTCGTGCATTTTCCGAATCAATAGATAAACCAGAATCCCCGTTAACAACAGAGATGCGCCGGAAAAGAGCGGGGAATCCAAAAAGATCAGAAAATCATATAACCCGTGCCAAAAGAGGGCAACACCATAACCAATAAGGAATCGCTGCCTAATTGGCAGTTTGGGTAAACCGGCCGTTAAGAAATAGCCACCCCATCCGGAAAAAGTCGCATGGGCCAAACAAGTAACCACCGCACGCCAGAGACCGACTTCAAAACCCATCGTCTGCGTGTAAAAGAGGTTTTCGAGCGCCGCAAAACCCAAACCCACCGTCACGCCATAGACAATCCCATCAACGGGTTCATTCATCTCTTTCCGGTAGTTAACAACCAAAGCCAGGATTAAAAACTTGAGCCCTTCTTCAATCAAACCAATAAAAAAGAAGGAATAAAAAAAGAGCAATCCTATATCCTTGGAAGCCTTCGCCGCCGCCAGCCCGTCTTTACCGATTAACTCCAGGCCTCCGGCTGGGATTACCATGAGCATACCACCGATAAACACCCGAATAATTACTTTGATTGGCTCCGGTTCAAACCGATCTTTCCGGTAAAAGTAAACCAGCCATAAAATACCAGGAAGGATCGAAACGAGAAGTAGTGGGGTCAGCATCGGTCTCCTCCTTGTGGGTTTTAGTCAAAACATGCGCTTATTATACCCTGATCGGGATTTTTTCATGGTCTTTAAAATGAACGCAAACATACTTTGCACAAAAAAATAAAAATGGCGGATCGCCATTTTTAAATAAAAAAGTATTTTATACATTCTTCTCGCCAAATCAATTCTTTTTCAGGATATTACGGGAGTAGGTAAATAAAGCAATCAAGGAAAGGATTAAGCCAATGGAGAGCACAGCCACGCCGATTTCAGGATAGAAACAATAGAGAAAAAGACCGATGAAGAAAATAAAAGTGCTCGCTTTTCCCCAGTAATTACTGGGAATCAGCTTCTGCTTTTTTTTCAGGAAAAACAAACCGCCTGCAAGTTGGAAGATTTCCTTGGTTATATAAATCAACCCCAGCCAGAGCGGCAAATCATACCAGATCATCAGGGGGATAAAAGAACAAACTAGGGTCATTTTATCCGCCACCGGGTCGAGAATCTTCCCTAACTCACTAATCTCCCCTAGTTTACGCGCCACTCTTCCATCAAGGAAATCCGTTAACGCCGCCAAGAACCAAACAGCAAGCACACCATATAAGTTTTTACGTGCGAAATAAAACGGAATCAACGGCGCTAAAAGCAGTCGACTTAAAGATAGAAGATTAGCTGTATTCATCATACGTTTCCCCCTAAATTACCAAACCTTTTCCCAGCAGCAAACTTTGTCAAACTGTTGATATTCTTGTTTTACTTCTTCTTTCCGCTGAAAAATCCTCCTTCGTTTTAGTTGCTAACCCATTTTTCTGATTTCTTTTTGCAATTTCTTAATAATTCTTTTTTCCAACCGAGAGATATAGGACTGGGAAATCCCTAAAAAATCAGCCACTTCTTTTTGGGTTTTTTCCTCCCCATCCTTTAAGCCGAAGCGCAACTCCACAATGGACCTTTCGCGGCGGGATAACATAGCCATGGCGGAAGCCAACAAGTCTTTATCAACTTCCTCTTCCAGTTGTTTATAGGCTACATCATTATCAGTACCTAAAACGTCGGAAAGGAGCAATTCGTTCCCATCCCAGTCTACGTTGAGCGGTTCATCAAAGGAGACTTCGGAACGGATTTTACTATTCCGGCGTAAATACATTAGGATCTCGTTCTCAATACAACGGGAGGCGTAGGTCGCCAGCTTAATTTTTTTGTCCGGATCAAAGGTATTAACTGCTTTGATTAAACCGATCGCGCCAATCGAAACCAAATCTTCGATCCCAATCCCGGTATTCTCAAATTTCCGAGCGATATAGACCACTAACCGGAGGTTATGTTCAATTAATAAACTGCGGACCGCCGGGTCACCAGTCTTCAATTTCCCGAGGAGATAACCTTCCTCTTCACTACTGAGCGGAGCAGGGAGAGCTTCACTACCGCCGATATAATAAATCCCCTGGGGGTAGAGGGTTAATTTCTGTAGGATTCGTACAATTTGGATTTTAAGCCCTAAGCGAATACGCCACCACCTAATCCCCGTCACAACCAACTCCTCCTTTAATTTGAGTTTACTCCCACCAGAGCTGAGGAATTTAATTATCCAATTCCTGTTCGGCTACAATCGACCCCTTGCAAGAGCGAAGAGGGTAAGAGTGCGTGGTAATTACCGGCCTTACTAAAAGAAGCCAGATGATGAAGGCCAATGATGAGCGGTGGTAATTTTTTTGGTTCGTTCTTGAGCAGACAGACCTCATCCGGACGGAAGCCGAGCATAAACCCTCTTTTCTTCCCCACACTAGAATAACTGATTAAACGGATCCGCGCCGCCCAATCCGGACCAAACTCCAAAGCGTTATTATCCGGAAATTCTCCTTGGGCCAGTAGTTTACTTAAAGCAAAAAGTTCATCCGGGAGGATCTCTTTTAAAAGCTCTGCTTCCACCACGAGGACCGGTTGCTTCGTCAATGGATCAACGAGCGTATTACCGGTATCAAGCAGCGCGGAGAACTCCCTTGTGATCCCGTTGATGCTAAGCCGGAGCGAAAAGAGGCATTCTTTTTCGAGTAAAATCCGGTGGACCAATCCCCATCCCAGCTCAGTAACGACTAATAAAGAAAGGATATTCACGAAAACAACTTGCCATGGATTATACATAACCGGACCGGCAAAAAAGGGCGGATTGAGTAGAAAATAAGTGACGCCGGAAGTAAGCACCAAAAGCAAGCCAAAGAGACCAACAAGGCGGAAAAAGTCATGGCTGGACCGGATAGGATAGGCGACAGTAAGCATGATGATCCCGACCCCGATAAAGAACAACACTTCGTATTTACCGACCAATCCCACTTCCAAACGATAGCAAAGGGCAAAATAATAGAAACCACCAAGAAAGGCCGCCAAGAGCAGACGCCACCGGCTTTGTTTCTTTTTGAGTATCCTCCCTGTCGCCCAGAGCAGGATATAATTCATCAGGAAACTAATCAAAGCACCAAAAAGCCAGTCATCGATAAAAACTTCCCGCATCTGCCTGCCCCCCCTCTTTCTCTAATCTACCGAGCTTAATTGGAAGATCCTTTTTTATGATCAAGATTATTGCGCCCCGAAATTTAACGGGTAGGGCTTGTTCTTCTCTGAAAACCTCTAATTTTGCCGATTCGGCCCGAAAGAACAAAATGGCCCTAAAGGCCATTCTAAGACGTTCCCAATGTAATTTTATTAATCCGAAGTTTAACCGCGCTTTCCTTTTTTCCAGAGGAACGAGGGAATCTCAAGTTCTTCCCCGTCAACCAAGGACTTCAGTTCCAATTCCTCCAGACCCAACCGCTGTTTTTTCTGTCTAAAGCCGGTTGCGATCACCGTAATTCTGATTTCCTCCCCTTGTTTATCATCGATCACGGCACCAAAGATAATGTTCGCATCCGGATCGGCCGCTTCAGTGACAATCGCCGCTGCTTCATTGATTTCAAACAGACCCAAATCTGAGCTTCCGGTCACATTAAGGAGAATCCCTTTTGCTCCCGCAATCGTAGTCTCTAGGAGCGGTGAGGAGATGGCTGCCTTTGCTGCTTCCGCTGCCCGGTTATCACCCTTAGCCACCCCAATACCCATCAAGGCGGAACCGGCGTTATTCATAATTGTCTTGACATCAGCGAAGTCAACGTTAATCAATCCGGTAATGGTAATTAAATCTGAAATCCCCTGCACCCCTTGGCGCAAAACATCATCGGCAAATTTAAAAGCCTCAATAAATGAAGTCTTTTTATCGACGATTTGAAATAAGCGCTCATTCGGGATAGTGATTAAGGTATCAACCCGATCTTTGAGGGCTTTTACCCCTTCTTCTGCTTGAGCCATCCGTACTTTACCTTCAAAATTAAAGGGTTTCGTCACGACCCCAACCGTCAGCGCACCTGCTTGTTTCGCCATTTCCGCAATGGGGGGCGCCGCTCCGGTTCCGGTACCACCACCCATGCCAGCCGTGATGAAAACCATATCTGCACCCTCTAGAACACCATTAATCTCTTCTTTACTCTCCTCTGCCGCCTGGCGACCCACCTCAGGATTTGCCCCTGCGCCCAATCCTTTGGTCAACTGATCACCAATCCGCAATCGAACATCTGCCTTTGAACGGAGCAGTGCTTGTCCATCTGTATTAATAGCTACAAATTCAACGCCCTGTAAACCAGCTTCAATCATTCGGTTTACAGCGTTGGTTCCTCCGCCGCCTACGCCAATAACTTTGATTGAGGCAAACTGTTGGTTTGCTACTTCAAACTGAAGCATGATGCTCCCCCTATTCATTTAAAGCCCTGAGACCAGCTCTCTAGTATTCCTAAACTATAGATGTTCCACAAAACTGGCAGGTTCCCTGCTTGAATATGAAATTTTTTGTCTCATATTAAACCAAAGTCCAACGTAAAATACCCAATCAAAGCTTTTTGCGTTGTATCCCATTCAAAAGGTCCCAATACAATATATAGTGTTCAACTTATATTAGGCTATCAATATATT
>ENA-UOOK01007249-UOOK01007249.1-fermentation-metagenome-genome-assembly--contig:-NODE-7249-length-10192-cov-25.356614_pt1 | contig 10192 bp, 6 predicted proteins | sample MGYA00245777_ERZ724023 | MGnify/ENA primary metagenome ERZ724023 (study PRJEB28704, sample SAMN03018312) | fermentation metagenome | biome: anthropogenic terrestrial biome; feature: soil; material...
TTTTGCCGTTGAACATTTGTACCTGCCGGTAAACCCGGTCGACAAGGACCGACTGTTTTGCCTGTTGCCCGGTATTTTGCCCTGATTCCGCCGCATTCGGCTGACGGGGGGAAGGCAGGGGCCGGCGCTGCGGCGTCTGACAGGCGCTAAGGGCAAACCATGACAACAACCATAGCGCCAGGATGTACACAAGGGTTTTTCGCGTCATATTTCACATCCCTTTAGTACTGAGTAATTTGATACATGTAGTGTAACCGATTGACGCCGATATTATTTTGGCAAAGAATACAGAAACGGGCGGATGATCCTTTCGGATCGGTATACCACCTCCAACGCCGTGCATCAGGGGGCCAAGCTCCCCGATAGCGAGCTTCCGGCGTTTTTCGACTGGCTCTATGATCTGGAATATGTTAAGCTTGGCCTGCCGAGGCCGGATCTTGTCGTCTATCTGGATGTGGATGTGGAAACCTCTATGGCCCGCATGCGCCGAAGGCAGGAAAAGACCAACACCAAGGCGGATATACATGAAAAGGATGTGCATTATCTGGAAGCCTGCCTTAGAGCGGGCAAACAGGCGGCGGCGCATTATGGCTGGGTGCATGTGGATTTCATGAAAAACGGCGTAATTCGGGAGCTGGATGAAAAGCATGAGGAAATTTTTCGAAAACTTGAACTGCTGACTAAGCAAAAGGAAAACATAAAAGATAATTTTGACATTGTTTATAAGGAATATGCAGAATTAGGGTTTGGACAAGAATTCAAAAATTTTATCAAGGATGAAAATTCCATAAGCAATACTTTACTTGAGCTACGCAAGGAAGATATGTGTAAGCATAAAGAGAAAACATTGTATTGGATTCATCAGCAGATTTTTTCTGCTCTTATATCTGCTGATAAAATTAGTGCTTCAAGGGTTAAACCTATTGAACAGAAATTCATAGATTTTTCTAAACTTAATTGTATTAGGGAAAATAAATTTAAGGATACTGGTAATAAAGGTATAACTAAGATTAATCATATAAGAAATGAAATTTTCCTAAAAGTCCAGGAAAGTATTAAAAAAAATTATACCAACAAATTATTTTCTATCACTGCTCCTACAGGTTCCGGTAAAACTATGACTGGCTTTTTTGCAGCATTAAAATTAAAGGAGCTTAAACCAGAATTAAAAAAGATAGTATATGTTCTTCCATACACCTCAATCATCGATCAAAATTATGATGAAATCAGAAAATTATATATTTCCGATAAGGATTTTAAGAAAAACGAATACGGATATATTATGAAACATCATCACCTCAGCAGCTACGAAGAAGAAAGAAGTGATGAAATATATAATGCCGGCGATTATCAGACATTTATGGAAAACTGGGAAAGCGGAGTAATAGTTACAACGTTTGTTCAATTTCTCGAAACTGCAATTGGAGCTAATAACAAAATGCTAAAAAAGTTTCATGCTCTTAAGGATTCAGTTATTTTGATGGATGAAGTTCAGGCTGTGGACATTAAATATTTCAGGCTTCTGGAGTACGTTTTTAAAAAACTGTCTGAGGAGCTTAATTGTCACATAATAATAATGACTGCAACAAAACCAATATTTTTTTCTGATGCAGTTGAATTGTTAGAAGACCACGAAAAATACTTTAATATGTTTAATAGAACAAAGCTTGTATGTAATATAGGTGAAGGGATGACAGTTAAAGAATTTGCTGATTATTTTAGCGATAGGATAGAGGATAAATCGTATATGATTGTAGTGAACACAATTTCTCAATCACTTGATTTATATGGGTTTTTACAAGAAAACTTTGGAGCTTTTAATGAACATGGACACAAGCTTAAATACTTGTCTACAAATCTTATACCTCTACATCGAAAACAAAGGATAGATGAATTGAAAGAAAAATTGGATAAAGAAAAGATAATTTTAGTTTCTACTCAGGTTGTGGAAGCAGGTGTTGACTTGGATTTTGATGAAGTATACAGAGATTTGGCACCATTAGATTCAATTATTCAGTGTGCAGGAAGATGTAACAGGAATAATAGAGATTTTACGGGTAAAGTAAATGTGATTAAAATGATTGGTGATGATGGCAGAACATTTGGTGAAAAGATTTATGGATTTGATATAATAGATATTGTTAGTAAGATTTTAGAGCCGCATGATGAAATTGAGGAAAGAAGTTATCTTCAATTGATTAATGAATATTATCAAAAGATAAACATCAAAAAATCTCAGCAAGTCTCAAAGGAATTTATCTCGTCGATAGAGGAATTAAATTTTGATGAAAACTATAAATATGAAATCGGTAAATTTTCATTAATAGATGAAATCAACGGATATATGGATGTTTACATAGAATATGACGAGGAAGCTGAAAGATTGCTTCAGCAATACATTGAGGCATATAAGATTGTAGATATTAATAAGAGAATGGAAGTGACGCTTCCGATTAAAAAGAAAATGAGCAGTTATTATATTTCCATGCCGAAAAAGTATTGGAGAAAAATAGAAAAGTTCAACATAGTTCCGGGATATGACATATTGCGAATACCACGAAGTGGCATGGATATATACTATGATAGCCTCATAGGGTATAAACGTAAGGAAGATGACAGTATGATATTTTTATAATAAATATCTTTGTTGAATTATTATAAGGAACCTGGTGATAAAATGGAAGTTAACGGTACATTAATTTGGTATTATAACATCTGCAAAAGAGAAGTTTGGCTGATGTGTAGAAATATAGTTCCTGATCAGAGTGATGAAAATATAGATTACGGACGTTTTATGCATGAGCAGACGTATAAGAGGAATAAGAAAGAAATTGCATTTGGCAATGTAAAATTTGATGTTATATTGGATACAAAAGAAAAACTGATTATTGGTGAAACTAAAAAAACTTCAAGGTACAGTGATGCATCTAAGTGGCAGCTTATGTATTATTTGAAGGTGCTGAAGGATGCCGGAATTGATGCCGAAGGGGTTTTGCTATATCCTGAAGAGAAGAAACGTACAGAGGTTAAGCTTGATGAAGAGGTGCTGAAAGAGCTTGAGGGCATGGAGGTTAATATTATATCCATAGCGGAAAATGATGTTCCTCCAAAGGCAGTAAAGTGCAAATTTTGCTCAAAATGTGGATATAATGAATACTGTTATTCTTAAAGGAGTCACATATGAAAAAAGATATATTTATATTTAATAGCGGTAAACTTTGCCGTAAGGATAACACATTAATGTTTGAGGGAGAAGAAGGCAAAAAATATATTCCCGTAAATGATGTGGAATCAATTTATGTATTTGGAGAAGTGGATATAAACAAAAGTCTTCTTGAATTTATGTGTTCAAGCAAAATCATGATACATTTTTACAACTATTATGACTATTATGTGGGAACATTCTATCCAAGAGAGTTTCTTAATTCTGGGTATGTAGTATTAAAGCAAAGTGAGGCATATCTTGATTATGATAGAAGGGTAAACATAGCGAGAAAATTCATAGTAGGTGCCACAAATAACATTTTGCAGGTATTAAAATATTATAACAGGCGAAGTTGTGATATGAGTTTGGAGATAGAAGAAATTACATCTCTTCTTGCAGCTTTGCAATTTCAGGAAACAATTGAAACAATTATGGCTGTAGAAGGTAACGTAAGGCAGATTTATTACAAATGCTTTAATAAAATTTTAAATGATGAGGATTTTGAGTTTGAATCAAGAACAAGAAGGCCTCCAAAGGATAGAATAAATTCTCTGATAAGCTTTGGAAATTCTATGCTTTACAGCTTAACTTTATCTCAGATATATCAGACGCAGCTTGACCCACGCATAGGTTATCTTCATACAACAAATGACAGAAGATTTTCTTTAAACCTCGATATTTCTGAAATATTTAAGCCAATAATAGTAGATAGAACCATATTTTCAGTAATCAATAAGAAAATAATCACGAAAAAAGACTTTAATAAAGATCTTGGAAGCATTATACTAAAGGACGAAGGTCGTATGAAGTTCATCAAAGAATTTAATGATAAGTTAGAAGCTACAATAAATCATCCCCAGCTGCCGAATCGTGTTAGTTATAAAAGGCTGATACGCATGGAGGCTTATAAGCTTCAGAAACTTATAACAGAGGGCGAACAATATGTTCCCTTTTTAGCAAAATGGTAAGGGTGGTTTTATGTATATAATTTTAGTTTACGATTTTGGTGAAAATAGAGTAGCAAAAGCTCTGAAAACATGCAGAAAGTATCTGACTTGGGTTCAAAATTCAGTATTTGAAGGTGAAATTACGGAGGGTAACCTCAAAAAATTGAAAGTTGAACTTGAAAACAAGATGAATAAAGATGAAGATTCTTTAATCATATACACTTTAAGCAAAAATAAATATATCAACAAGGAAATAATCGGATTTGAGAAAAATAAGCCCACTGTATTTTTCTAACGTCGACCTATAATAAGGTAAAAAACCCGGGGGATCGACATTATTTAGCTAATAGGAAAAGATTGAAAGATGAACATTAAAAATGTCAGGATATTTTTTCTTATATAATTTTATAAGTATGAGTTTAATATGAAACGGCTAATTTTAGGCAAAAAAATGGGATTTATAATACCTATGAGGAATTGAAACTAGTTCTAACCTTTTGGCCTTGTCTGAATCGTTCCGGGATTTATAATACCTATGAGGAATTGAAACACTTGGGCGAAGATAGCGGCGAACTATTCGGCTGGAGATTTATAATACCTATGAGGAATTGAAACTAAACGGCTTCATATCCATGTTGAACAAGATTCCAGGATTTATAATACCTATGAGGAATTGAAACCAGGCGAATTTCGTCACAGATAAAGCCTGTTGTTCGGATTTATAATACCTATGAGGAATTGAAACCCAGAACATAAAGACAGGCGAAGCGTTCGACGTGACGATTTATAATACCTATGAGGAATTGAAACGGATTATAAGCAACCCATATATCAAACCAAAGCAGGATTTATAATACCTATGAGGAATTGAAACACTCAGCCTCTAAGCCTTGTGCAGTGAGTATCGTGGATTTATAATACCTATGAGGAATTGAAACTGCAGAGGGTCATGGATTCAATGACTAAGTGGAAATAGGATTTATAATACCTATGAGGAATTGAAACAAAACAGAACAGTGGTAGAGGCAGTCACAGTAATAGATTTATAATACCTATGAGGAATTGAAACTATTTCTTCAGCTCCGTAATGGTTGCTTGGTCTGCACGATTTATAATACCTATGAGGAATTGAAACTTAATTGCTCTTCAAAGTTGTGCGGCTGGATTGGGCGATTTATAATACCTATGAGGAATTGAAACCTTTAATCTGCCAGAAGCCAACTTTCCGGATATCTGATTTATAATACCTATGAGGAATTGAAACTTAATATTTTTATCAACCATAAAAGTTGATGGAAGATTTATAATACCTATGAGGAATTGAAACCCCAAAGTGTTTAATCAGGACAAACATGAATTATAGATTTATAATACCTATGAGGAATTGAAACCAATCTTCCATCCTTGTGTGTCCATTTTTGCAAGTTCCGATTTATAATACCTATGAGGAATTGAAACTTCGGATGAAGAGCAAAAAGAAATTTTGAGATGGCGTGATTTATAATACCTATGAGGAATTGAAACACAATTCCCTCTGCGCATTTCTGTCTAAATTCATCCGATTTATAATACCTATGAGGAATTGAAACCTTTTTTTCCTTCCCCGGCTTCTCCCTCGAATTGGATTTATAATACCTATGAGGAATTGAAACAAGATTGAGGAAAGAAAAATATATCTTCCTGATGGATTTATAATACCTATGAGGAATTGAAACTTGTTTCCTGATCGCTTGTATGTCCGAGTAATTCTCGATTTATAATACCTATGAGGAATTGAAACTCCGTCCGAGTTAGGAAGACTCCATTTTCAAGATAAAGATTTATAATACCTATGAGGAATTGAAACTGTTGTCCATAATTGAGTTGAGCCGCTTTGTTTCCGATTTATAATACCTATGAGGAATTGAAACAACAAACAAATATCTGAGAAAAACAGATTAGCTGTAGGATTTATAATACCTATGAGGAATTGAAACTAAGCCTTGGTTAAAAAGGTGTGGTGATGAAAAATAGATTTATAATACCTATGAGGAATTGAAACGACAATATATAAAAGGCAAAAGGGACTATGAATAGATTTATAATACCTATGAGGAATTGAAACGCCAACCTCCATTCCTATTATTTGTGATGTCTCAGCCGATTTATAATACCTATGAGGAATTGAAACTGTATTGTTTGCCCTGGGAGTAGGAACCGGATACAGAGATTTATAATACCTATGAGGAATTGAAACTCGACAGCATGGACGTGGATACAAAATACTTGGAAAGATTTATAATACCTATGAGGAATTGAAACACCTGGGAGCAGACAGCAGCGAGTATAGGTGGAGGAAGATTTATAATACCTATGAGGAATTGAAACCCATTGTAATATCCGGTATACATAGCAATAGTTTCACGATTTATAATACCTATGAGGAATTGAAACCAGTAAGAAGTCTGATACAAGTTTGAATGTACAAAAAGATTTATAATACCTATGAGGAATTGAAACCATAATCACAATATGCTGTCTGTAATAAAAGCCATTGATTTATAATACCTATGAGGAATTGAAACAGAAACCAAAGATATTGAAATAAATATTGACTGAGATTTATAATACCTATGAGGAATTGAAACGAATCAACAGATGAAAATACAACAATGAATGATATTTGATTTATAATACCTATGAGGAATTGAAACATGCACGTTATTTTATTTTATTACTATATATACCATGATTTATAATACCTATGAGGAATTGAAACTGCTTGTTTACGCATACTAATACCTTAAATATCAATGATTTATAATACCTATGAGGAATTGAAACCGGATTTTGTTCGACATTTCCGCAAAGGCTTCGCTAGATTTATAATACCTATGAGGAATTGAAACTCTATTGTGGTTAGTTTAAGTGTAACATATTTAACGATTTATAATACCTATGAGGAATTGAAACATTTCCGTGATGCCTGTGTTTATGTTCTCAAGTTTGGATTTATAATACCTATGAGGAATTGAAACGCAACAGTTTGTCCTGCTGATACACTTCTCTTGGGGGATTTATAATACCTATGAGGAATTGAAACCTGGGTCAATAGCCCTGCGTCCATCTGGTATGATTAGATTTATAATACCTATGAGGAATTGAAACTCAGATATAGTTAGAATCCTTTTAGATGCATCCGTGATTTATAATACCTATGAGGAATTGAAATTTTTTTAATCGGAATAGGTGTTGGAATAAGGCAAGGAGATTTATAATACCTATGAGGAATTGAAACGCCACCTCCTATTTGGTTTTATGACCCCCCCTGAGATTTATAATACCTATGAGGAATTGAAACGCAAATTCTTCTTGATTCATTTGCATATAATCTCGATTTATAATACCTATGAGGAATTGAAACCATACATTTGCGCAAAAAAAGAAAGTAACTGTATGATTTATAATACCTATGAGGAATTGAAACAAATTTACATCCTTGCCCTCTATATCTTCTATCGTGATTTATAATACCTATGAGGAATTGAAACTAAAGTGTTGTCAATGATGTTGTTCAGATTGATTTTAAGATTTATAATACCTATGAGGAATTGAAACTTTTTAATGTCAGCTATGATTATGCCTGTCCTTGTCGATTTATAATACCTATGAGGAATTGAAACCTGAGACCTTACAATATATATTGCAAAATAAACTAAGATTTATAATACCTATGAGGAATTGAAACGCTATTGTTTGGGAAGTCAGCTTTGTGTCTTCAATTTGATTTATAATACCTATGAGGAATTGAAACATGTACTTCAAGAGACACTTAATAAGGTCTATCAAGGATTTATAATACCTATGAGGAATTGAAACTGAGGTATACCTAGTATTGCAAGTGTACCAACACAGCCCATATTACGTATTTTACATAATATTGTAAAATTTAATGACTTGAGTTATAATCCTCAATTTGACAAGTAAAAATAAAAAAAGCCCTTAGGCTCCTTCCAATGAAAGGGTTTGAGGGCTTGACTGTTTGTCAGGAAAGCATAGCATAATTTTCATTTTTTCGAGGATGCCAAAATATTTTTTATTTCGCTAAGTCGGAGTCTTTTGTTAGTAAAATCAATACCAAAAGCTTCTCCGATACAATTTGAAATTTCGCTGCGATAGTCAAATATATAAAGGTTTGTGTGTTCAAGACTACAGCTAATGTTATTAAGACAGTTAATAATCTGTTCAGGTGTAAACTTGTATTCGGTTTTCTTTTGGATGAGGCGCAAAATTACTAAGGAAATAAAGCAAGTAAGGACATGCGCATTTATCCGATCCTCGCGGGAAACATGAACTGGTCGAATATCTAAATCAGTTTTAGAAACCTTAAAATTGTCTTCAATATCAGATAGGCCTCGATAAATCTCAATTACACGTTGTTCTGGCATTTCCAGCTCGCTTGTTATTATGCAGTAATACCCATCGTATTTAGCATCTTCTGTAGCTTTCTCTTCATCGTATATTAGCTTTTTTCCAGGTTTTTCATATACTTCTCCGGTCTTCCTATCGAAGGCAATATTTTTTATGTATGCAGCCGCACCATGTGCTGTATTCTTGTTGTGATTTTTTGGATTAGCTATGATATCAAGTGCCTTTTTTATGGTTTCTGCGCGTTCTGTCCGTGCCTTTTTTGCATATTTTTCACTCCAAAAAACTACTTGTTTTTCGTCTATCAGATAAGTTTTTTTAGAGCCGTTTTTCATGGACACCTGTATTTCCCGGACTTCAATACGTGATTTCACCTTGTAGTCAAAGCCCTCTTTTAACGGTTTGCCGTTCTTGTCGGTGTAACCGGTATCCTCCAGGACATACTTCTTAAATTTTTCTGCACCTTTGCGGATTGAAAAGCTGAATACATAACCATTTACACACTTATCCCTGTCGCCGCCCTTGAGGAAGAAAATACTATCGGAAGATGTACAACCCATATCCGCAACAGCGATAACCCTTCCGGGAGCAAATCTTACACACACATCTTTGAAAGCAGGAATAAAGGTTTTGCTATCGTGGGTATTGCCGGGAAACAGTTTGTAGTACAGAGGAATGCCATCTGCATCCATGGCTAAGGCCATCTGCACAATGGGATCAGGGCGGTTGTTTTTTTCTTTTCCGTACCTGCGCATATCGTCGGGTTTATCAATCTCAAAGTGGAAGTTTGTAACATCAAAATACATGAGTGTGGTATTCCTTCCAAATTTCTCATGGATCTGATCACTGATAAACTGTTGACATTCCAAGCCTATCTTTGAGAAATAGGATAAAGCACGGTATATATCATGCAGTTCAAAGTCGAAACGTTCGAAGAACATATCCTTATATTCATAAGCTCTCCTTTTAGATGAAGGGTGCAGAATACGAGTTATGGTTAAAAGTGTCATAATGGAATTCGTGTTATATTTAAAGGCCTCATGCCTCGCTTTGTTGTTGAAAAACCTATCTAATTCCAACTCATGATATATCTTCATGATTACAGCATAGCCCATATTATATCGGGTATGTGATTCATCAGGGAGCTTTTCATTCAAATCAATTTCCAGTGTAAGTTTTTTGTTTTCCTTCTTTTCAGCATTCATTTGAGCAACAACTTCTTTGAAGTGAGCAATAGGGTCTGGAAATTCTTTTTGTAAGTCATGTACATATCCCAAGGTTTTATAGTGCTTAGTTCGAGCCTGTTTTTTTTCTTTGTCCCTGTACTTTTCTTCAATTACTAGGTAAGTGCCTTTTTTTTGATTTCTAATATCCAGTCTGTACGACATAATATACTTCCTCCCGTTCCATGTAGCAGGGCATCAATATTGATGCTTCATATTAATTCTATTATACTATACTATACTATGCGACAATATGCTACACAAATATGCAAAAAAAATAAAAAAAATTCCTTTCAACCTCAATACTTGAAAGGACTCTGGGCGATTTATTTATTTAGAGGGTGTCAAACAAGCGAGAAAATTGTTGGCTGTAGCTCCTCCGTCAACTTTCAAAGCAGTAAGATTTATGC